>ENA-UOOR01004176-UOOR01004176.1-fermentation-metagenome-genome-assembly--contig:-NODE-4176-length-11733-cov-42.791574_pt1 | contig 11733 bp, 12 predicted proteins | sample MGYA00245780_ERZ724029 | MGnify/ENA primary metagenome ERZ724029 (study PRJEB28704, sample SAMN03018315) | fermentation metagenome | biome: anthropogenic terrestrial biome; feature: soil... | reverse complement strand
AACGGGCAATCGTAGTATGCGCGGGGGTATAAAAAAAGAGGCGCGGACGATTGTCTATTCCTATCATCAGGCTCCGCAAGGGCCTTATCCTGAGAATACAACAATGTCCACGCCCTTATTGCTAAGGGCGCTTCCATTCTCTGGTCTCAGGAATTGAATTTTGCGGATTCGATGATTAAGACCAAAAAAGCGCTATGTAATTTTGTACTGTATTTAACAGAACAAAATTACTCATTCTTTTTAATTTCTATGTTTTCATAGGCATTTTGTTTACGTTTTATATATTTTTTTGTAACTTTACTCATCTCATTTCAAAGATGGATTTTCCCTTTGAAATCGGTTTTCTTGGCAGATAGTTATCGTTCAATAATGCAAATGAATGAAAAAACAATGAAACCCTGCGTTATATTGAAATGTTTCGCACAAGCGTATTCAAAAAACTTACACGTGTAAAATGTATTGTACAAGGAGGCATACAAGTTGTATAACTTCTTATAAAATTATATTCATCTTCGATTTTCTATTATCTTTGTTATAAAATTCAATTTGAGTCAGTTATGAATAATACGGAAAACAATAAAAAGAGTGTCCACCAAGGTAAAAATGTAAAGTTATTCCGGGAAACCAAGGGCATTAAACAAGAAGCAATTGCCATTGAATTGAATATTACCCAACAGGCTGTATCCCAATTGGAAAAACGTCGGGAACTTGATGATGAGACAATAGCAGTATACGCCAAAGTTGTGGGGATCGATGAATACTTTATCCGGAATATGGTGGATGAATCCCTGTTGGAAGGTAGTAATTACTTCTATGACCAAAGCTCTCAAAATAGGGATTATAGTACTCAAACTCAAAACTTAACTTTTAATCCTTTGGACAAGTTGGTAGAAGTTTATTCGGAAAAAGACAAATTATATGAACGAATACTCGAACTGGAAAAAGAAAAGAGCGCTCTTCTGGAAAAGTTGTTAGAGGACAGAAAATAAGGTTTCGTTTTTTCCATTTCTAAGTACTTGGAGAGCTTCAAAAAGAGTATCCATTATATCAATTTGCAAAGGATACAGCACCATGATCTTGAGCCATATATAACCTCGAATACAATCTAAGCCAATATTTTGCAATAATATTATGCTGAATATGGAACAACACGGAGAAATAATTCTTTATCAACCGGATGAAACGGTTAAATTGGAGGTACGTCTCGAAGACGAAACGGTTTGGCTCACTCAGACGCAAATGAGTGAACTTTTTCAGCGTGAAAGAACTGTCATCACCAAACACATCAATAATGTGTTTAAGGAAAATGAACTTGACGAAAAAAGCAATGTGCATTTTTTGCACATTGCAAATTCTGACAAGCCTGTTAAATTTTACAGTTTGGATGTTATCATATCAGTTGGTTATCGGGTAAAATCCATCAGAGGCACACAATTCCGGCAATTTGCCAACAAAGTATTGAAAGAGTATATGCTTAAAGGTTACGCCGTCAATCAACGCATAGATAAGTTGGAGAGAACCGTTGCCGAACAGGGCGAAAAGATAGATTTCTTTGTTCGTACATCTCTCCCTCCAGTGGAAGGTATTTTTTTCAACGGGCAAATATTCGATGCCTATGTATTTGCTATCAACCTAATCAAGTCAGCTAAAAAATCACTGATCCTCATTGACAACTGTGTCGATGAAAGCGTTCTTTTGATGCTGGCCAAAAGAAATTCTGGGATTACTGCCATTACCTATACCGGAAAGATATCCGGGGGACTTCTTTTAGATTTGCAGAAACATAATAATCAATACCCGGAGATAATCATCCGGGAATATAAACAAGCACATGACCGGTTCCTTATTGTTGACGAAACCGACGTATACCACCTGGGAGCATCACTGAAAGACTTAGGAAAAAACTCTTCGATTTCTCACGTCTACATATGGATGCCGGGGAATTGATGCGGAAAATAGATCCGCAAATATCCCTGTAAAACCAAATTGACTTTTCCTTTTTTTAATTATAAATCTCGTTAATTTTGACAATACTGTTTTTTTATCCAAATAATCGTTATATTTGCGATTCAAAATACTGATACTTATGCAACACACATGTTTCAACCATTATTTATCCGGATTCAACGAACCTTCGTAAACAATCCCAATTGCGCATGAGGAAATTCGAATGTTATAAATCGGGTATTTACGAAAATTGTATATTTAGGGTCTGCTGAATAATTGGTATTTGCGCTGTATATCAGTAAATTAGTTCGTAAAATATTTGTATAACTGCAAGAAATTGAGTATTTTTATTTCATAATCCTTGCATTTTATGATACGATACAAGAGCTGCAGGCAGCTTTCAATTTCAGAGTTCAAGATGCCCTTTGAGGCAAAACTGGATGAGAATAACCGGTGGGTTGTTCTTTCAAAAATAGTTCCCTGGGAAGAGTTCGCCCGGCTTTATTACAAGAACTTCAAAAGCAACCGTGGTGCACCCACGAAGGATGCCAGACTTGTGCTGGGAGTGATCATCATCAAGCACATCATGAAGACGGACGACCGTGGAGTGATAGAGATGATCCGGGAGAACCCCTACATGCAGTATTTTCTTGGGCTTGAGGCCTTCACTTATGAACAGGTGATGACACCGTCACTGCTGGTATCCATCAGAAAGCGAATCGATCTGGACGTCTTTGAATCATTGACGGACGATCTGATAAGGAAAGGGTTGAAGCTGAAATCCGGAGTACAAGATAAAGAGGTTGATGGGGATTCGAAGGATAATGATGACGACCCCGATCCGCATCCGGGGAACAAGGGTAAGCTTCAAATGGACGCAACGGTCTGTGATGCGGACATCAAGTATCCCACAGACCTGGATTTGTTGAACGAAAGCCGTCAAAAGGCAGAAGAACTGATTGATGAACTGTGTTTGAAACTGGGAGTTCAGGATAAACCCCGCACATACAGGAGAGGTGCCCGCAAGGAGTTCCTGAATGTGTCGAAAATGAAGAGAAAACCAGCCAACGTGTTACGAAAAGCGATACGCAAGCAGATCAACTACCTGAAACGGGATGTACGGATTATTAACAAGATGTTGGACACCATAAAGGATGAACCGATTCCTTTCGAGAGGCGGCAACTGAAATATCTTTTTGTCATCCAGCATCTGCTGGAACAACAGGAGACAATGTACAAGAAGAAGAGCCATCAGGTAGAAGATCGCATCGTGAGCATTCATCAGCCGCATGTTCGCCCCATCGTCCGTGGCAAGGCCAAGGCAAAAACAGAGTTCGGGGCGAAGATAAACATCAGCCTGCTGGATGGATATGCCAGGGTGGATCATTTCCACTGGGATGCCTTCAACGAGGGGCAGGATCTTCAGTCACAGGTTGAACGCTTCAGGAAGTTGACGGGGAAGTATCCGGAGCTGGTTCAGGTGGACAAGATATATCTTACCCGGGAGAACAGACGGTTCTTGAAAGAGAAAAGAATCCGCTACACCGGGGAGCCACTGGGACGAAAGCCGGCAAAAGAGATCAAGAGCAGATACCAAAAACGTAAAGAGCGACGAGAGGCTGCAGAACGCAACCAGGTTGAAGGGAAGTTTGGTCAAGGCAAGCGTGGATATGGTTTAAATGATATCCGGGCCAGACTCTCCTCGACGTCAAGGAGTTGGATAGGGGCTATCATTTTTGTGATGAATCTGATCCGGCATATGAGGGATATTCCCTTGCCTTATTTTGTCTCGTTACTACAGAAGTTAATGATAGTGAGAAATATAAACATTTATCCACTCGGGCCACAGGTGAAATTGTGTGCCTGATTGGGAATTAATAAGCAGACCCTATTTATTGCGTAAAAAGCATGTTGGCAACAATAGCAAAAAATAGTGCAAATTGATATTTTCGTATTATGACTAAAGATTTATCAATACAAAACAATGAAGCTTATTTAGCTTATCAAGCCTTAGAGCCAACTAAGGATATAGATAAATTAGAAGTAATTAAGTCTCTAGAGATTTTATGTGAATATTTAGATAACCTATCTAAAAATATCTCAAAAAAAGTTCCCAAAAATGGATTTGTCTATCAGTGGATTTTCACCACCGAATTTAAAGGAAAGGATTTAGATAAATTTTGCAAAGCCAACATCTTTGCGGCTAAAGATAGTTTAAAAAGAATACTAAAGGTTGTTCATCAGCAAGAAATTTCATATGTATTCAGGCGAATGCTCATTGATTTTATATGTGATTTAAAGTTATTTATAGGTTTTTTTGATAAATCTCAAAATTATAAGTGGTTAGCTGGGAATACCAACACCCATATTTCAAATTTTTATTATGATTTGGCTCAAAACATTTTTTATAATGGCAAACCTGGAACACATGAAGAAGAATATCTTACATTATCCTCATCAACTCCATTTATAATTAGACAAAGCATTGAATATAAAATAAAAAGGATTCTCGGAATTGATTATATTGAACTTTCTGGCAAACCTCATAAAACCCTTGCAAATATTTATTTCAGAGCACTAAAGAATAATATATCATTTTACAAAACTCGAAAGTTTGATTTTGAAACAATTGAATTAATTCATTCTTGGACACATTTGTTTATTCATGGTGGATATAGACCAAGACCGTGGATAACTGAAACAGCTTTAGATTATATGAATGAATTTTTTTATTCAGGTATAACATCACAAAAAACATCCTTTTCGCTGTATGCCGGAATTGAAATACAGGAAACTGATTTAGAAGAATTATTGGAAAGAACACAAGATTTCATTAAACAAGACTTTATTAAAAACAAAATTATTCAGGATACAAAAATTATTTGGTCGACAAAACCTGAATTAGCATATTTGAAAAAATAGAAAGCCAACGCGCATTGCATTCATTTGCAAATCGCATAAGCTAACGCTGAACCCACTCTTTACAAAAGAGTGCAATTTCTTCCAACCTTCAAATTGACTACAAATGATAAAACCTAAAGAAGAAATATTCCAATACTACTTTTACTTTATCCAGGAAAGAATGAATATTTTCTGGAACAAGTATAATAATATTCAACCATGGACTATTGACGAGATACTGAGTGTTCATAAGTTTACGAACGTTTATCGTGCTATGGACAGAGTGAGTCAATACCTAATTAGGAATGTCATATATAACGAAAATTTATTTTCAGATGAAGATGTATTGCTAAGGATAATTGTCTTTAAGATTTTCAACAAACCTGACACATGGGAATATTTAGAGAATAGTGTTGGTGTCATTACCATTAAAAACTTTGATTTAAACCGGATTAATCAGGCATTATTAGAGTTAAAACAAGTTCAACCAATATTTAATAATGCTTATATGATGACAGGAACTCATTCTTTATATAATCATCTAAATTACAAGCACGAGAAATGGTTAGAGATGGTCAAGAATGAATTAATTGGAAAATCTATTTTAAAAAAAATCATCAATTCGGAATCATTATCAGAAGTTTATGAACTTCTAAGAAACTGTTCTTTTATCGGTGATTTTTTAGCCTACCAATATACAATTGATATGAACTACTCCTCGGTTATTAACTTTAGTGAAAATTCTTTTGTCAAGGCAGGTATTGGCGCAATTCGAGGAATAAAAAAATGTTTTGAGCCTTTATCTAAAAAATACAGCTTTGAAGATGTGATAAAATACACGCAAAACAATTTTGAGAAATACCAAAATAAATTTGGGTATACTGATTTTAGACCTCTTTTTGGAAGAGTACCAACATTAATAGATTTACAAAATTGTTTTTGTGAGACCGATAAATACTTACGAGCCAAAATCCCGGAACTTCAAGTTGATAATAAACGTATTAAACAAAAATATAAAGAAAGTCTAAAACCTCTTGAACTCTTCTTCCCTCCCAAATGGAATATTAACTCAAACATTTTGACACCATGTATACAGCCGAGTACACAGGAATCAACTCATTTTTAGTTGGGGCTTCGACTCTGCTTATAAAAGAGGGAGTCAAAAGAAAAACAAGAGGTAAGTTTTGCATTGAATTACCGGAACCTTTCATGTTTAAAATTACTAATCCAACAGCAAGACTGGTTACCATACCTGAAAGAAGATGGAATCCTATTTTACCCTTTGCTGAATCATTGTGGTTAGCAACTGGGAAAAATGACCTAGAATTTATAGGTCATTATTTGAAAAACATGAAGAACTTCTCAGATGATGGTGAATTTTTACGAGGTGGTTACGGTCCAAGATTAAGAAAATACAATGGAATAAATGATGATTATAAAATCAGGAATCCTTATGATATAGATATTGCAAAACTAAATAAATCAGAAGTTGATCAATTTAGTTTCATTTGTAAAAGTTTTGAGAAAGATAAGTTTACAAGACAAGCAATTATCAATATTGGAGACCCGCCCAAAGATTGTTTTGACAAAAAGGGTAACTTAAAAATCACTAAGGATTTTCCTTGTACCAGACTATTACATTTTCAGAAACAGCCAAAAGCAAACAAACTTAATTTAACTGTTTATATGAGGTCAAATGACCTAGTATGGGGAGCAAGTGCTGTTAATATTTTCAACTTCACTTTTATGCTTGAATACTTCTCACAAATACTAGGTTTAGAAATTGGAGAATACTATCATATAGCAAATAATTTTCATTATTATGGAGAATTTGAAGATTTAGTTCAGTCGATTTCTCGTTCAAAAACTATTAAAGAATCTCAATTTGAATACTCAAAATCATTTCACAATTTATCAGAGTTTGATGAAAAAATAAATCTGCTTAAAAGTGAAGAAGAGAAACTAAGGTCAGGCAAATATGCAGATTTAATTGATTTTAAAGACGACTTTTTTAATGATTGGCATAAAACATTTTATGCTTTCAACACACATAAAGAAGTGACTTTTTCAAATCCAATATTAAATCAATTATTTTTAAAATATATGTCTTATGAATGAAGAAAGTATTAAAAAAATCACTGATGATGTAACAGCTATTTTATTAAAGAAAAATGCTGATTACGGCGGTGCAAGTTTTGACTTAGGACTTAATGGTAATATGGTTCATCTTTGGGATAAAGTAAAACGTTACAAAAGTCTAATTGGCTGTGACAAAAAAGAACCAAACTTTGAAAGTATAGAAGACACTCTAAAAGATATTATTGGTTATGCAATAATAGGCTTACACATTTTAGATGATGAAACTATAAAAAACAAAATCTATGGATAAGTCACATAATATCTTTATAAGCCATTATGGGAAAGATGACATACATGTACAATCTTTAAAAGCAAGACTAAAAAGTCAAGGTTATAATATTCGGAATTTTTCTGTTGATAGTACTAAGCATAAAGATGGTAGAATACCGTCAAAACCGGTAATTGAGCGTCTTCTTCGTATGAGGATTAACTGGTCAAGTACATTTATTTGCTTGGTCGGTCCAAAAACACATACAAGAGCATGGGTTGATTACGAGATTCAAAAAGCTGTAGAAAAAGGCAAACGAATTATTGGTGTTTATACCCATGGTAGTAAAGAAACAGCTCAGTTACCAAAGGGTTTAGAAAAAGTGGCATCAAATCTTATTGGTTGGAATTCGATCGATAAAATTGGTGAAATTATATCTGGGAAAAACTATCCAATCGAAAATCCAGATGGAAAGGTCATTACAGACGCATTTGACAGACCAAAAATAAGATGTTGACAAATGAAAATCTATTCATATATGATTGACCATGATTTTGGGTTGGCTCCAAATCCATTTGGACAATATTGTACGATTGCTGTTTGTAAACCCAATATCAGGAAAAGCAAAAATCTTAAGATTGGTGATTGGATTATTGGAACCGGTTCAAAATCACTTGAAAAATCTTCAGGCATTAAGTGTGTTTCAAAACTTATCTATGCAATGAAGGTAAATGAAGTTATTAAATTAAATGAATATTTCCTAGACCCAAGATTTGAATACAAAAAACCAAATATGAATGGAACCTTGATGACTGTATTTGGTGATAATTTCTATTTCCTTGATGAATCAGATAGCTGGGCACAACTTGATTGTGCACATAGAAATAAAGACGGAATTTATAATGCAGAGCATGTAAGAAAAGATATTGGGGGTGAGAATGCCTTGATTTCAGAATTGTTCTATTATTTTGGTCAAAATGCACCTCAAATACCTGATTATTTAAAAGATGTATGCCATACTACGCAAGGCTTTAAATTTGTGAAACCTGATAAATTAGCAGCCCAATTTATTGAATGGCTACAATCCAATTTTCAAACAGGATTACAAGGTTTACCAATTAGTTGGACTAAATATGAAAAGTAAAAACGATATGGATTTATTTAAACTTTACTTTGACGAAAATTTCACTCTTATTGTGCAAATTTCAATATGGCTTGTTGTTTTTGTGATTGTAACAGTAGTAGTTTATTTTATAGTAATAAAAAAAACATACAGATATAATCTAGTAAAACTAGATATTAAGCTGGGCAATATTGGTTCTACAAAATTCAAACCTAATAAAACAAACTTACAAATAGCCCATAAAATTTGGACTGAGCTAATTACAAGAAAAGCTACGATACCAATTGATAAAGAAAATGACACAATTGAAGAAATATATGATTCATGGTATGCACTTTTTGAAAAAGTTCGAGAATTTATTAGCGAAATTCCGGCAGAATTGATTCGTAAAAATAAAAGTACAAAAGAGATTGTCAGAATAGTAACTAAAACGCTAAATGAAGGTTTACGTCCTCTCTCTTCCTGAACAAAAACTTTAAATGAATATATTTCTACTATAACAGGAAAACTTCAAACTAAAATAATCTCTGACAGATCATTGTTATAATATAGTAAAAAGTCATACCATTTAGATAATTATCTGGATTGGAATTTATAAATAATATTATGAATAGCTTTATTAAAATGCCATTGTCGGTCTATGTGTTATATCACAAAAACTATAAAGAAGGAAAAGAGGTATATACGGATATGTATCATCTGTTATGCCGAAATCCGGAACGTCCCTTAACTAATGGAATTGACATTCCCGTTTTTTTACGAACAGGGGGAGAGGGAGAAAACATACCAGAGATAAAATTCAATCAAAGTTCAAAAAATGTTATATTTCTTTTGGTCGATGAGTTTATGTATTGCTGTCCCACTTGGAAAGAATATATAAAATTTTTATCTTCAAAAATAGATGATAACACTAAAATTTATCCAATATCATTATTCAAATACGCTTATGAGATAAATCCAAATTTACAAAAGAAACAATTTATAACATTAAAATCATTCTCTATAAAATCCAACTGGAATGAATTTAAGACGAGAATCTTTGATATTTTAATCCGTTTTATTACTGGAAAGGAAACAGAAAAATTAAAACTCTTTATAAGCCATTCAAAAAAAGAGATAGATAATCTTGGAGAAATTAAAGCCGAAGAATTAAGAGATTTTCTTCGGAAAGACACGAAGTTAGACTCTTTTTTTGACACGAATGATATTCTTGATGGATATGACTTTGAAAAACAAATAACAGAAAATGTCAAAAAGTCTCTATTCATCGTACTTGAGACCAATACATATTCAGAAAGAGAGTGGTGTAGGATTGAAGCATTGGCGGGAAAACGTAATAAGGTTCCAGGAATTGTGGTTAGTCTTGTTTCAGGTTCCGTAAAAAGAGGTTTTCCCTATTTGGGTAATGTACCTTTAATCCGTTATAACAATAATTGGGTAGATGTAATTAATTTATTATTAAGAACCACATTAGACCAATATTACCAAGAGAGATTATTAACTGAAATAAGAAGATCAATTGTTCCAGATAACTACTTTATATTACCTTTTTCTCCAGAACTTCTATCCTTTAGCTTAATAGATAAAACGAAAAAAATACTTTATCCTGAACCACCTTTAGGATCAGAAGAAATTGATTTCTTAAAAATATTTGACAAGGATGCATCTTTTATGACCCCAATCCAGGCCTATTCCGAATTATCAAAATCTCTAAAAGACAAAAAAATTGCAATATCTATTTCTGAGTCAGACGACATACAAGATTATGGTGGTGATGAAGCCCTATTAAGAGACATTACAATTGAATTATCTCGCCATATTCTGGTAGCAGGAGGAAAGTTAATTTACGGAGGGGACTTAAGAAAACAAGGATTTACAGAATTATTTGCAGATCTGTCGTGTCAGTATGGCCAAAATGAAAAAAAAGATAGAGATACAAAATATTTCACAAATTACTTTGCGTGGCCAATACATTTGAACCTGACTAAAACACATGAATCCGATTTTGAACATAGCCGTGTTTCTATTATAAAGGTAGATGCACCGGTAGAATGCCCTCCAAAATTGACAAAGAACTTTATTGCCCCAGACTCTCCTGAGAATTGTTTTTTATGGTCAAAATCACTAACAAAAATGAGGTTACAAATGGAAAAAAGCGTAAGTGCACGCATTCTATTAGGGGGTAGAACACACGGATTTAAGGGAAAATATGCTGGTATTTTAGAGGAATTTATTATATCACACACCAAAGAGCACCCTATATATCTACTTGGAGGATTTGGAGGTGCCTCAAAAGCCATAGTCGATATTATAGAAAACAATTCGTCCGAGACCTATTTATTAGAGGAAGCTCGAAAAGATCCTTTTTACAAAGATTTCATGGATTATTATAACAAAAAGGAAAATATTTTTCCTATAGATTACGCAAAAGTCTATAAAAAGATACAAGAAAGCGGTTTTGCGGGTTTAAGAAATGGATTGACCGACGAAGAGAATAAACTATTATTTCAATCTACTAATGTTCTGGAAATAGTAGCCTTAATATTAAAAGGATTAAATAATAAATTTCAAACAATATAATTATGGAACATAGAGTTTTTATTAGTTATCATCATGCGAATGATCAAGAATACAAGGAAAAGTTAGTGAGATTGGCTGAAGAAAATGATATTTTTATAGATTGCTCTGTAGACACAGGAGATATACCTGACAACTTGACAGATCAGCAAATTAGAGAAAAGATTAGAGATGAGTATTTGAGAGATTCGAGTGTTACTATTCTTTTAGTGGGAATTGAGACTAAATACAGAAAGCACATTGACTGGGAACTATATTCAAGTATGCACGATGGGAAAGTAAATAAAAAATCAGGGATTTTAGTTGTTAATCTTCCATCAACGAATTGTTCTCAATGTCGCGCTGCACATTCTGGAGAACATGATAATGTATTTCCTGAAATAACCTCTTGGATATCAGTGACAGAAAGGGCAGAATATGAGAGGCTTTATCCTTATATGCCCGAACGAATTATTGATAATTTGCTAAATAACAATGCAAAGATATCAGTAATTAGTTGGGATAAATTAACTGCAAATAAGCTGAAATATTTGTCGGAAAAAGCATTTGAAGATAGATCCAGTTGCTCATATGATTTAAGTCGTCCGATGAGACGTAGAAATTCCTAATACAATTTCGATCATCTTATATCAAGAAGTCATGTCAATCCTGAAAACCGGGAAATAAGATAGTAAAAGTTTAAGCATATGGAAAAATTAAATTTAAAAGGGATGATAGAAAGTGTTATTGAAGACATTTCAAATGACGCTTCAATAAGCGCCTTTATTTTTAAAGTTCAACTGATTGGATATAACGGTTTGATTTGTGCCACTTTGAAAAGATCAAGTTATCTTGTCCC
>ENA-UOOR01004175-UOOR01004175.1-fermentation-metagenome-genome-assembly--contig:-NODE-4175-length-11734-cov-106.837914_pt1 | contig 11734 bp, 7 predicted proteins | sample MGYA00245780_ERZ724029 | MGnify/ENA primary metagenome ERZ724029 (study PRJEB28704, sample SAMN03018315) | fermentation metagenome | biome: anthropogenic terrestrial biome; feature: soil... | reverse complement strand
TAACCACGCTTCTTCCTCAACTTTCTTTTTCCCAAACAAGAACGCTGAGCAGTGATTCATTGCGTCAACAGCCCACAGACTCAGTTACTGCAGACTCACTATCGACAAAAGAGAAGCTCACGGCCCCGGTATTCTATACAGCCCAGGATTCCATGGTTTTCACCAAAGGCAATTTGGGTTACCTTTACGGTGACGCCGATGTAAAATACGGCGACCTGGGCATCAAGGGGGAACAGATCACCATGAACCTGGATAGCAATCTCATCTCATCCACCTTCGGGCTCGATTCAGTCGGAAAGGAGTTCGGGTTTCCCGTATTTACGCAGGGAGGTACCGAATACGAAATGAAAAAGGTCCGCTACAATTTCGACACTGGCAAGGCATTTATATCCAACGTTATAACGCAACAGGGAGAAGGGAACATCGTCGCCAACACGGCGAAAAAGAATGCCGACAATTCCTTCTATATGGTGAATGCCAAATACACCACCTGCGACCTGCACGATCATCCGCATTTTTACCTGAACTTGTCGAAAGCCAAGGTACGTCCCGAAAAAGATGTTGTCACAGGCCCGGCCTGGCTGGTGGTTGCCGATGTCCCGCTTTTCCCTATTGTCCTGCCCTTTGCTTTTTTCCCTTTCACCGAAACCTATTCTTCGGGAATAATTATGCCATCGTATGGTGATGAGATGGAACGCGGATTTTATCTTCAGAACGGCGGATATTACTTTGCCATTAACGATTATGTTGATTTAGCGCTGACCGGCGAGATATATACCAAAGGGACCTGGGGGCTTAGTGCACGGTCTAATTACCGCAAGAGGTACAAGTTTTCCGGTAGTGTAAACGGAAGCTACCTGAATACCGTCATCGGAGATAAGGGATTAAAAGACCTGAATATTCCCGGTGCCTATTCGGTCTCCAAAGATTTCAGGATTAACTGGACCCACTCGCAAGACCCGAAAGCCAACATGTACCGGACGTTTTCCGCCAGTGTGAACTTCTCAACAAGCCGTGCCAACCTGAACGACTTATCCCGGCTCTACTCCCGCGAGGCATCCAACAACACCAAAAGCTCGAGTGTAAACATCACGCAGCGCTTCCCCGATTCGCCCTGGAGTTTATCGGCATCGATGAATATCAATCAGGTCTCGCGCGACTCCACCGTCTCCGCGACGTTGCCCAACATCTCCATCACCATGAACCGCATCTACCCCTTCAAGCGCAAAAAGGCGGTAGGCGCCGAGAGGTGGTACGAAAAAATATCCATGAGCTATTCGGGTGAATTCCGCAACTCGGTAAACGCGATCAAGGAGAACAGGTTCTTCAAATCAAACCTTATCAAAGACTGGCAAAACGGCATGCGCCACAGCATCCCGGTGAGTGCCACCTTTTCGCTGTTCGACGTGATCCAGATATCTCCGTCGGTGAACTACACCGAACGGTGGTACACCGGCGGAATAAAAGAGGCCTGGGATCCGGTGGAAAAGAGAAACGTGGTTGTGGATACCGTAAACGGATTCAAAAGGGTGTACGACTATGGCGCCTCCATCAGTGCCAATACAAAACTGTACGGAATGTACGTTCCCTGGAAGATTTTCGGAGATAAAGTTCAAGCCATCCGTCACGTCTTTTCACCCAGTATCAGCCTGAGTTACAAACCCGATTTTGGAGATCCAAAGTACGGTTTCTACGAAAAATACTCTTACCGCAATGAATTCGGGGAGGATGTGGAATATTCTTATTCGCCTTATTCCCGAATGATGTTCGGAACCGCTCCTGCAGGACAAAGCGGGAGTATCGGATTCGATTTTAAGAACAACCTCGAGATGAAAGTGAAAAGCGAAAGCGACAGTACCGGATTCAAGAAGATGAGCCTGATCGATGACCTGGGTGTAAACTTCAGCTACAACATGATGGCAGACTCCATGAAATGGAGCATGATCAACACCAATGTCCGTTTGAAATTGTCAAAATCCTACACCCTGAGCCTTAACGCTACTTGGGACCCGTACGTCTATGAGCTGGACAAGAACGGAAGGCCGGTTGCAGTGGACAAACTACGTGTTTTTAACGGCAAAGGAATCGGAAAACTGCAAAGTACCGGCACCTCGTTCTCCTACTCCGTCAACCAGGATACCTTTAAGAAACTGTTCGGCAAAGAAGACGCTAGCAACGAGGACAAGGAGGGCGGAGAAGACTCCAACGCCAACCTTCCTGATGACGGCACGATGGGACGGAATCCAAACGAAACCGCCGCAAAGAAAAGTGTTTTTGATACCGGAAGCCAGTCCATAGGAGAATTTGACGATGACGGCTACCTGAAAAATCAGATTCAGTGGAATCTCTCGTTTAACTATTCGGTAAGGTATGGGTACGATATGCAGAATTTCGATTTTGACCGGATGGAATATCCGGGAAAGTTGACGCACAGCCTAGGTTTCAGCGGTTCCATCCAACCGACCAAAAACTGGAACTTGACGTTCAATACCGACTATAATTTTGATTATAAAAAATTCACAAGCATCAACTGCTCACTGACCCGGAACCTGCACTGCTGGAGCATGTCGGCCAGTTTTATCCCCATCGGGCCGTATAAATCGTACAATTTTACCATCCGAGCCAACGCTTCCATGCTGCAAGACTTGAAATACGATCAGCGTTCATCACCGTACGACAACGTAAGCAATTGGTATTAAGCATTTATTTTCCCCACAATTTTTTCATCAATTCCTTCATTTTCGCCTCCGAAGGATTGGGCTGAGCCTGCCAGAACTTACTGCTTTTCAACTCCCGGGGCAGGTATTCCTGTTTGACAAAGTTATTCTCGTAATCGTGGGAATATTTGTAAGCCTTCCCATAATCAAGCTCCTTCATCAACGAAGTGGGAGCGTTGCGCAAATGCAGCGGTACAGGGAGGTTTCCCGTTTGCTCCACTTTCGAAATGGCGCTGTCGATAGCCAGGTAAGCGGAATTACTCTTCGGGGAGGTAGCCAGGTATATGGCTGTTTGCGCCAATACGATGCGCCCTTCTGGCCATCCGATTTTCTGAAGGGTATCAAAACAGGCATTGGCCAGCAGCAGGGCGTTGGGGTTGGCCAACCCGATATCTTCAGCAGCCGAGATAACCAGTCTGCGCGCGATAAATTTAGGATCTTCCCCTCCCGCAACCATCCGCGCCAGCCAGTAAACCGCAGCATCGGGGTCACTCCCGCGAATGGATTTTATAAACGCCGAAATGATGTCGTAGTGCATCTCGCCACCCTTATCGTACGCCGCCGGATTTTCCTGTAAGCGCTCCGTAACACCCTTATCCGTGATAACGATTTTTTCTCCGGTCTCTTCTGCAGCTATAACCAGCTCCATAATATTCAGCAGCTTACGCGCATCACCTCCCGAAAAACGGAAAAGAGCATCGGTTTCCTCAACTTCGATCTCTTTTCCTTTCAGGATATCATCTTCGGTCAGCGCACGATCCATCAACACCTGCAGGTCTTTTACCTCCATGGATTTCAAAACGTAAACCTGACAACGCGAAAGCAACGGGCGGATAACTTCAAACGATGGATTCTCCGTTGTTGCACCGATGAGCGTAATGATTCCGGTTTCTACGGCATGTAACAGGGAATCCTGTTGCGACTTGCTGAACCGGTGAATCTCATCAATAAATAGAATGGGGGCAGCAGCTTCAAAAAAACGGTTGTTCTTGGCCTTCTCAATCACGTCCCGCACATCCTTTACTCCCGAATTAATGGCGCTTAACTTATAAAACGGAGCGTGCAACGTGTTGGCAATGATGTTTGCCAGCGTAGTTTTGCCGACACCCGGCGGTCCCCAGAAAATGATGGAAGGGATCCGGCCCGAATCGATCATCTTGCGCAAAACAGCCCCTTTACCGACCAAATGTGTTTGCCCGATAAATTCGTCCAGGCTCCGCGGACGCAACCGTTCTGCCAAAGGTGCACTCATCACTTTCTCACGGATCAAATCAATATCTGCCGGCAATACTCCATACAGGTTCTTACCTCCTTTACCGAAGTTGACCAGGGTACAACCGGATACTCCAATTCGATATCGCAATAAATTGGCCACTTCTCTTTCTGGATTAAGCGCAACACTTCGGCAATGGGGGTTTCTCCCTGCCCGAATACCTGGTTAGTATTCTTTTGCGTGGCATTCGTTGCGCTCGTCTTATCCTTTACGTGAATACTTGCAATCCGGTTGTAATATTTCCGAATAAAATCGGCAGGGTTCAACCCGGTTGACCCCAGGTAATGCCCTATATCGAAGTTCAGCATGTTGGCCGGTGAGTATGCCAACAACCCGTCTACATCAAAACCGGGCTCTCCAAACTGATAATGGTTGTGTAAAATGGCGTACATCCCGTTTCTGGCGGCAACGGGCCCCATCAGCCGGGCATTTTCATCGTTCAGTTCAGCACTGATTCCTATTGCCCCAAGTGTTTTGGCCACTTTGAATGAATAATCGAGTTCCTCTTCCGTATTTCCGGCCACCCATTTATAGATATGGATTTTCACACCCGCATCGTTGAATTTTTTTCGGAGTTGGGCATATTTATCCAGCGTTCCGTTTACTTTTCGCCATTCTTTCAAGTCGCGGTTGTACTGATCCAGCGTCTTCCTTTCTGCATCGGAAAGCTGACGCGGAGCACCGGGAGGACGTTGCAACGGATTTTTGGGAGCTCCAAGGTAATCCTCCACGCCTGTACCCATCAGCTCAACGGAGCTTAAGCCTGCATCAACGCAAGCCTTTAAAACTGCTTCAAGGCCACCGGTCAAGTCACGGAAACTGTAGGTAATAGCACCGACCTGGACTCCACTGAATTTCGAATTCGGAATACCCTTTCCCGGAGCCGATGACTGAGTACTCCCGTACGATGTAGAAAACGGAATTACTGAAGCAGCCGTCGCAGCAGCAGCACCCAGAAAACCTCTTCTGGAAAGCCTTTCTGTAAAAATCTCTTTGTCTTTCATTTTATTGTTTTTATTTGATAAACTGATATCTGTATTTCTCAGGAATTATTCTGTGTTGTTCGTTCCGTTTTCTTTCTGCGCACGCGCTTTTGCTGCTTGCTTTTCCTGTACCCGCCGGGCAATTTCTTCCGGACTCATTTTCGGACTTTTTACCGGCTCAGCGGATGACGCTTGTTTTTTCACACCGCGGAGCACCAGAGTGCCCGGAAGAATTACGTTGATTAGGTGTTTTCCCAACATACCCAGTTGCACGGCGGTAGCAAGCGATCCGAGAGAAAGAAGTAGAAAGTACCAGGGGTAAATATCACGCCTAAAAACTATTGCCTGAATAACGGCAAGTGCAATCACGATGACACTGAGAATAATCTTCTTTAACAACAAAGGGGTGTTTATCGTTTTAAAACGTACAAGTCCGTCTGCATACCCGGATAATGCAGACAATATAAGGGTGAGCGGAAACAAGTATACCGAAAAGGCAATCACCGAATGGATGATCGTCGGCTCAAAGTCCGGGAAGAGATAATGGAAGATGATGAGAAACGGCACAAGGGCAACAAATGTCTGCGAAAGGTGAATAGCTATGGGATGGATATCCAGGGCTAAAAACCGCAAACGTCCGGAAGAGACCTTTTCCCGGTAGGGCTCAAATACATCTCTCGGTAAACCACAAGCAGGACAAACATCACCCAGTTCGCTCTCTTTCATTACATAACCGCAAGGACGGCAACGGACTAACTTTTCTTCTTTCATGTTTTCGCGGAAGTAATTTTTTTAACCTCTTTATATGTATGTTGGTAATTAATATACGTAAAACATAGGAAACGATTATCCTTTGCAAAAATAGCAATTAATTTTGATTGGATATTTTATTAAATGAATTTAAAACAGATTTATCGAAATCTAGCTTTGCGTTTCTTTTCAAAAAAGTTACCTTTGCGGCTGGAAATCATAAAGTACTCCCTATGCAACATTTGCCGCTTTTGTCACTATTCGGAAACCTGGAACAGCTGAACACGGTACAACTCAACTTCAACCAAAACTCGTTAAACATGATGAATATAGCCATCGCGTTTATTATGTTTGGTGTGGCGTTGGGCATAAGACCCAAACATTTTAGGGACATCGCATTGAATCCCAAGCCGGCTATAGTGGGGGTTATCTCGCAATATATCCTGCTGCCGGCTTTAACTTACCTGCTGGTCCTCGTTATCAAACCGAGCGTCCCGGTAGCAATGGGAATGATCCTGGTAGCTTCCTGTCCCGGCGGGAATGTCTCAAACATGATTTCGGCATTGTCGAAGTCGAATGTGGCTTTGTCTGTAAGCCTGACGGCAACCACCACCGTATTGAGTTTGTTTATGACGCCTCTCAATTTTGCTTACTGGGGCGGGCTTTACGCTAGCAAATCCCCACTTCTGGTTCCAATCACCATCGATCCCGTGGAAATGTTCCGCACTGTTTTCATCATTCTGGGAATACCTGTGATAATGGGAATGATCGTCGGGATGAAATTTCCGGTATTCGTAAAAAAAGTGGAAAAACACGTACAGATTGCATCGGTTTTATTTTTTATCGCTTTCCTGGCAGGAGCGTTGGCGGGAAATTTCTCCCTTTTTCTGAAGTACATCCACCTGGTTTTTTTGATTGTTTTACTGCATAATGGGATCGCCTTCTTAGGCGGATACCTGTTCCCCAGAGCCCTCAAGATAAATAAACTTAACTCCCGGACTATCTCTATCGAAACGGGAATACAGAACTCGGGGCTGGGACTGGCCTTAATTTTTAATCCCCGGGTTTTTCCTCCGGAACTGGAGCTTGGGGGAATGGCATTTATTGCTGCCTGGTGGGGAATCTGGCACATTGTTGCCGGTCTGTTGCTGGCTTTTTACTGGCGGAGAGAATCCATTAAACACATTGCTGTAACATCATGAAGTACGAATACAGTAAAGGATACGAAATTGTCCGTTTTTTCGAACGGATCACCCTCAACCTGCATTACAGGAAAATTGTATACAAGGGGACTGAAAACATCAACGAAGATCATCCGGTAATTTTTGCATCGAACCACCGCAACGCCGTTATCGATCCTTTTTTGTTGTTGAACGCTTGTAAAAAGGAACCGGTTTTCCTGGCCCGTGCGGATGTATTCAGGAAACCTACCGTTGCCGCTATCATGAAGTGGCTTCATATTATGCCGGTATATCGCATCCGGGATGGGGTGGAAAACCTGGGGAACAACAACGAATCGTTTCGGTTGAGCGGAGAGCTGCTGAAAAAGAGAATTCCGATGGCGCTATATCCAGAAGGGAGGCATAATCCCAAAATGTCATTACTGCCTGTTCAGAAGGCCATTTCCCGAATTGTATTGCCCATAGAAGCAAGCGAGGATTTCACCTTGAACAGCGAAGTTATTCCCGTAGGGGTATATTACCCGGATATTTTCGGATTCCTTTCCGATGCGTACGTAGTTTTCGGGAAACCCATCCAAGTGGCGGATTACCGCAAACAATACGAAGAAAACCCCAACATGGCAGCCAACTCTTTGAGGCACGATCTGGAAAACAGCATGAAGAGACTGATCGTGAACATATGGAACGATGCGTTTTACGATGAATACGTTTGGGCCATCGATTGGAACGCACCCCAACTGGTAAGGGGAAAATATGCCGGGAAGCAAGAAGATTATCTGCTGGCTTCGCAGGAGGTTGTCGACACGCTGGATGAGATGTTCCACCGGGACAGGCCCTCCTTCGATACGCACATTGAAAATTTCCGCAGGGCAGAGAGCATACTCAAAAAACACCGGTTAACATCCAGGGACAATGTCTTAAAACCGGCCTCAACGGTTTTAATCGTCTTGCACCTGTTGCTCCTGATCGTTTCGCTGCCCCTGGCCGTTTTCGGGTTTGTCAACGGAATCTTTCCCATAATTGGCTACAGAAAACTACTCGGGCTTTTTAAAGACGATCAGTTTATACCGACGGTCCGTGTCGTTTCCGGTATGTTTATCGTCCCCGCTTTCGTTGTTATTCAATCCCTAATCGTTGGCCTGGTTTTCAACGGATGGTGGGCGTTCGCCTATTCTTTTCTAATGCCTGCAACGTTCTATTTTGCATGCTGGTGGCGTAAATGGGCAAAATCTCTTGCCAGAAAATGGTGCGTTAACCGATTTGTGAAGAAGTTCCCCGACAGTTGGAGAGAGTTAACGGAGCTGATTAAAATCAACCACAGCTGACTCAACGTTAATGATTCCTTTCTTTCAGGTAAAAAACTATTTTTTGGGCTTTCGACAGCTGTTCGTGTGAAATACGGTAGCCGTTGAATTTTTTTCCGTCGATCACAATTTTATCGATAAACCGGGCATTTTTTCCGGGGCGAACAATTTCCATCTCCAAAACCTTGTTATCGTAGTAGTCCGGATTTAACCGCAACGTTATTCTATCGAAAATCGGAGTTGTAAAAGTGTAAAAAGGCTCTGTGGCGTTGTCGGGATAAAAACCCATCATCGAGAAAACGGCCCAGGCAGACATGGTGCCCGTATCATCGTTTCCCGGAAGTCCGTTAGGAGAATTCTTAAAATACCGGGTCAAAAGCTGCTGCGTAAGTTGTTGCGTACGCCACTCCTCCCCCTTCACGTAACTGAAAAGATAGGGATAACCGATATTCGGCTCGTTGGTGGGGTCGTAATGCTCATCGTCAAACACCTCCTGAAGCTTGTTTGTAAATTTTCTGTTACCGCCGTGCAGTTTAATCAGTCCCGGCACATCGTGCGGCACCATAAACGAATAATTCCATGAACTGCCTTCGTGAAATCCAGGTACGTCTTCAAAGTTTTCGCCCTGTTTGGGATTGAAAGGCGACAGGAAAGTTCCGTCGGGCAATAGCGGGCGGAACACCCCGTATTCGGGCGAGTAATAGCGGGAATAATTCAGCGACTGGGCGCGAAAGCGGGCAGCATCTTCTTTTTTTCCTAGGGCAGCAGCAAATTTTGACAAGGCGTTATCGGCGATGTAATATTCGAGCGCGTGAGAAACGGAATTGTCGTATTTTTCACGAAGCGGCACATAACCCAGTCTAAGGTAATCATCGTTATCCGGGCGAAGAAGGTTGTCTTTACCTTTCGTAGTGGCCGATTTATACATGGCTTCGTAAGCCGTTTCCACGTCGAAGTCGCGCAACCCTTTCATCCAACTGTCTACGATAACCGGAATAGCCGGGTCTCCCTCCATCGTAAGAGTCTCGCGGCCATACAATTCCCATTTAGGCAGCCATCCGCTTTCTTTGTACATATCCACCATCGAACGGACCATGTCCAATTGTTTTTCGGGATAAAGCAGTGAAAGCATCTGATGCACATTCCTGTACGTGTCCCAAAGCGAAAAAACCGTGTATCGCCCTGCTCCGGAGGTAAGGATCTTATCACTTTCCATTGCCGGATACTGGCCGTTCACGTCATTAAACAGGTTGGGATGGATGAGCGCATGATAAAGTGCGGTATAGAAAACCACTTTCTGGTCGGCGGTACCTCCTTCAATCCCTACACGGGCAAGCTCTTTCTCCCAGCTTTCGCGGGCAGCAGTCCTGACCTTATCAAACTGAAAGCCGTTTTGCTCGGCCTCCAGGTTTTCGCGGGCATTGGCAGTGCTTACGAAGGAAACCCCGATCTGTACTTCGATGGTTTCACCCGCTTTAACATCGTAAGAAAAGTAGGCTCCGATATCGTCTCCGGCAATATCCCGCCCATAACGGGTGTAAATTTTCCGTGTGCCTGCCGTGCTGTCCCAAGCAGCCTCTGCAGTCATTTCGCGTTGTTTCTTCCAATATCCGGCAGTCACCGGTGGTTTGCTGACACGCATCACAAAATAAATGGGAAAAACCGCCTGAGGGTTGTAACAAAAAGTCCCCAGCACTTTCATCCCCTCAATTTCGGTATTACTGATGCGACGCATCCAGGCACCACTTTCGTTGGTAAGCCCTTCCCCCAGGTTCAGCAATATATTTGCGTGCCCTTTCGGAAAGGTAAAACGGGCGATACTCGTGCGTGTAGTGGCCGAAACTTCGGTTAATATGCCGTATTTGGTCAACCGGTTGGTATAATAGCCGGGCGACGCCTGCTCACCGGCATACCCACTGCCATACTCCTCGTAATTGACATTCAATTCTCCCGATGTGGGCATCAGCAAAAGAGAGCCGGCCTCGGGGCACCCCACTCCGCTCAGGTTTACGTGCGAGAATCCGGTAAAGAACTTATTTTCGTACGAGTAGGGTGTAGACCACCATTGCTTGTCCTTATCGAACTTGTTTTTATCCGACCCCATCACGTTAAACGGGGCCACCGACATCATTCCGTTGGGCAGTACCGCCCCGGGATTGGTGGTGCCGTAGTTGGTCGTACCGATAAAGGGGTTGACAAAACCGGTAAGGTCTTGACCGAAAAAATTCGAAGAAATCACAAGAAAAAGAATAAAAAACAGTCCGGATCGCATACGATAAATGATTGATTCAACTTCTACCTATATTTCGTGCAAAAATAACCATAATCGTCCAACACAACCTAAATTCTTTTGCAAATAATTTTTGAAACCGAAAGCTTCGTGTATTTTTGCAAAAATAATCAGCAACAACAAAGAGTATGGACGAAAATCTAAAAAGATACATTGAGTTAATTCCCAAGGCAGAACTGCACGTACATATCGAAGGTACGTTCGAACCTGAGCTGATTTTCGAAATCGCTCAAAGGAATAATGTCCCCCTAAAGTACAACTCCGTGGAAGAGTTGCGTAAAGCATACAATTTCAATAACCTGCAAGATTTTCTGGATATCTACTACGGAGCAGCCAGCGTACTTTTGTACGAACAGGATTTTTACGACCTCACCGCAAGCTACTTGCGGAAGGCACATGCCGACAATGTCGTCCATACCGAAATCTTTTTCGATCCGCAAACGCATACCACCCGCGGCGTAAGCTTTGCAACGGTTATCAACGGAATTACCCGGGCAATGGGTGACGCCAAAACCGAATGGGGGATTTCAACGAAACTGATCATGTGTTTCCTGCGCCATTTAAGCGAAAAATCCGCCGAAGAGACCCTGGAATCCGCCTTGTTGCATAAAGAAAAAATCATTGCCGTAGGGCTCGATTCTTCGGAGAACGGACATCCGCCGGGAAAGTTTTTCCATGTTTTCAACCGGGTACGCGAGGAAGGCTTTTTTGTGGTTGCCCATGCCGGAGAAGAAGGTCCTGCAGAATATGTCTGGGAGGCCATCGACCTGCTGGAGGCAGAACGGATCGATCACGGGGTCAGCTCTGTGGATGATCCTGATTTAATGGAAGAACTGCGTGAACGGGAAATCCCCCTGACCGTATGCCCATTATCAAACCTCAAACTAAGGGTAGTGGAAGACCTGAAAAATGTTCCGGTCAGGTCCTTCCTCGAGAAAGGAATCCTCGTCACCCTCAATTCCGATGACCCTTCCTATTTCGGAGGATACATTAACGACAACTACCTGCAAACGGCAGAAGCACTCCAATTGTCGAGAAACGACATTTATACGTTAGCCAAAAACTCCTTCCTGGCATCGTTCATCACCGAGAAGGAAAGAAATTTTTTCCTGGAAAAACTCCTGAATTTCGAAAATTCGTTTGTCTAATTTATCAGGAAGAAGCCTCTACCGATAAAAATTGACACAACTTCTTTGCGTGTCGCAATAAAGTGTAAGAAAATCCGCGTTCTACTTA
>ENA-UOOR01004174-UOOR01004174.1-fermentation-metagenome-genome-assembly--contig:-NODE-4174-length-11738-cov-16.417787_pt1 | contig 11738 bp, 6 predicted proteins | sample MGYA00245780_ERZ724029 | MGnify/ENA primary metagenome ERZ724029 (study PRJEB28704, sample SAMN03018315) | fermentation metagenome | biome: anthropogenic terrestrial biome; feature: soil; material... | reverse complement strand
ATAATATATTAAAATAATAATATCTCACTTTACTCATGGTTAATTCACATTGGTTTTTGTTATTTTCTTGACATTCAATAATAATAAAGGAGGAAAGTCTTTAGGTTGATTTACTGTATAAATATTTCTAAGATTCAGTTGATGGATATTTTCAAAGATAAAGCTATTACTCCATTTTGTTTTTGATCCATCATAGTAGTGTATCCAATTTATTTTTACATTATCTAATAATACTTCTGATGCATTTTTTATTGAAAAAGCCTCTTTCGCACGAATATCGGGAGTAGATTCTGGGGTAATAAAGAATTGCAGATTATGAAAATTGATATTTTGAATGTTATTTATATTTTCATATCCTATTACTCTTGTCGATCCTTGTACAAATGCCATAATATCTTTTACCATCACGTTTCTTATTAATCCTATCTTTGAATTTTCGTTTCTTTTCATTACAGCAAATCTGAAAGCATCGCCACTTCCCCACCACCCCACTGGTTTCCTGTTACATTCAATAATTATATCTGTAAAGATTATATTACTAGCCATTCCTCCGTCGCGAATGAAAATACCTAACCCTCGGTTCGAGTTTCGAATAACACAGTTTGAAAATATAATATGAGAAAAATCACCATAACTCTCTGTTCCGATTTTTAATGCACAGGAAGAGGAGGTTAGGATGCAATTGTTAATCACAATATTTTCACAATCTCTTGTTCCATCTTTATTTCTTGTAGTTTTAAGACAAATCGCATCATCCGCAGTTTCAATAATACAATCTGATACAGTTACATTTTGGCATCCATCAATGTCTATTCCATCGGAGTTAGCTGCAACATTTAATTTACTCGTAATTTTCAATCCCTTTATTTGAACATCTCTACACCAATGTAGATGCAATCCCCAAAAGGGAGAATCAATAATGGATATATTCTCAAGTTTGACATTTGTGCATTCTGAAAGAACAACCAAAGACACATTGGGTCTCTCCCATTTTGAGATTTTCAGATCAACCCCGGCTTCTTTTGCGGCAAAATAATCTTCATCGATAAAAGGATTATAATTCAATGTATCTATATAATAGGCTGGTTGACCTTTTAATTTTCCATTTCCACGAATAGAGACATTGTTGGCTTTTTCAGCGTAAATTAATACAGGAATACTTCCACCGCCTGTATCTTCAAAGCTCACATGTTGATTATAATCCGACTCCTTGTTTGATGCAAGAATAGTGGCACCGGATAAAAGTTCAAGAGTGACATTATCTTTTAAAATTATTGTTGAACATAAATACTCTCCCGCAGGCACCACTACCGTTCCTCCTCCAGTAACCGCACAAGAATCTATAGCTTTTTGAATTTGTAGGGTGGCATATTCTCCTTTTTCTACTGAAGCTCCAAAATCTTTTACATTGAGTAAAGTTGAAGATGCTGTTAAGTTGATTGTAAATAAAACGATGCCTGATGTAATTGAAATGATACGACTATATGTTTTGTTTGAAATAAAAAATATCATTATATTGGTTTTTAAATTACATGTTATATATATTTTTCAAACTTTTATCATCTCCCATTAACACTCTGTGATCTTTAATGAACTCTAAAAAATCTGTCTCGGCAGGATGTCCTTTATAGGGTATATAATACCCTTTGAGGCTATTACGCCAGACGGCCACGTAGGCAAGTTTAATTTCTTGCGGATAATCATAGATTACTTTCATTAAACACTGTGTAAACCATCTTGGATTTTCTATTTTACTTTGGCCTGTTTCAGTAAGTGCCGCAATCTTATTCCTGTCTTGAGCATACTTAGAAATAATAGCAAGTTTCTTGTGAGCATCATCAAGTAAATATTTATCGAATCTAAAATCCCAATAGTTATCCATTGCCAAAATGTCTACATAATCATCTCCTGGATATCTTAAAAGATATTCTTCAATAGTGTGAAATTTACAATCAGGTGAAAAAGCATATAAGAAATTTCTAACGCCTAAAATATCTCGTAAATAGTGTACCGTGAAACGATACAGTTTCTTGAATTCTTCTGGAGTACAATGGTTTGCTCCCCACCAAAACCAGTTTCCATCAAATTCATGGAAAGGACGGAATATAATAGGAATTTGTTCTCCATACTTTCCGATGAGAGTTGAATTATAATGAGCGATTCGTTCTAATTCTCGTTTGTATTTTTCATGAAAAGCTCCTCCGGGAAGGAGTTGAGGAACCACTACCACGGTGGTATCGTAAAAGCTACCATTCGTGACAGGATTCCAAAAATGCCAACAATAAGAATTGACACCTCCTTCATAAAAAGCCTTAGCTGTAAGTTTTCTTATTTTATTTTCGGCCTTAGAGTTGTCTGTTTTCGGTCGTGTGAAATCCATATAATCCCAACTGTAAAATGCAGGCAACTTCCCGGTTAGAGTATAGATGTCGCTCTTTCCTGAGTCATCATTCCAACCATATCCTGAAGATGTTGCATCTTGTTGTCCAAAATAAAATCTTCCACTTTCCATAACTTCCATCAAATTCTTGAAAAGAGCTTTTGTGGAAAATGTTGCGTTGTTGTCCACCAGTGTATATTCATAGTTGAGTTGTTTTTCAGATGAAGTTTTACTATCGACTGATATATTATGTGCATTGTCCTTAACCCAATATTTATCACTGATTTGTACGCTTTCAAAGGTAATATAATTACAGTTTCTTAATAATATTTTTCCTCCCTCACTATCTTCAATAATTACATTTTTGAAAACAACATTCTTGATCGGGCTCTCTTGTAACCCTGCTATAAGAATGGGATCACCTGTTACTTTTTTAATCAAGATATCTTTGAAGAAAATATTCCGAAATACAGGTAGTTCTTCAACAGGACGGCTGTTGTACACATGATTATCAACATAATACCACATGTCAACAGATATTCCCCACCTGCCAGTTTTTTCTACTACAATATTTTGAAAATAAATGTCCTCAATGACTCCTCCTCTGCCTGGTCTGGATTTTACATGAAATCCTCTATCGCTGCTTTCAATAGTACAATCCGAAAACCATACATTTCTTACACCTCCAGACATTTCACTTCCTACTGCTATACCTCCTCCTTGTTTAAAGTGGCAGAAGCTTACATAAATATTTTCAGAAGGAATGCCGATTTTTCTACCTTCTACGTCGGTACCTGATTTGATTGCAACATGATCATCGTGTGTTTCTAAAGTTGAGTTAATAAGATAACAGTCTCTCGAAGAGTCAGGATTCCAGCCATCTGCATTAGATAATCCCATTCCATTTGAAAGTATCGTACAATTGTAGGTTGTAAATCCATTACAATAGATAGGGTGAATATTCCATGTACAGGGATTGGTAATTGTTATATTGTCAATAGCCACGTTATCGCAATTTATTATTGGTAATCCGTGTGAACGATCGGATCGACTGCGTGTTCTTGTTTGCAAATCTGCCAATATACTTCCTTGATTGTCGATTGTACCTCCTCCAAAAACACGGATGTTTTTGAAGCGTACATTTCCATTTATTGAACCAATATTTAATACACTCGCATAGGCTAATCTTTCACGGCCTTCATATCGGGTTTTCACCATAGGAAAACTTGATAATGAATGGTCTGCCTTCAAGGTAGCTCCAGAATCCAGCTGTAAAGAAATATTGTTTTTTTTAACAAACAAGGCCCCTGTAATATATGTACCATTTGGAATGAATACAATACCATTTGCAGGGCAATCATCTATTGCTTTTTGTAAAGCATTTGTATTTAATGTAAAGTTGTCTCCTTTTGCGTTATAGGGAGCAGCAGTTACATCAATTAACTTTGTGGGTTTACTTTTAGTTGTTAAAGCTACTCTTTTTGACGCAGACTCCACTCCTGATGGAGTGAAGGATTTTATTACTATATTATATTTTGTTGAAGGCAATAATCCTGTAATTTTATAGTTGTTGGCCGAAGTTGCAACTTTTTCTTTTCCATCAACGAAAACACGATATACGGTTCCCGTTATGTCATCATGTGATTTTTCCCAAAAAAGGATCACCTCATCATGGGCTGTGGAACCGGGTAGCACTCGAGGATTTACTATTGCGCATACAAAGGCATGTGAACTTACTAACAATAGTAAAACAACGATTATTTTTTTCATATTTAATTTCAGTTTTTTACAATATCGTTTTCACCATCCATTGTTATCACCGGCATCGATTGATTGATTTGCTCGTACTTCTTCAATTGGAAGTGGAAATAATAGATGTTTTTCTTGCCTTCTCTTACTCATTGTTCTGATAGCATTCACCTCATTCATAACATCTAAATAAATTCCCCACCGTTTTAAGTCGAATACTCTATTCATTTCATAAAAGAACTCTCGTCCCCGTTCTTCGAGAATAAACGAACGCAAACCTTCAACAGTATTGAGACTAGGATAATCTCCATCATAACAGGTCATTGGACTCTCAATTTCTATTGCATTTGCTCTCTGCCTGATCCTATTTACGTACCAAATGGCATTATGTCCGAATTGATCATTCGCTTCGGGACCAATGGTTTCGTTTAATGCTTCTGCATACATTAATATTACATCTGCATACCGAAGGAACGAAACCGTTGCATCTGTATATCGAAGATTTGCAGAACCTGTAAAATAATCAAATTTGGTTGTGCATCCCGTATCATTATCGCTTGCATAACCGGCTCCATTTCCTCCATTAGCAACAGACTCAAATTCGGGGTATAAAGTTTTTTCCGATTGTGGGTAAAACCATTGCCGGGGATTTCCATCGCCTCCCAATCGAGTGTATACTCGTTTTATTCCGTATACGATCCGATGATCCCTGTTATCTCTTTCCTGGGGAGTATTGGCTTTTTTTCCATAAGATTCTTCAAGGTAAGAATTATAAAACGCGTTGCCAATAAATGCATATCCCCTTCCAAAACCTGACATCGTATTTTGATCTCCTTTATACGAATAATATTGCTGCAAATCGCTCATTGTACTTTCAGATTGTGCACTGGTAGATAAATTGAAAATATTTTCGGTTTGATCCGTATTAATACCTTTAAATACATCCATAAAATTCTGTTTGAGAGCATATCCTGAAGAATTGTTTTCGATGGCGATTAATTCACCAGCTTTTTCTCTGGCAAGTTCAAAATACTCATCGGAGTTGAAATCTTCGTATCCAGATACCGAAATACTTTTCTGTACGGCAATAATTTTATTACTAACTTCTTCCGTTCTATATTTTGTAGCATCGATTTGTTTCGCACATTTTACATAAACGGTTGCGTTTGTTTTTGAAGCGGAGGCAATATGCAAATATACTTTTGCCAATAATGCTTGTACAACTCCTTTATTTGCTCTTCCTGTTGGAATGTGAAGGGAGGAATTTTTGTATAGCATCAATTCTTCCGCATTGTTTAATCCATCGATGATTATGTTTTCATAAATCGTTTTAATGGGCATTCTAGGTGAATCATACATAAAATTATCTTCAGAAAAACGGCTACTTCTGATGGGAACTCGCCCCCACAACCTTACCAAATAGAAATATGCAAATGATCTCATGAAATATGCTTCTCCGATAATGTGATTTTTCATCGTTTCGTCCATATGGATGGAAGGCACTTTATCAATGACAACATTTGCACGTTCAATAATAAGGTATAGTTGTTCCCAAACATTCCTAAATTTATTATTTGTGTTTTGCCAATTGCCATCGGCAAAACCGGCATTAATAACCCAACCTTCGGCGCAACCATGATCTTGGTCCAAATCTATTAATTGAAAAAATTCTGATCTGAAAAGATTATTGCTAATGAGCGGTGCATACACTCCAACAATAGCAACTTCTGCATCTTGAGATGATTGATACATGTTTTGAGGTGTATAAAAATCATATATATCTTCTTCAAGAAACGACTGACACGAAGTGAAAGTTATAGCCAATGTTATTATTAATAATAAATATATTTTTTTCATTTTAGCTTATTTAATGAATAGTGATTAAATTAAAATACTGCTGATAAATTAAAACTATAAGTTCTGCTCGCAGGATAGTTTCCCATGTCAACTCCTCGCCTGGCAGGATCAGTGTTAAAGGCATTTACTTCAGGATCAAATCCTGAATAGTTCGTTATAGTAAATATATTGGTCGCTATAAATGAAGCTCTTACTGTACTTATAACTGATTTAGGAGCCATTTTGAAATTATAACCGAGGTTGATATTTTTAAGCCTTATGTATGTACCGTCTTCTACATATTTGTCTGAGAATAAAACTAATCTCTTTTTTGATTCAACAACTTTAGGTAGTGTATTACTCGTCCCCTCCCCTCTCCATAAATTATTATATGTCTTTACTCTTATATTACTTGAACTACCTCCAATATTGTTTTCCATACTCCAGGCTGTAGTGTTAACTATATCATTACCAACAACACCTTGAACGAAGAAACTAAAATCTAAATTTTTATAAACAAAAGTGTTTGTTAATCCAAAAACATAGTCAGGATTTGAATTACCTACAACAACTCTATCACTAGTATTAAGAATAAAATCTTTATCAGGATCGTTTAAAGGATTTGATGCATTAAAATATTTATATTCTCCTACCATAAACTTCTGAAGAGCTTCATCATTATTATATAATCCATGTGCTTTAACTTCTTCCAGGCTTTGATAAATACCTTCAATTTTATACGCGTAAATATCCCCTAAAGCTTGTCCTGCAACTAACATAAACGGTTCTACATCTGTAGCAATCCTGTTTATTGTTTGAGAAGGTATACCGGGACCTAAAGAAAGTATTTTATTTCGATTGAAAGATAAATTGAAATCTGTTTGCCAAGAAAATCCTCTTCTATTAATCGGATATGCATTTAATGTGATTTCTAAACCTTCATTTTGTAGTTCACCCATATTTACCCATCGCCTGTTATAACCCAAACTAAGCGGTAGCTCTTGTTGTTGCAGGAGATCATAGGTGTTTTTTCGATAGACATCAACTATTAGATTCAATCTATTATCAAAAAAACCTACATCAATGCCTGTATTATATTGTTTTGTTGTTTCCCATGTCAAATTATCGTTTCCTAATCCGTCTGAACTGATCGCTACTCCTGTATATAATTGGTCTTCGAAAGGATATTTTAATGCATTCATACGAGTGAGAGAGCCATAAGTTGAAATAGCTTGATTACCTGTTTTTCCATAACTGAATCTAAATTTCAGGTTACTGAAAATGTCTAACGATTTAATATAATCTTCTTCATTGGCTCGCCATGCAAATGCTGCTGAGGGAAAATATGCCCATTTATTATTTTTCGCAAACCTACTAGAACCATCGGCTCTTCCGGATATTGTAAATAAATATCTATTCTTTAAAGAATAATTTACTCTTCCCAAAAAAGAAGCTAACGTACTTTTACTTCTTCCATTATTAATGACAGGGATTTCATTGGCCGTTTGCATAGCATTGTCTTGTAAATAATCATTTATGAATCCGGAAACTTCATTCAATCGATAGGTTCTATTACTAATTTCCCATGTGGCAGCCGTAACCACATTAAAATTATGAATTTTGTTAATATTCCGATTGTAGGTAAGAATATTTTCATTAACAAGTTTCGAATTGATGTTATCCCTATATGCAGCTTTTCCTCCTCTTGATTCTCGTGTTTGAGCGGGAAGATATTGTGATCTTTTAGACATTCCCCACTCTGAGCCGATTCTTACACGGAACGTTAACCCTGTTAAGATATTACTCTCAATATATCCGGATGTAATATTTTTGATGTCATCCACTTGATTTTTTTGTGACAAAATATACGTTAATGGATTAGATGCATCATACCACTCATCAGCCAGCTCTCCGTCTGATGTTCTTACACTATAGATCGGAGGATAACGTAATGCAGAACGAATAACTCCCCCCGCTTGTCCGACATCAGATCCGGTTTTAACGAATCGATTTTCAGATCCGGTAAAATTTGAATTAATACCAAAGGAGAGATTTGTCGTTAATTGACCTTGAAGATTTACTCTAATTCCCGTTCTTTTAAATAATGAACTTTTGATTATACCGTTCTGATTTGTATGATTTGCACTTATTCGGTAAGTAACCTTATCTGCTCCTCCTGACATCGATAAGGTAGCATCGGTTAACATGCCTGTTTGAAATATCATTTTTTGCCAATCAGATGAGTTTGTTTCATAATACTGAGGATCTCTCATATCGGATTTTGTACCGAAAACATCAAAAAATTTCATATTATTCCCTGCAATATACCCTGCATCCACATCATATAAATCGGCATTCATTCTGGCTTCATTATATAATTTTGCATAAATATTAGCAGGCAAGACGTCTATCGCATTTGTCGGGGTGGACCATCCTTGGTTAATATTAACTTCAATTTTTGCTTTTCCTCTTATTCCTTGTTTTGTTCTGATCAGTACCACACCGTTTGCTCCTCGAGAGCCATAAATAGCTGTAGCAGAAGCATCCTTTAATATTTCGATAGACTCAATATCACTAGGGTTTATCATAGAAAGGGGGTTAGTGGCAGATAAATCACCTCCAATACTTCCAGGGGCTCCTCCAGTGTCGAATGGAATATCATCTATCACGTACAAGGGCTCGGTCCCTCCTGAAAATGAATTAGCTCCACGAATTTGAAAACTCATCCCGCTGCCAGGAGCTCCATCTATCTGTTGTGCAATAACACCTGCGACTTTTCCCAGAACACCTTGTTGTAAAGATAAAGGAGAAGAACGCATTAAATCATCACTTTTTAAACTACTCACAGATCCGGTTAAATCACTCTTGCGGGCAACTCCATAGCCTATGACAACGAGTTCTTCAATATTTATTATATCAGGGATCATTACGACATTCATTGTATTAGTTTCAATTTTTTTTTCCACACTCTGCATCCCAATATATGAGAACGCTAGAACATCACCTTTATTTGCTGAAATTGAAAAAGTACCATTAATATCTGTAACTGTGCCTTGTGTCTTTCCTTTAACTTTTATAGTTGCACCAATTACGGCAAGGCCCTCTTCATCAACAACTTTTCCATCAATCCTTATTTGAGCATTAATAAGTTGTATAAAAAAGCAAATAAAAAAGATCACAGAAAATATTTTTTTCATATACATATCCACTATTTTTGAGTTATCATTTATTACCAGTATTTATACGATTTCACTACGACTTGTAGTTCTTCTTTACCTACATTTCCAACATTTAATGCTTTAATTTGAATTATTCCGACGTAGCCAAGTCCATTCTTAAAAAAATAATATTCTCCAACCCCATCAATTTCGATTGATGTTTCCGTCGGCTGAATACTTCGCGCTAAATATTCAAATCTTTCATTTGTAGACATATCATTCCACATCGAGGAGGTAAATCTCGGCAATTTGATGAATTTTGTGACGGGCAAATCAGCTTGATTAGTTCCTCCTTGATAGTTAATAAGCAAATCTGGATTTAATCTTTCCCATTCACTTATAGAAAGAAGATAATGCTTTCCATTAATAAAATTATATCCAAAATCAATTGAAGATAATCTTGCTAAATTTGGAGCAACATCTTTATTATCATACCTTCCTCCAAATCTGCCAGACCAAAAATATTTTTTCTGTCCCGGACCAAACTTCTTATCCTGTTGGCTCATTGCCGGTGTTCCACCCGTTATATCCTGTAGTCCATTGGCTGGAAGCTTTAAATAGAAACCGGCAGAAGAGGCTCCTCCATATTTATCAAAAGCTACAACTCGAAATTGACATCTAAAGGGCATAAAATTATCACCTGTTAACTCTCCTTGGTACATTCCCGAAGCAGAAAATTCCGTAACTTTATTAATCAAGCTACCTGATGTTCCATAAACATAATAATCATTTACAGAAACTAAATCTGTAAATGCATTTATTGAATACTTCATCCTAACTTCACTTGCCTTTTCGAGTTCTATGGTATCAATAGGTGCAAATTCAACACCATCTATCCAAATTGCATCAAGGGTAATTATTGGAGGTTTAAATTCAATTAATTCCTCTCGCGATTGGCATCCGTTCAGTATTACTATAAAAAATAATACTTTAAGGAATAAGATTTTAGACGTTACTTTTATCATAAGAAGCTAATTTAAATAATTATGAGAATCAATATTTTAAAAATTAGATAAATAAACGAGAAGAATCACCAAAATAAACAGACTAAGAGTACGGGTGTGCTTGTAAATATATTTTGATTGTCTGGGAATTCCAAAGTATATCCGCCCTCTTTCCGGAATAAAATACAAATAAAGATGATAACTCTCGCTTTTTAGATATGTAGTTAATAGAACTTTAATATTAGAACCATTAATGATGTTATATTTATACAAAAATAATTAGCTACACATAAAATTATATGCTACAAAAATAGAAGGTTACTAATAAAAATTCAAGTATTATCTTATCCTATACTAATACTTTTTTTAATTAGGAATTTACAAAAGTATTTTAAACGCATAAACTAATATCCTGAAAAGATTATTTCTATCTATTTGTATAAATATCCATTAAATTTATCATGTAACACGACAAACTTAATGGGTAATTTGTCCAAAGATGGTATTATTTTAATCCAAAACAATACAATAAAGACGCAACTATTATAATTAATTTTAATTTAAAACATTGTCTAAAAAATACCTATAATTATTGAAAGTCTTTGAAATAAGGGAGGTTCGGTTAAATGATCATTTTTGTTTTTCTAAAATTCTCACGGAATTCTTTCGGAGAGCACTCCTTTCTCTTTTTAAAAATACGATTGAAATTAGATAAGTTATTAAAACCGCATTCATAACATATTTCGGAGATAGAATTAGTAGTATCCACTAAAAGCCTTGTAGCGTGCCCCAAACGAATATCGATTATATAGTCAGACACAGTTTTCCCAGATCTAAGTTTAAAGAAACGACTTAACGCCACCGGCGTCATTCCCACTACGGCTGCCAGATCTTCTAGCCGAATCTCCTTATTGTAATGATGATTGATGTATTCATAAATTTTGCGTACCCTCCTGCTGTCAGTATTTTCTTCGATATGGGCAAAGGAGGAGCTGGCAAGTGTGTGGTAACTGTCACAAAGGGAAAGTTCATACAGAATGGCCAACAATCTGATAACTGCATGAAATCCTGATCGTTCTGAGGAAAGCGTATCGAGCATGGGATAAACCTTCATAATGGCCTCCATGGGGAAATTGATCCCTTTTTGTGCGTTGTGAAGCATTTTTCGGATGCTACTGAACTGGTTCTTATGGATGAAATTTCCGAAAAAGAGATCTTTCGAGAACTGGATGGTTATCTCCCGGATGTTTTTAGCTGTACAATGATGCTGCTCCCAGACATGCTCCAGTTCTTCACTGGCGATCAATGTAAGGTCATATTTGCCAATGATCTCAACCGAGTCACCAACAATACGTCTTACACCTTCCGCATTTTCCACATAATTAATCTCGAATTCGCTGTGTGAATGCAAAGGATAGGTGAATTCCGATTTTCGACGGTCGGCAATGTAAAAACAGTCTTTATCCGACAGCGGAGTGATTTCATGTATGATATGACCAATGTGTTCGTTCATACAGGCAGATACAATCAGTGGTCCCACTTGGGCTTGAACCAAGGACTCCCTGATTATGAGTCAGGTGCTCTAACCAACTGAGCTATGGGACCTTTGTT
>ENA-UOOR01004173-UOOR01004173.1-fermentation-metagenome-genome-assembly--contig:-NODE-4173-length-11745-cov-10.869376_pt1 | contig 11745 bp, 9 predicted proteins | sample MGYA00245780_ERZ724029 | MGnify/ENA primary metagenome ERZ724029 (study PRJEB28704, sample SAMN03018315) | fermentation metagenome | biome: anthropogenic terrestrial biome; feature: soil; material... | reverse complement strand
CAATCGGGCTTATCTCTTGGTTGAACTCTACAAACATTTGACCAAACTTTGCAGAAGTAGTAAACTCCAACACCTTCAGAGCCGCCTCGCGATTTTTCGAGGCGCTATTTAATCCATACGCTCCGTCCATGTAAGCATATGCATAAGGACGATCTGTCTTCTTTACCGGTGGAACTAAGAACATACCCCATTCTTTCTCCGGTGCAATCTGGTCAAAAGATTTTACGTCCCACATGCCGCCGAATGTCATAGCCGCTTTTTCCATTGGGAAAGCCATTTGCATGTCAGAGTATGACGCGGCTTCAAAATTCTTTTGCATAAATGGCTTTAATTCAAGAACTTTGTAGAGTGAATCAATGAATTTGGGATCTGTAAAGGCATTTTTCCCTTTAACTAAACCCGTAATCCATTCGGCGCCTAGAATACTTGCTCCAATAGTAGTCTGAACAAGAGATAAGCCCCACCCTTCTCTCCCTTGGAAATAGAACGGGGTGACTCCATTTGCTTGCAGCACCCGGCAGTTTTCGATTAACTGATCCCACGTAGCAGGCTCTTTGAGACCATACTTAGCATAGATTTCTTTATTATAGTAAATTTGATAGGTCTGTAACGCAAAAGGAACACCGTATACTCCGGCATTCATGCTCGCTTGCGTCAAGGCGCCTTCCGGAAATAGGCTGAAGTCTAGAATTTTGTCTAAGCGCTCAACCATCCCAGGTTCGGCAAATTTGGCAACACCGGGTCCACCGCGTAAAGTAATAATGTCCGGACCTTCCCCTGATTGCATCCCCACCATGAGAATGGAGTCATACTCCGTGGGAATAAAAGTTCGATAATCAATTCTGATCTCCGGATGTTCTTTCCGGATTTCTTTTTCCACGGCAGCCCAGAACTCTGTTTCACCCCGCCAATTCCAGAGTGAGACGGTCTGGGTCCGAGCCAGAGCAGAGTTAGCTACTAACAAGACAAGACATAAGACAACCATAAACGTTAATTGTTTCCTATTCAATTGTTTCGCCCTCCCTATTTTAATATTTATATATTATTTACCTTCCGGGAATTTCCCCTCCCTCCACATAACACTTAATAAGTTCAATTAATGTATCTGGTTCCTCTCTAATACTGGGCTTTTTGCGTTGCCTTTTAAATTAATACTAGTTTTATAAGGACAGTCCCCCTCTGATTTATTTACCTCCCCCTTTCCCTGGAAATACCTTCGGTAACGCATTACTATTGAAGTTATTAAGACGGTGGTTTCTTTTTTTAATAATTCATAATTCAACCACTTTAAATCTAAAGATAGAAAATTATAGAAACCTCACTCTCTCTGTAGCCAGAGAGTTCCAGTTATCACAAAGCAATCATTTTCGAAACCAATAAGAACAGGAAAATTTTAAATATGTTTCGAATATGTTTCAATATAGTATAATTCTTCGTTACTGTTAAAAATCCTTCCCATTATAAAAATTATAAGAAATTTTTCCTACCCAATGTCCAACCTATAAGATTTTCCAATTACTTTTTATCCTTAAAGGAATTACATAATTGACGTTGCCTTTTGTCATTTACTACTGTATTCTAGTAATAAACAACTTAATAATTTTAAATAAATAACATTGCGCCTAAATGCTAAAAAGATCATAGAAGCATATAGATTAAGGAATTGCATAATTGATTGATTTAAGATTTAACCACAAAATATTAAGAGCCAAAATCAAATACTATGGATCGTGGTTAAATGACGCCGAAGATAATTAAGCAATTCCCTCTGATTAAAGCAAGTTGCAATTGATGTAGAGGAGTTTTTGCACAAAAGATGAAACATACTAAGAAACTGTTGTTGCTGATTTCTGTTTTTCTTTCCGCTTTTTCTCTGGCCTTCGCCTACTCAACCGATCTTACCGTTCATTTTATTGATGTCGGTCAAGGTGATTCTATCCTAATCCAGACACCCGCTCAGCACCTACTAATCGACGGCGGAGAACGTTCCGCCGGGCCGACCGTTGTTAACTACCTTCGAGGCCAGGGCGTAAAAGCATTGGATCTTGTGATCTCAACTCACCCCCACTCGGATCACATCGGCGGTCTAATCGACGTTCTTAAAGCCTTCCCGGTCAAAGAAGTAATCGACCCGGCAATAATACATACCACCAAGACCTTTGAAGAATACCTCACCCTGATTGAGCAAAAAAACATCATTTTTACTGAAGGCCGTGCCGGCCTGAGCCGAGAGTTGGGCGATGGAATCTTCATGGCCTTACTCCACCCTTATAAGCCCTCCGACGCTCATTTAAATGATGCTTCAGTGGTAACCAGATTGGAATATAACCAGGTAAGTTTATTGTTTACCGGTGACGCAGAGATAATCTCTGAAAGAGAAATGATCTCCCGTGGCGCTGACCTCCGGAGCACAATTCTAAAAGTCGGCCACCATGGAAGCTCTTCGTCTACTTCTCCCGCATTTCTGGACGCAGTAAACCCGGCCGCGGCCGTTATTATGGTTGGGGCAGAAAACAAATACAACCACCCACATACAGAGATAATAAATCGGTTACAAAAAACCGGAGTAGATGTTTACCGGACAGATCTTAATGGTACAATTATTGTACAGACAGATGGGGTAACTTATAAAATTAAAACAGAACGCAACCATCATGCCGAAACAAGACCGGGACAGTTGGTAGGAAGTGTAAAATCTGATAAATACCATTACCCAAGCTGCCGGAATGCAGAGACAATTCGACCGGAAAACCTAATTTGGTTTTCTTCAGTCGCAGAAGCCAAAAACGCCGGGTATAAACCTTGCGGCGCATGCCAACCACCAAGTCAGTGAGGTGTTGTGATGAAAGCTGTTATTGATCGCTTTGAGGGAGAATATGCTATTCTGTTATGCGGAGACGAGGAAATTAAAGTTGAGGCGCCACGCCAGTTACTTCCGGCGGGAAGTACCGAAGGAAGCTGGCTCAAAGTTAGTTTTGAACTGGATCCGGCAGAAACAATAGCGCGTGAAAAAAAGATTAACTTGTTGTTGGAAAAGCTTAAAAATAAAAACAGAAAATCCAATGACAACTAGCTTATTTCCGTAGAAACCTACTGGGTTCTCCATAGCCGGTAACAATTAAAAAGAGCCCGCTTTAGTGGCCGCGATAAAAAAACACCGTCACCAACCTGCTTTGACGGTTATTGAAGGAAGCTGTGTTTCAACATGGTTAATGTGGTTGCACATGGCGCCGGTCGAGGACATGATGGTTTTGTCGGAAATCGGGGAGCAGTGGTCGCCGCAGACAGCGCCGGTTGCGAATGACATCCCAATGCTTTTTACGTTGTTCTATATGAGCTAAATGGGCAGATTCATTTTGAACAGTACTTGCAATGGCAAAAGACGTAACGTGTTACCAATACCATTAAGAACTAACGTTAATACCAAATCAATGCATACCTATTGTTAATGCACCAGCCACCCATAATCCTGCCTACAATCCACTATATAATCAACATACACCGTTTGATCCTTAATCTGATACAGAATGAGATACCACTTTTCAATAAACATCTTGTGATATTTATTTGGCGGGATAAATTCAGCTTCCAAAAAAGGAAAACGCTCCGGCATGGTGGAAAAGGAGCGAATTGCATCCATCAATTCATTCTTTGTTTTTCGGGCGGCAGTAGGGCTTTTCTGCGCCAGAAAACGAACATGGCCCGCCAGCATCCGACGAGCACGGTCGGAGACAATCACTTTATATTGAGGTTTCTTTTCCATGTTCCACCTCATCAATTATACTGTCTAGATAACTGTCCAGTTCATCTGGTGTTACTCCGGCACGACCAGCTAGACGTTCTTCCTCAACAGCTAGTAGTTCTTCCCGCAATTTCAGCATTTTTTCACGACGGGTAAACGCCTCTATATCCATAACCACCAGATCACCCTCGCCGTTTTTCGTAAGATACACAGGCTCACCTGAGGATTTGCATAAAGCTGCAATTTCATTATAATTCTGCCTGATGCTTGCGGACGGTTTAATCAGCATGGGATCAACTCCTCATAGTAATATTCTAACCATATTATACTCTTTTCGTACTATATAATCAACCAACAATAGTTTATGTCCTTGCCTGAAGAAACCCCCGACGGAGCGGGGCATCCTTTCGATTACTTCCATACCAATCTTCTAAAGTATTTTTAGCTGTTCTTCGTAACTTTTTTATTCTTATCCGTCCACATTTTTCATTGCAATCCTAAAATACTCCTCTAACCTATAAAGCAGATCGCTTTGGAGATTACTGATTAATACTAAAAACAAAAAAGCAGATCACCGCCTGCAAAGCGGACTTCTGATCTGCATAATTACGATAAAAAGGCAATTGATTGAAGGAATTTACAAAAGACATTAGGTACCCTATTCAATCCTCTTGATTTGTATTAATGGAATTCACGGAAGCTGTGTCCTCCTACAAAACGCTAGTAATATTATTGCATAAGGACATGGCTATTTCAAGCGGATGATCACCCAACCTGGAATAAAATAAAACCAATGCAGGGAATTAAAGGTAATTGCCGAATTACTATTTGGCAAAATTTGAAAGGATTTTACCAAGATGTCTTCTTTTACATTAGAAGATCATACCATATTAGAAGACCGAATTTGCCAGGCTCGGTCAACGTCGCCAATGTTTTCTGAAGCACGGAGACCGAAGTGATGTATTAAGTATGGAAGGCGGTCTGTGATTGGGCGGCGACCGGTTCCGGCGCAACCGGCGCGGGGCATTATCACTTTCAAAACGCCGGGGTGATGAGCGACGGGATAGACAGGCGATATCAATCAGCATCATGCCGATTCGATGGAAAAGAGGAATCCGCGATGAATATCATTCAAGCCGGCAGTCAAGATATTTTTACAATCCAAGAGATTGTTCATACGACGATTAACGCAATATATCCAAAGTATTATCCAACGGATGTGGTGCGGTTTTTCTTGGACCGTCACTCCATCGATCATATCAAAAAAGCAATAAGTGAAGAATATATCCTGTTGGTTAAAGAGGACGGCCGGTTTATCGGCACAGGATCCATTTCGGGAAATGAAATTAAAAGAATGTTTGTTTTACCCGAATTTCAGAGTAAAGGATACGGCAGTTTATTACTGAGTCGTCTTGAACAAAGGGCGGCGGAAGATGGCTACACCTTGGTTGAACTTGACTCTTCTTTACCGGCTTACGGCTTATACGAAAGAAAAGGATATATTCCAGTTAAAAACAAGAGAATAGTAACCCAAAACGGGCAGGTGCTTTTTTATCATCGAATGTCGAAAAAGGTGGAAACAAACAATAAGGCCCGAACCGAGCCGCACTATTACTCCGACCGGCTAAAAAATAAATTGGATCAGCTTCGTTTCGCTCGGACCGCAATTATCGAAGCCCCTTCCGGGTATGGAAAGACAACGGCGATCCGGGACTTTCTCGAAGCCAGGCTTCCGCAAAACACGCACGTTTACTGGTTTACCGCAGCAGACGAAGCGCCGACCGCCGGTTTTCTGCGCCTCTACCGCGAAATCGAAAAAATTGACGGCCGCGCGGGAGGGCGTCTGTTGAAAATCGGACTGCCCAACGCCGCTACCGCAGGTGAGGCCTACGACGCGCTGCGGTCGATCGAGTGCGGGTATGAAGCCTATCTTGTGATCGACAATTTCCAGTTCCTAAAGAACGGTTTGACGCCTTCCTTTTTCACCGCCCTCATTGAGCATGGCGGTGATGGCCTGCATATCATCATCATCACCCAGATGCTAAGGCGGGATATACATACCGCCATTGCGGGCCACGGCTTTTTACAGATCGCAGCATCAGACCTGCGGCTGGACGCCGGAGACATCCTCCGTTATTTCACCCTGGCGGGCGTAACGATCGCTTTTGAGGATGCAAGGACCGTCGAACGCTATACCGAAGGCTGGATTATCGCGGTCTATTTGCAGTTATGCGCCTTCCGGGACACAGGGGTCTTTACCGACACGGCCATTCTGTCGCTTATGGAGCATCTGATCTGGGATACGCTGTCAAAAGAACAACAGATCTTTCTTCTGCGCCTGTCGCCTTTTGAATCCTTCACAGTGCGTCAGGCGTGCGCCCTTGCCTGCTGCGACTCGCTGCCCGAATATGCTCTGGAAGTTCTGCAAAGCCCGTTTATCCGATATGAAAGGACTAATTGCCGATATGAGCTGCATAGTATTTTGTCCAAACTACTAATCCGGAAGCGGAGTGAGCAGGGAGCTTCATTCCAGCGCGATTGTCTCCTACACGCGGGGGATTATTGCCGCGACGAGCAAAAAACTGCGGAGGCCTTCGGTTTCTACGCACAGGCAGAGGACTATGAGCGGATGCTGTCCCTCGACTTCTCCAATATCATTCTGGAAGACATCGTCGGCAGGCGCTTTCCGGAGCTGGCGCTCAGGATCGCGCAAAACAGCCCTGCCGATCTAAAAAGGAAGCATATCCTCTCCATGCTTCGGATTGCCTGGACGCTACTGTTAACGGGAAAAAACGAAGAATTCAACGGACTGCTGGATGAGCTGCGCGCCATACTGGAAGCAAGCAGCGGGGACGAAAATGCGCAGCTGCGCGGTGAGTTGACACTTCTCCATTCGTACCGGTCTTTTCCTGAGCTAGCTGCAATGACCGCTGTTTTGAAGCAGGCGGAAAGGTTGTTCGGCGGCGAATGCTCTCGGGTAATCCTTCCGACCGCGCCGTGGTGCTTCGGCGATTTCTTTCCACTTCATGTTTTCCATTTGACGCCCGGCGCCGCCGAACGCGAGGCCGATGCTCTGGAAAAATATCTTGCGGTCTATACAAAACTTACCAACGGGCACGGCAGCGGCGGCGACGTACTCTTCCGAGCCGAACTTGCCTTTTACAGGGGTGATATAGGTGACGGCGAGATACTTGCCTACAAGGCGGCATATCTGGCCGAAAGCAATCAGCAAGGCGTCGTATTGCTCGGCGCGGCGCATCTACTGGCGGAAATCGCGCTGCACAAGGCCGACGCCGCCGGTTGGCAGAACGCCGTCAGCACCATGGAACGCGCCGCCTCCTTTGCCTGGCAGAACAATTTTGTAACACGGGCTTTGGCGGATATTACAAGGGGTAATCTCTTTTTTGAGTTGGGGAAGCGGGCAAATATCGCCGAATGGCTGAAAAACGGGGACTTTACGGAGTACCGTATTTTACCCTTCATGATCAACAGCGCCATTTTTGTGCATTTGAACTATCATCTTATGCAGCAAGGGGAATATGCGCAGCTTCTGGGAGAGGTACAGGCAATTATTGCGGAGGGTTTGGTGAAAGAGCCTTTCTCCCAGTTACTGGTTGACATCATCATGGCAGTATGCTACCTGGGGATGGGCGACAGGGTAAAGGCGGCGGCTTCGATCGAGCATTCCATCGAAACGGCCCTGCCCGACAGGCTGACATATCTATTCTCCGGCTATTCTCAGATGCTTGACGGACTGGCGGATCAAATCATACAGGAAAAATACCCTCAGCTTTTCAACAAATTTATAGAAAGCAAGAAACGGTTCGGGACAGGCTGGGAAGTTTTACGCAACGCCATATTCCGGGACGAATTGCCTTCCAACCTTACCGCACGCGAATACGAGGTGGCAAGGCTAGCGGCCGAAGGCTTACGCAACGGCGAAATCGCCGCAAGGCTGGTCGTAACGGAAAGCACCGTCCGCACCCATCTGCGCACGGTATTTCAAAAGCTTGACATCGACCGGCGGGCGCGGCTTGCCGAAAAACTGAAATAGCAAAGGAGAACCGCGATGAACGGTCCCCTTTTTCCAAAAGATCGTCCATTCAGACGATGCACAATCAAAAAACCCATCTTACAATGTTGGTAAGATGGGTTTTTATATGTCCGTCATGAAAGGGGATAGATATGCGCTACATCAAGACCGTCGTTCCCATGAAGGATTACCGGCTGTTTATGGAGATGGAGAGCGGCAGTAGCGTGACCGTCGATCTCTCAGTGAAACTGCACACCATGAAATACGCGGAGCTCGCGGACGAAACGCTGTTTAAAAACGTCAAAACCGACGGCGATTATGTCATTTGGGGCGACGGACGGCTACGGCTGACTGTGAACGAGCTGATGGAGGTCGTGTTAATGGGATAATCCGGAATCATAATCCAGTTGATTTTGGCGCGAAATAAAACGGAATGAGGTGTTTTTTGAATAGCGAGTTAATCTTTTTAGCCGGGCGAACCGGCCATCCAGAATATCTAAATACGTATAATTAAAGGAGGTTTATCAATGAGAAAGTTTTGGTTTTATAGTTTAATGGTTGGGTTGTTATTGGCTATCGCCCTCTCCGGCTGCAGCAGCGGGGGAAAAAGCGGTGGAAATAACGGCCTAAAAACCGCCGATCCTTATCCAAGCCAGAGTGTGGACACTACTGAGTACTGGGGGAGCAACCTGACGTTTCAAGCACCCAATAACGAGACCGAGTATAATACCTTTCTAAATTATCTGGCGGATATAACGGGGATTAGCGATGCAAACAACTGGCCTGAGAGTGCGCTGAATGCAGTATCTTATCTATTGTGGGCTAATACCTATGGTGGTCATCTTCTAGTATCCCCGTGTGAATTTACGACGGTTAACGACGTGCTTTTTTTTGAATACACCAATTGGTATCAGCCTAATTGCACGCTTAGTGTGACTCTCAGCAGCATCAACGAGACAGCGGTCACGGATTCCATCACTGTGAGTATAGGCCTTTCCCTGGGGTATGATATGGTGGGCGGCTTTAACGCTTCAATATCCAAGGAATCCTCCAAAACAGTGACTACCGCCAAAGGAATCGAAGTCGCCACTACTTATGATTTAACCCAGTACGATCAGAGTAAACAGTACAAAGTGGTCCTGACGGGTAATTACGCCTATGTCCGGTATCATTTTCGCGTGCAGGGCGCCAAGGCAGCTCTAAGACCTGAGTGGAATACGGATGGGAACGGCTATATAGGCTATCTAGAAGGAATCAAGGTGTATCAGGAGAATTTGGCCGTAAAGCTGGTCCATAATTGAGGGAAAAGGACGCGGAAGTAGCTAGAGGAGACTTTTGAGGTCCGCTTGACTTAGGGTGACTCAATGTAATCAAAAAAAGAGGCCTTTTGCGAATTGAAAAACTTTTCTTTACGGTTTGACGGCTATTCTCCTTTTAGCCCTGACCCTCGCCGGCTGCTGCGGGGGAAAAGTTGTAGAAATGGCGGCGGAAATAACAACCTAAAAACCGCTGAGCCTTATCTTCCTTTCTGATATTACTATCTTATCATCATGTCCGGAATTGTAACATAGACCCATCTGCTCACCGTTATAAAACCGTACTACTGTCATGCTTATCCTCCTGCTTTTTTATAATTATTTGCAGGTTCCTACCGTCCTACCCTCCTGCAATATTTAAAATATATTATATAAAATATTCTGCGCAAAAGCAATTGAAACTACTGTTTCTTTTCCTTCCATAGCCTTACGGTAAAACTATGATCGGTTTCGATAAAATCTGGTTCGGTACCGTTATGGGCTAGCATCCCCGGGATAATCTTATAACGGATGCCCATGCCTCGAAAATCAACGTAATGATAATCACGCATGACATTGACAATCGTCTGATTCCTGGCATACCGAAATCCGATTTTCAATGCTTCCACCGTAGCGGTATTAGGCAAACGGCCTGGACTCGTAACCTCCAATCGATCAACAAATATCTCCAAAATGATGTCCGTACCGGCAATACTGTAATCGCGGTGGACAAGCGCATTAACAATCGTTTCACGTAACACTTGCTCCGGGTAATCTAGCCGGTCTACCCGTCTGCCACGGTCCAAATGTGACTGAACCCTTGTGTTTCTTCGAATAAACTCAAGCGCTTGCTCCACCAAACCAGATTCGATGATTCCACCATCCCCTGCATAGAGCGGAGTTAACGCACCTTTTATTTCCAGATCCTCGCGCGCAGCATAACTGGGCTCCGTACTATCATATGCTATGGCGCGAATACCAGACTGCGGTAGAAAATGTGCCGGGTTTTTCCCAAATAGTAGCAATCCATCAACTGTAACTGCCATAACACCATCGACATCGGACAATAACTCCAAATTCAAAAGCAGTCTTTCCCATTCATTAGAATCATTATCTTTGGGATGCTCGATTTCTAGCACTTTGGAAAAATAATTCTTGAGGCGCCGGAAATCCATGTCTTGCATGGTGCTTCCCGGTACCGGCTTCATTCCATACTGAATTCGCCCCAAAGCTTGAAACATCCGTTGTAATTCTTCTTGGGTCGCTTCCCGGCTTGTACTCCCGACCCTAATAAAATAGTTGCGGCGATCATTATGTACCCTCGCATAAGGTTTGTTAGGCCCCGCGGGAATACGGATAATTAAGACATCTTTACCCGGCTCGACATTTTTCAAACAGCTCATATAAGGGATAATTGCCGGCTCAATCTTTCGCCTACACAACTCAACAACCCATTCCTCCAGGTTTGTTCTGGTTGTTCCCCTTACGGAACCATCATCATCTACCCCAAGAAGTACGATGCCGCCTTGAAAATTCAAAAAGGCGACGATTTCTTTAGCTAAGACATGATTCTCAACATCATCACGTTTGAACTCCATCCCGGAGTTCTCCCCGTTTCTCAACAACTCTAAAAGCTCAGTTTTCGTCATCTTTCATCCCGCCCAAATTAAAATCCATATTTCATTCTTCTAGTCTCAAAAGCATCCTTGCCACCTTCTAGCACATCTTCTACCATTTCCCGAACTGCCTTGGTATCAATAGAACCCATATACTCCGGAGATATTCTTGATTTGCCTTGGTCAAGCTCGCCAGTAGCAAAAAGGCCGACAATCATTTCAGCATCGCCGATAACAGGAATATTGGCATTATGTGTCGCAAAAACAAACTGGCGCCGACGCTTTTCCTCACGCATTTTCGGTACGATGCTATCCATGATAAAGCGGTTATCTAAATCATCCTCCGGTTGATCAACTACTAAAGGAGCTTGTGACTCGAGTAATAAAAGTAAGAGTATAGCCGTGGCTTTCTGTCCGGTAGATAATTCCTCAAGGGTTTGCCAATGATGATCTCCTTCTTCGGCTGCGATATTAAGTTTTATGGTTGTAGTGGGCGGTAGTTCCAACTCTTCAATCTGGAATAAAAGTTCCTCGCCTGCTTGTATAATCCTCTCCGCTTGTGTTGTTGGTATTCCAAACTTACGAGACAATGCTTCCCCACCTTCCCGGCATGCGGCGACGAATTCCAGAAGGGAAAGGTCTGTATGTCGTTGGATAATATTAATTGTCTCCGAAAGGCGCCCGCCAACCCCCTCCCGTAACAATTCAATTAGGGGTTCTCGAGCTCCGGTAGCTACAATCTCAACCGAAACAAGATCTCTCAGTTTTTTATTAACCTTTTTAGCCGCACGGGTCAAACAGCGGATCTCTTCAGCTTTTACCTCCTCCCACTCAAGGAGAAACCTTCTACGCTCATTTTCCACTTCTGTCAGATTATGCTTTAAAGCTTCCTGTCTTTCTTTTAACGGCTGTAAATCTTCGATCTGCCTTCGCAATCGGATAAATTCCTCACCATCAACTTTAGTTTTTTGTAATTCCCGCAAAATCTGTTCGTAGGAGGCCAACACCACTTCTTTTCGTTCGGTCCATTGACCCCGGATTTCTTGTAAGCCGGATTGC
>ENA-UOOR01004171-UOOR01004171.1-fermentation-metagenome-genome-assembly--contig:-NODE-4171-length-11750-cov-4.324327_pt1 | contig 11750 bp, 12 predicted proteins | sample MGYA00245780_ERZ724029 | MGnify/ENA primary metagenome ERZ724029 (study PRJEB28704, sample SAMN03018315) | fermentation metagenome | biome: anthropogenic terrestrial biome; feature: soil; material... | reverse complement strand
TCCAGGTGATCAGCGCCCAGGTCTCCTTAGGGTCCCAGGACCAGAAGGTGGACCAGGCCCGCTCCGCCCAAACGCAGCCGGAGAGGATCACGACGGTGAGCATCAGAAAACCGAGGGCGATGAGGCGGTAAGATAAATAATCTATTTCAGCCAGGCTTTCGGCCCTCTCCTCGGAAGCCTGACCCTTATGCGCATCAACCAGGTATTTGACGCCCACCGCGCCGGCCATGGCGAAGGCGGAATAAGAAAGCACGGCCGAGCTGATGTGCAGCCCGAACCAGGCTGAACGCAGCGCGGGCATCAGCTCGCCGATTTCCCGCGGCAGCAGCGCCGCGTAGGAAAGAACGAGAAATGCCGCCGGCAGGCCGACGGTGAGCACCCAGCCATGCTTCGTGCGCAGATGCATGATGATGCAGAAAAGTCCGATCCCCCATCCGAAGGAGGCCGCAAACTCAAATTGGTTCGCCATCGGCAGGCGCCCCGCCGTGATCCCCCTGGCCGCGAGATAAGCGGTGGTGATCACGAAGCCCAGGAGCGCAAGGTACCAGGCGAGCTTGTCCACGACCTTCTTATGTATGACAACCGAGGAGAATTTGACGAGCATGGCGATAAAGTAACAGGCGATGGCCGAAAAAAACAGAACATCAAGCATGGCGGGTCAGCACTTCCTTTTCCAATAATCTCAGAGCAGTCTCATATCCCGTATCCGGTTTTGGGCTGCGGATGGCAGCGCCGCCGGGGCCGATTTTAATGTAGACCGGCACATGGAAAAAGCAGAGCCACAGGCCGAAAATCAGCAGCGCGAAGCTGAAATAGAGCAGGCCCAGGGCTCCGGCGGGAAAGGTTTTTACCCGAATGACCGAAAATTCAGCGGGCTGGCCGAAGGTGAATTCGATGCCGCCCGCGGAAAGAGTCTCCCCCGGAAGAACAAGGCCCACGCGCTGCTCGCCGCCGTCAATGAGTACGACCGCGTAAATTGGGTTTACATAACCCTTGGAATCGTCCAGGATCGGTTCCGCGCTGCCGTCCTCGCCGAGAATGTAGTTTGGATATAGTCCGTAATAAACCAGCCCGTTTTCGTCGTCCACCGAGAAAAAGCTCTCCTCGTCATCGGCCGTCAGGCTCAGGGCCTCGTCTTGGCCGCCATAGCTGACGGTAAGCCGGCCCTCCGTGCCGCAGGCATACTGGTATAGTTTCAGTCCGGCTGCGTACATGGGGTAATTTACGCGGATTTCCCCGGAAACGAGGTTCCCCTCGGCGTCTTGAACGGCGAGCCGGCTGGCATATTCGACGGCGCCGTCGTCGTCCGCGGCGCGGAAGCTGTCCAGATGGAGCTGTACGTCTACATCCAGCTTTACGCTTTCTCCCGGGTGGAGCGTGACGTCTTGATAGGAGGAGAGAAAGAGAACGGCGGACGCGCAGAGCAGCAGAAGCAGCAGGGAAAGGTGTACGACGAAGGAGCCATAGTGGCCGGCGAGGTTTTTTGCCCAAACCTCCCCCTCCGGTGTTTTCAAAGGCCTGAACCGCCGGGCTTTGACAAAAGCCTCCAGCTCCGCCTGATCCGCAGCGATCTCCCGTGCCTCGGCATTTGCCGCCGCCAGGGGCATCGCGCGGCAAATTTTCCCCGTTGCGCCAAAGCGGGAAACGGAGCAGAAAATCAGGCTCACGCACAGCAGGGAGACCAGCGAAACGAAGTACCAGCTGGCAAATACGCTGTCCAGCTTCAGCCACAGCAGCAGCTCGCCCCATTCGGCGTATTCGGCCAGATAATAGTCCCGGGGGCCGCCCTGCGTGATTAAGGAGCCGACGAAGGAAACCGCGAGGAGAAGCAGGAGCAGAAGCATGCCGAACTTCATGGAACTGAAGAATTTGAGGATTTTTTTCATCGGTGCCTCCCTTGAAACATGGTGTTGAAGCGGCGCAGGGAAGTGGCGGCTCACGGCGCGTCGCCGCGCGGGAGGAACAGCTCCGGCTGGATTTTAATCAGATTGTGGATGGTCTTGGTGACGGTAGGCCGGGTCAGCCCCGTGGCCAGGGCGATCTGCGCATGGGTCAGCTGGGGGATGCCGTGCTCCCGGCAGAATCGCATCAGATACTTTACCTTAGTTAGGGCGTCGCCTCCGCCGATTTCCTGGAAGGCCATGGCCATTTCATTGTAACCGGCTATGTATCCACCGCACATCGCCCTGACAAAGTCGATATTGTCGTTGTACAGCGCCCCGATCCGGGCGCTGTCGAAGATGGCGACCACGCTGTCCAGAATCACTAAGGAGGAGATATTCTCCAAGCGGACGCCGGTCCAGCTCTCAGGCGTGGAAAGAAAACGGCCGTTCCCGATAAGCTCCAGCGGAATGAACTTGCCGTCCGCGTTTGCGTTGGGGTCAACCGAGATGATAAAACCGTCCAGCAGCAACGTAAATCTGTCGCGCCAGCGGTGCTTGCTGAGCACGTTTCCGGACGGATAATGGGTTTTGGAACAGCACTCGCAAAGCATCCCCTTTAACTCCGGCGAAAGACGCGAACAAAAGCTGTTGCTTGAATATGGGCAAACCATCTGCACCCTCTCGCTTCATCTTTTCATTCCAAAATAATCGACTAAATCATAGCACGATTTCATGTTATTGGCAACATGTTTGACAAATGATAGACATTTTTCACCCGGAGAATGTAATGTAGATTACAGAAATTCTGTAATCTACATTACATGTAAGTGGATGCGGCAACTGTTATAATTGAGATATATTTAACCAATTTATGTTTTAACTTCATAATTTTTCAGGGGAAAATACAGACCGATTTAATCAAAAGGGGGATTGTAGATTAAAATGAGAAATGCCAAGAAAGCCACATCCCGGGTCGTCCTGATCGCGCTCTTGGCAGCGCTGCTGCTGTCTCTTGCCGCATGCGGCACGCCCGGCGCCACGCCGACTAATACGCCTGAGACAGGGCCGTCGGGAACTCCGCAAACAACGCCGTCGGGCGGTGCGAAGACCGGCCTGCCCGCCCTGGCCGACCTGCCCGCGGAGTATCAGCGAGAGACCAAGACCGAAGCGATCAACGAGCGATACGCGCCCAGAATCACGACGCTCGAAAACGGCGTCAGGATCCAGCGCACCCCGACGAATACCGAAGCCGGTGACAGAATGCTGGTCACATCCTGGAACAACGTTTACCTGAACGCCAACAACCGGGGCTGCACTGCCTGCCACACGCTTGAGGACGCCCTGGCGGACATGGACACCTATCACGGCATCGTTACCATGGGCTATGAGACAGAGCAGACCGTTGCCAACTGCTTTGGCTGCCACTATTTCTATACCACGAAGCTGCGTGACAGCATCCACGCCATACATAACAACAGCGACGAATTTGAGGCCATGGAAGGTGACTGCATGAGCTGCCACTATCTCAGCGATGACGGAGATTACCTCCGCTGGGACTATGTAAAGTATGACGTGCTGCGCGGCATTGCCGGCATAGACGCGGATACCGCCTCCCAGATGGCGAGCTTCTCCTGGAACCAGACCGAAATTACCGATCACGAACAGATGTTTTTTAAATCCATCAAGAGCGCGCCCGAAGAATGGTGGACCGTTGACAGCCAGATTCCGGACGATATCTGGGATACCTGGACGGTCAACGTGACCGGCGACATGGATAATCCTTTCTCCATGACAATTCAGGAGCTTGTGGATACCTTCGGCACCGTTACCCAGACGCTAAAGGCGCACTGCGTCGTCAACGGCCCCGGAGAGGCTATGATTTATCAGGCGGAGGTCACCGGCATCCCCGTGTCCCGGATTCTTGAGTATGCCCAGCTCCATGACGACGCCAACATGTTCTACCCCATTGGAGAAGACGGATACTGCTACAACATCTACACTTCCGTCGCACTGGAAGAGGAATGCCTGCTCGTCGTCGAGATGAACGGTGAAAAGCTCTATGCCGATCAGGGCGCCCCGATTTCCTTCTGGGGTTATGAGCTCAGCTCCGGCAACTTTACCAAGCGGCTGACGGACATTCAGGTTCTGCACTCCGACGGCGGATCATGGGATTTCTACGGCGACTTCTTTGATCCAACATACGGCGACGATTTCAACAAGCCAAACTCCGGTGTACTAACGGCAACCTCCGGTCAGATTTTCGAGGCCGGCGAAACTATCCATCTTGAAGGCTATATCGACGCCTGGAACGAGCCGATCACGAAGCTTGAGATGTCCTTTGATAAAGGCAATACGTGGGTTGTCTACCCCATCGAGAACGCCACGACAAAGCAATGGGTGTATTGGAACCTGGATCTCGACGGCTTTGAGGAAGGCAGTTATCTGATCAGGCTCCGAGCCACCAGCCTTAGGGAGGACGGTACCGAGCACGTTCAGAACTACCTGACGAACTTCATGTTCAACGTTCAGTGACGGGGGGCATTAAAATGAAAATGAACAAGAAAAGTAAAAGGCTCTTTACAACGGCCGCCGGCGCCGCGATGCTGCTGTCCGGCTGCGCCCAGAACGTGGTTCAGGACGAGGCCGTTGCCGATACGAACTATGGCGCCGCTGCGGAGGCAGCCTCCGATGTGGTTTTGAGTAAGGTTGCAAACGTCCAAGGCGACTTTTCTTTCGACCAGGAGACGATCACGCCGAACGACCAGATGTTCAACATTTTCGGCACAGCCCTGACCGGAATCTGCGCGAAGCCGGCCTATGCCCTCGGCCAGGGGAGCGCAAACTACTATATCAATGTAGGCGGTAAAATATCTGAGGGCTACTCTGTGGATCTTACTGCCATGTCCGAGGAAAAAAGCACGACACGGACCATGCTCTGCGCCTGCGCCACCGGCTCCGCCACGGCGATGGGCAACGTCACGGGCATCAAAGTGGCCGACGTGATCCAGATGGCGGATATCGACGAAGGAGTCAACACGATCAAAGTGATCGGGGCCGACGGCTATGGGCAGGAAATGCCCCTATCCTATGTTCTGGAAAAGGAAGCCATGATCGTCTACCGCATTAACGGTGAGGACGTCCCCTCCGGCACACAGTTCTGGTGCCCCGCTACCGTGGCGAAATACTTCACGCGCGACGTGGTCGAAATTCAGCTTCTGGCCAATGCCGAGGAGCCGGTCATCGAGCAGCGGGACGATAGCCTCCGGGCGGAGATCTGCATCCTTAACAGCACTGACGCCGTGTTTGAGGTCGGCCAGCAGATTGTGTTTGAGGGCTACGCCGACGATTTTGGGGACGCGATCGCAGCTGTTGAGTTCTCGCTTGACGGCGGCGAAACATGGACGGCCTATGAAACGGAAAACGCCTATGCGGAGCGTTGGGTATACTGGAAGTTCGGCTATGCTCCCGAAGCCGCGGGCGCTTACCAGTTGACCGTCCGCGCCGTCACGGCCTCCGGCAAGGTCAGCCCCCTCGCGGCGGCGGTGGACTTCACCGTGGCCGAAACCGACGGCACGCTCGGCGCGTAACGCCGCAAGTACACTAAAACCAATATCCGGCATCCGCCATGCGAATGCCGGATATTGGTTTTTTCGGGCAGCGCGGCCCTTTTATAAAATTTTTTGCCGGTTATCCCTGAGCCGGAGAAAGCGGGAGGGAATTGACTTTTTTCCAGTTTTTTTATAAAATAAAAATACGGAAAAAGCAGGCCATTGCGGCAAGCGATATGGCCGAAGGCGGCCTTTCCCGCCATGGGCGGGGTTGCGGTTCTCCCATCGGCCGCCGCAGCTTAAGCCGCGGACGGCCATGGGGCTTAAGGGTTTTGATCTGAAGTGAAGATGAATAAAAATATCTGGAGTGGTAAAAATGAAATTTACGTATAAAGATTATCGGATTTATTCTGAAAACGAAAGAGGCAAACCCCTGGCGGAAGTGGTTTTTCCAAAGGTTGACGAAAACACGGTGTGCATAGAGCACACTTTCGTGGACGATATGCTGCGGGGCCGGGGCGTGGCTTCCAAACTGATTTCAGCCACAGTTGACCGGTGCAGGGCCGAAGGCTATAAAGCCAGGCTGAGTTGCTCTTATGCGAAAAAATGGTTTGGAGAGCATCCCGAAGCCGGGGATGTCCTTAGGAGGTGACCGGAATGGCGGGAGGATGGATCGATAACAGCTATGAACAGAAGCCCGGGGTCGCGGTCATTTATCTTGCCGGCGGATGCTTCTGGGGCCTGCAGAAACTTATGCAGGCCATGCCCGGCGTGGTGTCCGCGGTAAGCGGCTATGCCAACGGAGACTGCGGCGAGGCGCCGACCTACCAGCTGGTGTGCACGGGAACAACCGGCTTTCGCGAGGCGGTGCGGGTAGAGTACGACCCGGAAAAAATCAGCCTGGACGCGCTGCTCTTTGCGTTTTTCCGGGTTATCCGGCCGGAACAGAAGGACGCCCAGGGGCCGGACCGGGGAACCCAATACCAGTCCGGTATCTATTATGCCGACGAGGCGTCGGGGCGGACGGTGCGGCGTATAGCTGACATTGAGCGGGAGCGGCACAGCCGCTTTTTTACGGAGGTTGAGCCGATACGGTGCTTCTATGACGCGGAGGATTACCATCAGGGTTATCTGGACAGGAATCCCGGCGGCTATTGCCATATTCCCCATGAGCTGATCAGGAGCCTTAAACGGACGGTGACGGACCCCGGGGATTACAAGCGCCCGGACAATGCGCGGATAGCCGACTTGCTGACGGAAGATCAGTATCGGGTGACCCAGCAGGACGCTACGGAGCCGCCGTTTCGGAACGCGTTCTGGAACCAGTTTGACCGGGGAATCTATGTGGACATTGTTACGGGAGAGCCGTTGTTCGCTTCCGGGGACAAGTACGAAAGCGCCTGCGGATGGCCGAGCTTTTCCGCGGCAATTGATGACAACGCGATTGTGTATTTAGAGGATCATTCCCATTCGATGGAACGCACGGAGGTCAGAAGCCGGGCGGGAAACTCGCATCTCGGCCATATTTTCCAGGGTGACCGCGAATCGCCCAATGGCACGCGGTACTGCATAAACAGCGCCGCCCTGCGCTTCGTCCCATATGAGGAGATGGAAGCCCAGGGCTACGGCGACCTGAAACGGCGGCTGTTCTGACCATTTGCTAACCGGGGAAAGTCCCGGTCTCCGGTGCGAAAACCGGATAACAACGCCCCGGGGCATATGCCCCGGGGCGTTTCCACAGTCAGGTAGACTGAAATTTATTTGAGTACCGTTACGAATTTGATGGAATACAGGTCGCAGATCATCAGATCATCCGTGGCAATCGGCTGAATGACGATGTAGTTTGCGCCGACCTGCAGCAGGGTGCCCATCACGTCGATGAGCGGGCCGGTGGTTCCGATCAGGAACTGCACGCGGACCTGTTCGCCGACCATGGTTGTCAGCAGCCCTGCCATGTAATTTGTGCTCTCAAGCGTAACCGGGGCCGGGGGAGGACTTGCGTCGGATATCTCCATCCCGGCGGAATTCGTCAGTGCGGCCGGTACCGACTGCCGCCAGTTGCATGAGGGCGAAAGAGGCTCTGCCGGCATATCCTTCTGATAGGCCTTGAGCCTGCTCCAATAATCGTTTCTGGCGTTTAAGTTTCCTGCGCCTTTGGCATTCATTTTTTTCTTCCCCTATATTAAGTTAAAGCATACAGCGTGGTAGGCTGATAGAAGCAATGCTGCGTGATCCGGTTGAATTGTACGCCGGATTTGTTATATGGAAAATACGGCGGGCATTGAATCGCAAAAGGATTCATGTACCAGAGGGTCTCCACGACACCCGGATGGACATTCCCGGCAAGCGCCCAGTCGGCGACCTGATAATGGATATCTTCGGCAGGAATGTTCCATATGTTCTGGGGGTTTGGCTGGCCGCCCACCTCGGTCAGATAGCAGGTGAATTGATAAGGCTGTTCCAGAATTCTGCGCAGATCGCCCTGGCCCACCCTGAGATATTCACCATATGCGACGTGGACTCTGTTCATAATGGTGGAGGCGACGGCCTTCATGCCGTCAAGGCCCTCGCCGCCGGCCTCGCACTTTATCATCCGTGCAAATAGTTCCCTTGTTGACATCGGCATATTTGTTTCTCCTGGTATCAGTACCTGTCTGCGTTCATTACATTATACTCGCAGCGCGGGTCCAATGATACACGGGCCGGTTTTTGGGGCCAGGCGGCGGGCGCGTGCGCATATTGCGATTGACATTGCGCCGGGGAGAAGGTATCATATCTGTGCCAAATGGGACAGGTAGGAGGGAATATGGAGTTTTCGCAGCTGAATGAGGAAGAAAAACGCCTTTTGGACGGGATTTTTCTTTTTGAGAACGCAGATCCTTTATCTGTCGGCCGGATGATCGGGGACCCGCTTTGCACGCTGGAGACGTTCCGCCGGGGCGACGTGATCTACAGCGCCCGCCGCTACAGCCGGAGCGTGGGGTGCGTGCTTTCCGGCCAGGTGCGGGTGAGCAAGGCCGCGGCGGACAGCCGCCGCTATATCATGAAGACTCTGACGCCGGGGGAATGCTTTGGCGCGGCAGCCGTGTTCTGCAATTGTCCGGAATACGTGACGGTGCTGGATGCGAGATGCCCGTGCCGGATCGTGTTTTTTCCCCAGACGCTTTTGGAAAGCCTGATGGCGGAATGCCCCGCTGTCGCCATGAACTATATCCGGTTCCTATCGGATAGGATACGGTTTCTTAATGACAGAATTCAGGGTCTTATCAGCCCCAGTGCCTGCCAGGCTCTGGCGGCTTTCCTGATGGACTGCTGTACCGGCGGAAAAACGGCCATAGTGCTGGCGGGCAGCATCGCGTCCCTGGCGGATCGGCTGAATATCGGGCGGTCTTCGCTTTACAGGGCCTTCGGCCAGTTGGAGCGCCGGGGCCTGATCGCAAGGGAAGGCAAGCGCATTCGGATACTCGACCCCGACGGCCTGTCAAGGCACATATAAAAGTATAACTGCGTGGAGGACAAAATGAACATGAAACGAATGGGATCGCTGCTGCTGGGAACGCTCCTGCTTGCCGGCATCCTGGCGGGCTGCGGCGCAAAGGAATCGGAAACCGTAAGGGCGGGCTTCCTCAAGGGCCCCACCGGAATCGGCGCGGCACATTTTATGGATAGGGCCGAAGCCGGGGAATTTAATGAGAATTATGAGATTATGCTGGAATCGGACGCTTCTGTTATTGCCACAGCCGTCATGTCTAAGGAGTTGGACATTGCCGCGGTGCCGACTAACGTTGCCGCCGCGTTATATCAGAAAACCGACGGCGGCGTGAGTATTCTGGCTGTTAATACGCTGGGCGTCCTGTATGTTCTGGAAAAGGGCGAAAGCGTTAACGAGGTGTCCGATCTGGCGGGCAAAACGCTCTATGCCACAGGCCGGGCCTCAAACCCGGAATATGTGCTTAATTATATTTTGGAGCAGAACGGGCTTGCCGCCGGGGAGGATGTGCTTGTGGAATATATGACCCCGGACGAGATTGTTGCGCGCATGCTGTCGGAGGAGACCGGGATTTGTATGCTTCCGGTGCCTTATGCGACGACGCTGCTGCTGAAGGATGGCGGCGTCCGCACCGCCCTCAGCCTGACCGAGGAATGGGCGGCCGTGGGCGGCGGGAGCGTTCTGACCCAGGGCTGCGTCATTGTCCGGAACGGTGCCGTCAGCGACGCGGCGATTGCGGATTTCCTTCTGGCCTACGGTGAATCCATCGCCTATATGTCCGACGGGGCTAATCTTGACGGGGCCGCCGCCCTGGCGGTAAAGTATGAGATCGTCGGCAGCGAACCCGTTGCCAGGGCCGCGATACCCGCCTGTAACCTGACCTTTATTACGGGCGCAGACGAACTTAAGTCCGGCCTTGAGGAATATTATGAGGTACTTTTCGCCGCCGATCCCGCGTCCATAGGCTGGGCAGTTCCCGATGACGGGATCTATTATGATTACGCCGGATAGCGGGAAAAAGCGCCGCTTTCTGCCCATCGGGGCGTTCCTGTTCTGGATGGCTGTCTGGCAGGCGGCGGCAATGGCCGTCGGTAATATGTATATTCTTCCTTCCCCCTGGGCCGTACTCAAAACCCTGGCCGCTCTCAGCAGCCAGGCGGCTTTCTGGATCTCGGTGCTCTATTCCCTGTCGCGGATTCTTTTGGGGTTTCTCTGCGGTGTGGCAGCCGGTACGCTGCTGGCGGCGGCGACGCTGCGCTTTAGGGCGGCCGACGCGCTCATTTCTCCGCTCCTGCGTGTCGTTCGCGCCACGCCTGTGGCGTCATTTATCATTCTGGCGATCCTCTGGATCGGCAGAAACGGGGTGCCTGCCTTTACGGCCGCGCTGATGGTTACCCCTCTTGTTTGGGGGAATGTGACCCATGCTGTGGAGAAAACGGACAAGGCATATCTGGAAATGGCAGAGGCCTACCGCTTCGGCCCGGGCAGGAAGCTGCGGCTTATATATGTACCCACCGCCCTTCCCGCATGGCGGGCGGCCTGTCTGACCGGAATCGGGCTGGCGTGGAAAGCGGGCATTGCGGCGGAGGTACTGTGCCAGCCGCCCGACGCCATAGGCGCAAAGCTGTATTATGCGAAGATTTATATCGAAACCCCGGCGCTGTTCGCGTGGACGGCGGTTGTGATCGCTTTGAGCTTTACCATCGAAAAGGGCTTCGCGGCAGTGGTGGGAAGGAGGGGCGGAGGATGATCGGGATTGAAAAGCTATCCTTCTCCTATGGAAACAAGACTGTTTTTGAAGGGCTTTCCCTGGTGTTTCCCGACGGGATATGCTGCCTGGAAGGGATCTCCGGGTTTGGAAAAACCACCCTCCTCCGGCTTGTGGCTGGGCTTTTACAGCCTTCCCGCGGGACGATCAGCGGCGTGCCGGGACGGGTTTCATTTATGTTTCAGGAGGACAGGCTGCTGCCCTGGCTCACTGCAGGGGAAAACGTGGCCGCCGTGCTGCCCAGGGGCCGCGCGGGAGAGGCGGCCCGGTGGCTGCGTGAAGTTGAGCTGGAAGATGAGCGGGGGGCGCTGCCGGAGAATCTTTCCGGGGGGCAGCGTCGGCGCGTTGCCCTGGCCCGCGCTCTGGCATTCGGGGGTGATCTGCTGATCATGGACGAACCGCTGGAAGGGCTGGACCCCGGCCTTTCCGCCCGGATGGCGGCGCTGGTCAAAGGCTCGGTTCGGAACGTGATCGTGACATCTCATTCCGCATATGAGTCGGATCTTTGGGGCGGAACGCGAATCCGATTGGCATGACCGGTTTTTTTGCGGAACGGAAAATAAAACAGCGCCTGCCGGCCGGCAGGCGCTGTTTTGCCGCTTTGCGGCCTTTTATATCGCGGCGGTAATACGTCCAATCCGGATGCCGACGCCGTTTTCGCGGGCATATTGCTCTACCTCGGCTTTGAGGTTGTCGCTGTTTCTGTTGATCAGTTCCACCGCGATGCGCGCTTTTGTATCCGGCGGCAGCTTGTGCAGGGTAGCCTTTGCCAGGTTTTCCGGCATCCCGCCCGAAAGCAGGCGGGAGATGGCGCTGTCGGACTCCCGCAGCTTGTCCATCATGAGCGGCAGGTACAGGTCGATCAGGCCGTCGAAATCGATGTCTTCCAGCGTAATGTCTATGTGTATCATTTATCAGTCTCCATTTCGGGAATCAAAACCGGTTTTTTAAGAATTATCCCATAATTGCTTCGCAATTTGCAATTATGGGATAATGCGTTGTCATTTTCGGTTGCCCCGACAGGGGCGAGAAAATGGACATAAATCAAGATATAATAGCCG
>ENA-UOOR01004170-UOOR01004170.1-fermentation-metagenome-genome-assembly--contig:-NODE-4170-length-11753-cov-3.760814_pt1 | contig 11753 bp, 9 predicted proteins | sample MGYA00245780_ERZ724029 | MGnify/ENA primary metagenome ERZ724029 (study PRJEB28704, sample SAMN03018315) | fermentation metagenome | biome: anthropogenic terrestrial biome; feature: soil; material... | reverse complement strand
TAGCGGGCACCCAGTGGGGTAACAAGAAGTACATGAACATGAAGCACTTGGAGACAGCTGCGGATGACGTCTCTATTGCCGGCTGACCTCATCCCGACAGAGTCTGCAAACCAATTTGCGCATAACTTTTGACACTACCTTCAAGCCTCCGGCTTAGCCGGAGGCTTTGACTTAAAGAGTGAGGATTTTGGATTGGTAGATTTTACACCCTACAGGATAGAACTCTCTGCCTTTGCCTGTATTCCAATTCACACTATGATTTCGATTTTTGCTGAGAGACAATGTGATTATACATATCGCCCCATACGACTATCGGCAGAAGCATATCTATGGGGAGGATCATTTCGAAGTGGTGGCGGGCACCTCTTAGACTAATATTGCCGCATATGTCTCCCGTACGTTTGTGTGCAGCAACATCAGCTTCTCGGAATAAACAGCTGAAACTCTATGAAATACGTTGTTTTCTTGAATGATGTATGTCATATTTGCCTGTTGTAAGATTGCCTGCCATTTTCATTAAAGTGACGGGCAATCTTCATTCAAGCTGATTAGTAGCCTATGGATAAAGAAATCTTTATTTGAAAACGAAGTGTGGTATGGCCCTTTTTGTGAGGTGAACGTTATGGCGACCGACCCGATTGCTACTAAAATACTGGCACACATAGTGGCGCAAGCCTCGACAGGTGAAAGGCGAGAATACGCCTGCTTATTATTTGAAAAGGCAACCACACTTATGCGGGGAGAATAAAATAACTTATAGCTATACAACGAAAAAATGCGACCTCCTTTTGTTAGAATTGGAGCGGGCTTTACCAACTGTACAAACACAAAAGGAGGTCGCATCTAATGGATGACTTGCGTTTTTCCGTATATCGGGTATGTTGCATTTACAGTATTATAAGACAACAGGTTTGCTGTATGGCCGACAAATTCAAGATTCTTTACAAAATAGCTTTGTTCAGGCGTTTCAGGAAGTTTTTTATCTGTGAATTAGCTGCCCGTTGTTTTAGCGCTTTATGAAATCACCACTAAACCAAGCCGGGAAAGGATCTGCCCTTTCTCGGCCTGGTTTGCTTCATAGGCCCTGTCGGTGCGGCATTGCCCAAGACTTACTCAACTCCAAAAGCGGTTGATCTCCTCTCGGATCATAGTTGCCCAGGAGTAGAGGTTTTCCGGCCTGCCGGCCAGTGTGTGGTTGTCTTTCATTATAATTTCCACGTGGTTGCTGTACCTGCCCGCCGTGCGCTGCAAGAAATCCCGGAAGAACATGCGGTGATCCTCCGCATTGAATTGACGGGAGGAAAGAGGGGATGGCGAGGGCTTATATGAGTAGACGTAATCTTCGCCTAAATTTTGCGCCATTTTATTCACATCTGCCCAGGCAGATACTGAAACCCGCCGCAGGCGGGGAATCGTTTTTACATACTCCCAGCGAGTATCAAGGGGTTCGCAACAGCCGTAGCAGCCCAAACCAAAGCGTTCCGCCAGTGAAATCTGGTAGGGCAAGATAAACTCTGCGAAAAACTCGGGGCTCACAGTATTGGTCTCCTGGCTCTCAAGGAAATTCCACATGTCAATCGTCCGCACATGGTCAGGATTAAACTCCTCTGCGGGAAGTTGGTTGGTAAAGCCAAATCCACCCGACCCGACATAAGCGCTGCCGGTGTTGAGAGACAACAGCCCATGTTCTTCCAAGTAATCAATCATGTGGAGATACCCATCCCGCAAAAATCCCATCAAGCGGTGCATTTCATCAGGATAATCATAAAAATCGAAGAGCATGGTTTCAAGGCCGCGCAGCTCCGCATAATCACGGGTCAGTGTTTGGGCATGCCACCACTTGTGCCGGCGTTTCACGTCAAGGATGCCGTCAAACACATCTCTTCCAAGCTCCATCAGCAGTCGGGAAGCCTGGGCATCCACCTCAATGCTTGGAAATCTCAGTTTTGCCATATCTTTCTCAAAATCACTAATCACAGGCGTCCAGTTATAGGAGCCATTGGCCTGTTCGCTTTGATGCATTTCCAGATCTACCCCCCACATGGCAGGGGAATGGTGTACCCACGGCAAATAGAGGGTTGCTTCCAGCACTCGGTCATCCCTAATCTGCTCACCCCAAATGATCTCTTTGCGCAGGTAGGCTTCCCATGTTTTTGCAAGGGCTCCTGTGCATTGAAAGGATTCCGGCCTTAGAATTTCGTTCCAACCGTTTTCCGGGTCGCAAAAAAATAGCGGCCGCGTCTGCTGCAAGTCGTTGTGCATGGCCCAAAGCCGTGCCTTTTCCTCCTCAAGAGGGCGGTGGGCAAGCTCTGCCAGCTTTTTTGCATACTCGCGCAGGATCTTTCGATCCGTGTCCGACACCACAATATCCCCTTTGTTTTCCGGCCCGTTGAGCATCCAGTTGCCGGACTGCGCATAGATTTCCGCTAACAGCATACCCGATCTCCCCATTCTTCCTTATCTTGCTTGAACATTCACACTCTATCGTATCTGCAATATCATTGAGACAGTTAGCTTTTTCGGTTTGGATTGCAATTACTTTTCGAACCCCTGCAGCAAAAAGCTTTTTACCCTAACGAGGGGGGGATGGCTGTAGGAACGGTACTGTCAGCGCTTGTTACGAATTTGATCGAATATGACCGCCGCAATGATGATGAGGCCCTTGAGCACCTGCTGCGCATAAGCATTGACCAACATCAGGTCCAGACCATTGTTGAGTACACCAATGATCAGGGCGCCAACCAGTGTGCCCCAGATGGTGCCCACTCCACCAGCAAGGCTGGTGCCGCCAATAACCACACCTGCAATGGCATCCATCTCAAATCCGGTGCCGGAGCTGGGTGAAGCTGTCATAATCCGCGAGGTCAACAGCACGCCAGCCAAAGCTGCCAGAGTACTGGCATAGGCATAAGTTGCAATAATGATCTTTTTATTGTCGATTCCCGAAACCCTTGCCGCTTCCGCATTTCCACCGATGGCGTAGACATATCGTCCAAACTTTGTATGCCCTAATAAGTAAAAGGAAATGATTCCCACGCCAAGGAGAAAGTATACCAAGATGGGGATCCCCAGGAAGGAACCGCGCCCTAAAAACAAAAAGTCGTTGCCAAATCCACTGATGGGTTTATCGCTGATAAATAGCGCCACCCCCCGTAGAGAAAGCATGGTTCCCAGCGTTGCCACAAAGGGCGGAAGTCGAAAGAAAGCGACAACGCAGCCGTTGAACACGCCGACGAGGGTGCCACAGAGCAGGGATAACAGCATGGCAAACACCCAGTGCATGCCAAGTTTCACCGCAAATGTGCCCATCACCATACTGGAGAGTGCCACCACAGAGCCTGAAGACAAATCAATGCCTCCGGTGATGATTACCTTGGTCACACCAAAGCCGATAATAACATAAATAGAAATTTGTTTTACAACATTGAGCAGGTTTCTGGTCGTTAAAAAGTTCGGCGTCACAATAGATAGCGTAACACACATGACTAGCAGAATCAGTACAGTACCGTATTTGTAAAAGATTTGTTTGAAATCTAGCTTTTTGTTGGCATTCATGCTAAGAGCCCCCTCCACTTTAACCGTTTATTTGCGCTCGATCCGTCAGGCCAAACGCAAGATGCATGATGCCATCCTGAGTTGCCTTGCTGCGCAGGACCTCGCCGGTCTTTTTGCCTTCATGCATGACTAATATTCTGTCGCTCATGCCGATGATCTCGGGCAGTTCAGAAGAAACCATAATGATTGCACATCCATTTTGGGCCAGTTGACTCATTTGGGCGTGAATCTCCGCTTTTGCGCCTACATCAATGCCCCGCGTCGGTTCATCCATAATCAAAATGCGTGGTTGGGTTAACAGCCACTTACTCAACAGCACCTTCTGTTGGTTACCGCCGGACAAATTGCTGATAATTTGATCCTGCGAAGGCGTTTTAATGGAGAGCCGATCAATTTGTTCTTGGCAATCTTTGCACATTTTTTTGAAATTAAGCTTGAATCTACCCATATACACCTTGATATTGGCAATAACCAGATTGTTCCGCACGGAATGGCATAAAAATAAACCATCCCGCTTACGCTCCTCTGTCAGAAAAATGATGCCGTGGCAAATCGCATCGCGGGGGGATCTGATCTCCACTTTTTTGCCATCAATCCAGATTTCTCCGCTGTCCAGAGGATCCAGACCAAACAGTGCGCGCATCACCTCGCTGCGCCCGGCGCCCACAAGCCCTGACAGCCCCAATATTTCACCCTGACGCACCTGAAGCGAGATATTTTCAAACACTCCCTTTCGCGTCAGCCCTTTGGCCTCCAACACCACATCGCCGATTGCAACTTCCAGCTTGGGGAACAGTTCGTTGATTTCCCGCCCCACCATCAGATTGATCAGTTGGTCTATTGTGGTTTCCGCGGTAGCCAATGTTTGAATAAATTTACCATCCCGTAGAACAGTCACCCGGTCGGTGATCTGCATGATTTCATCCATTTTGTGTGAAATGTACAGAACCGTTACGCCCCGTTCCTTCAGCATTTTTATCATGGTAAAGAGCTTTTCCACCTCGTTTTCCGTCAGAGAGGAGGTGGGCTCATCCATAATAATAAGCTTTGCATCGTAGGAAATAGCCTTTGCAATCTCGACCAGTTGGATGTTGGCGGTGCTGAGGGTACCTACCTTGACTCCCGGATTCAGGTCAATAGAAAGCTCCTGAAAGAGTGTTTGGGTTTGCTGTCGCATGACTTTGTCCTGAATAAACCCTATGCCCTTGGCGGTGAGTTCCTTGCCCAAAAAGATGCTCTGCGCCACCGTGAGCTCCTTGACAGGCATCAGTTCCTGATGCACCATAGCAATTCCCGCGCCAAGCGCTTCGGCAGGGTGGCGAAAGGAAACGTTGTCCCCATCGAAAATGACCTGGCCGGAGGTAGCACAGTGGATGCCGATCAGAATTTTCATCAGGGTGGATTTTCCTGCGCCATTTTCCCCGATGATACCGTGCACATCACCGGCCTTCACCTGAAAGCTGACATGATCCAGAGCATGGACGCCTGGAAACTCCTTGTTCACCTCTTGCAGGTCTAGAATATATTCGCTATGGGTGATATGATTATTCACAATCGAACCTCCATGTAAAAAAGGCGGGGAAAGTGCGGTTCCCCGCCTTTTTCGCTTGATTTGGTCTTGGACGTTTCTGTTAAGCTAGAAACTTGTCGATCAAAAACTTGTCGGCATCTTCCGGTAAAACCAGTTCGTAGGGGATCCATACAAATTGCTCATAAGGTTCACCTTCAATAATTTTAGCAATTTTAGCAATGGCGCCTTCGCCCTGACCTACCGCATTCTGGAATACAGTCACCGCCACGCGGCCTTCCTGTAAGTAGCCCAACATATCTTGGTTGGCATCAATGCCGGCGATCAGCACATCGGTCATTCCCGCATCCTCAAGAGCGATCATCGCACCGACAGCCATAGCATCGTTATGGGCCACAATCGCCTTTACATCGTTCATGATGCCGGCCTGAATCCAGTTTTCCATCAGCTCAACACCTTGTTCCCGGCTCCATTTGGCGGTATCCTCAGCAACAACCTTGATGTTGGGGTATTCCGCTATGACTTCGCGGATGCCGGCATTACGTTTGATCTGGGGGTCTTCTCCATAGTTCCCGTGCATTTCTACAATTTTGCCTTCACCGCCCATGGCCTCAGCCAGTGCGCGCATCTCAATGCGGCCGGACTCCAAAGTGTCCGATCCCACATAACTGGTAAACTGAGTGTTATCGGCCACCTCGGTGTTGCAGCCTACAATAGGCACTCCCGCCTCGTTGGCGGCGGCGAGAGTGGCCATGGAACCTTCCGCATCTACTGCGATCAGCACGATGCCCGCAACCCCTTGTGCTATGGCGTTTTCCACTTGCTGGAGCTGGGTTGCTGTGTCGAAGTTGGCGTCAAACACCGTAAAATCGTACCGCTGATCAAGGCCGGTGGCAGCTGCATAATCCAGCATAGCGTCCTTAATGCGGGATTGGAATTCGTTTGTGGTTTGTGCAATACAGAGCGCGATGGTCTGCTTTTGCGCGGGAACCGCGGGTGAAGCAGGAGCATCGCTTACGCTAGGTGCGGTGGACTCAGCGGGGGGGGGAGTGGGGGCAGGGGTAGGGGCAGAGCTGGACTGACAACCGACAACCGTGATGGCCAAAGCAACAATCAGCAAAAATGTACAGATTTTCCTCATGATCATTGTTTCCCCTTTCTTCGTTTGATAATGTTGATATGCATTCTTGGTTGTATTGCTAAGTCTTCGCCCATGCGAAGAATTGGTCTGAGTGGAGGTGGTAAGCAGGGCCGCCTTGCAGGTGCCTAGGCATGTCAGTATTACCGAGCCGGATTGGTGATCAGCTTTTTAAGAGCTCGTGCTCGTAACTTTAATTATATTATAAGTATATAAAAAAAATTTTTCTTGTTATAAATTTGTATTATTACGCATTATGATGTAAAATTACATAAATGTTTTTAGATATCTAGAAATATTTCTAGATATTATTAGTAAAGATTAGTATAATAGGAATTCATTCAGTATTATGTGTGACTGGAGTGTCGGTAAAGCAACCATGAATAAAAAAGTGACTATTAAGCAAATTGCGCAGATGGCAAATGTACATCGCTCCACAGTGGATAAGGTGTTACACAATCGCCCGGGTGTCAGCCACGAGATGCGCACCAAAATACAGGATATTATCAATGTGCTGGATTATAAGCCCAATGCCATTGGCAAAGCGCTTAAATATCAGCAGCAGCGCCATGTCATTGCCGCAGTATTGCTCCACGTTTACTCGCAAGTGCAAATCCAGCAGGGTTTGGAAAGGGCGCAGCAAGAATTCGACCTATTTGGCTTTGATCTGGAGTTGTATTATACAAACCTAAACGACATCGCCGGGCAAGAGAGCATCTTGCATATGCTGGCGGAGCGCAAGGTATCTGGTGTAATTTTGCAGGCGCTCTTTAATGATTCCATTGTCGACGCCGTACAAAGTCTCACCGCAAGTAATATCCCTGTGGTATTGATCAACACCGATCTTCTCGAAGGCAGCCACACCTGCTACATCGGCCAAAACTGCCGAGTGGCTGCTCATACGGCAGCCCGCTTGACCAAGGAATTTTTGCACGGTAAGGGCAACGTGGCCATCATCAACGGCTCTTACAGCTACCTGCATGCAATTTATGAGCGGAGCAACGCTTATGCAAAGCATCTGGAAGAAATATGTCCCGAGATCCGTATTGTCGAGATTGTGGATAGTACCGAGGATGAACACCAAATGTTCCAAAGTACCATGGAGCTGTTGAGTAGGCGACAGGATATTGATTGCCTGCACGTCACCACAGGCGGACTTGAGGGCGTGTGGCAGGCCATTAAGCTTTCTGGTTTGGGCAACAAAATAAAGATTATCTGTTACGATCTGTACCCGGATGTGGTGGAGCTCATCCGCCAAGGTGTTGTCCTTGCAACGATTTGCCAGGGATTAAATGAGCAGGGCTACCTCTCTTACAAAACCCTTGTAAATCAGCTTTTCTACGATGAATTGCCCAACGAAAAAAATCTTTACAGCGATGTGGATATCCGCCTTTACGAAAACACTATTTTATAATCGATAGTCCATTCAGACGCAAAATATTGATTGTATTTTTCAAATTAAAGAGCTCGTGCTCGTAGATATGAGAACGTTAAATCAAATCTAAGTAGAAGGGAGGGTTGTTATTTCTTTTTTAATACAGAGCATGACTGCACTGGTTATTACTTTTAAGCTCGTACTCGCAAAGAATAGCCAAATATAATTGAGGAGGGTTTTGTTGTGAAATTTGGTGCATGTATTGATACCCTGTATACGGAATTGCCTTGGGAAAAGCGATTTGCAGCGGCAAAAAGTGATGGATTTGACTGCGTGGAGTTCTGGGATTGGCGGGTTATTGATCTGAAGAGCACGCGCCGCTACGCCGATGAAGCCGGCCTGTGGATTAGCGGATTTAATGGAGATGCGGACTTCTCTCTCATTGATCCCGCGCACAAACAGCCTTATCTTGACTTCCTCCGTCGCTCGCTGGAAGCAGCAAGGGAGCTTGGCGCCCCCACCATAACCATTCACTCCAATGCATTGGGGGAGGGGGGAGTGGTGGTCAACGACTACCGCGAGATGTCCGACACAGTAAAGCTGTGTGCCATGCTGGACACCCTGCAGGCTTCTGTTACCATCGCAGAGGAATACGGTGTTACACTTTTGCTGGAGGCGCTCAATCTCTATGTGGATCATGTGGGCAATTACCTAGCCACCACCAAAATGGGGGCAGAGCTGGTGCGGTTGATCGGCTCCCCCAAGCTCAAGCTTCTTTATGATGCCTATCACATGCAAATCAACGAGGGTAATTTGTGCGATACCCTCAGTGCTTATATCGACTGCATCGGTCATGTCCACATTGCAGACGCACCCGGCCGCTGGGAGCCTGGCACAGGGGAAATTCAGTATACCCATGTGTGCAAACATATAGAAAGCCTTGGTTATCAGGGCGTAATAGGTTGCGAGCTCTTTCCCAGAACCGACACCGACACCGCAGTACAAGCTATCATGACCCTCAAAGAAGCTGTCGAATCTTAAACGCTATGATAAAAATTGGGGGCACACAGTTTTTTCATAATAATAATGGTATTTTTTTGTATGGCTTGCAAAAGAAATATATGAATGTTATGGTTTTTATATGAAGCACCATTTATTTTCCATTATGGAGGAAAGCGTGGTTCAAGACATGCTTGATTCCTTTCAAACCTGCGTAGGCATCCCCGTTCAGGTTCTGGATGAAGGGGGGCGGCGGCTGATTGCTTATGGCGCCAGAGCTGAATTCTGCACAAGGTTTTCCAATCTGCTGCCTCAAGGACAAAGCTGTGAGCAACTGCATCAAACCGAAGCATTGCAGGCGGCCAAGCTGGGCAAGCCGCATGTTTTTTCTTGCCACGCTAATCTCAATCATGTGGTGTACCCGCTTCTTTATGATCATTCGTATGTTGGCGCAGTTCTGATTGGACCGTTTTTGTTCAGTACACCCGACTCCATTTCGATGTCGGAACTTGCGGAACGTTATACGGTTTCCGTTGAGGCATTGCTGAATTTGTACGACGGTATGTCTACAGTTCCTGTCATTACTCCTTCGATCATGGAAAAAATCAGCAAGCTTTTATTTTATCTATTTTCCGGCCTGATTGCAGAGAATTGCCAGCAGATGAGCTTTAACGGTGCTCATCTTCAGACGGTCAAGGTCAGCGAAACCATTAAAAAATATAAATTTCTTGGTGGACTTGACAGCTACCATTATCCATACGACAAGGAAAAGGCTCTAGTCTCCAAGCTAAAAAGCGGAGATATGGCAGAGATCAAGGCGATCCTCAACGATCTGCTGGGCTATGTGCTGTTTTGGGAAGGACATAATCTGGATGATATCAAGGCTCGGGCCATGGAAATTACCTCCCTGCTTTCCCGTGCGGCGATTGAAGGCGGCGGAGCAACCGATGCTCTTCTCAAGCTCAATCATCGATCTCTTTTATGCATTGGCCAATCGAATAATTTCGATCTGATCTGCCGTAAATTACAGGAGATTGTAGAAGCCTTTACCGAAACAGCCTTTCAGAATATGCCGCCGAAAAATACGGAGGTGGTCGCTAAGGCTATGGGTTTCATTTCCCAGAATTACGCTAAAAAACTTACCCTTGAATCTGTGGCCAACTACATACACCTCAACCCGTCCTACTTTTCAACCTTATTTAGTCAATCTGTTGGTACTACCTTTAAGGAATACCTAAACATGGTGCGGGTGGAAGAAGCCAAACGGCTTTTGATGAACACAAAACATCCCATCATAAACATTGCAATGGCCGTGGGTTTTGAGGATCAAAGCTATTTTTCGAAAGTGTTTAAAAAATTCACCGGATTCACTCCCAAGCAATACCGATGACTGCAATAAAATACCACCCGCGTATGCCGAGAACTTCTGAAAATAGAGATTGCAAGAATCCCCCTGGCGTAGGATACTAAAACTACGACAGGGGGAATTTGTGTGTCAGGCAAAAGAGGGATGATCAGCCCAAGATATTAGAAAGAGATGAAAGAAAACATCAAACAAATGATAGCGGAAGGAAAAACGCCATAGGCAGGGCGGTTGGCAGGTGCGCTAATCCATATATAAGGGCCGGAGATAGCGCTTGTGGGTCCCCACCAGATCGGAAAAATAAATCAGATTGGCCGGGCTGTTCTGAGCCAACGTCAGGGTATGAGGTTCCACCACCATGAGGCTGTGGGAAAAGTCCTGAGGGCCTTCGTCTTCCCGCAGGTAATCGCTGCGGGTCTGGATCACATCCCCCGCCCGCAGACCTTCGGCGCCCCCCAGCACCTGACAGCGCAGCGGTTCGCCACCGGTTGCGTAGTCCCAAAAGTAGTCCACGTTTTCCCATGCGAGGGTTCCCCCGCCCCCGCCGGAAAACCACTCCCGGGTCATCAGGCGGCTCAGGGTGGAGTCGGGAACCCCTCCCTCTCCAAAGCCGTGGAGCACACACTGGGAGATGAAGTTCATGCAGTTGCCGTTCCAGTCCCCCACCTGATAAAAATCCGGGTTGGGAGTCTCGGCAAAGGTCAGGGCGTACCGGGCGGCAAAGATGCCCCGGTAGGGTGTGGACGTATCCTTGGGGCCTTGGGTGGTGTAGCGGTCCCCCTGCTCCAGCTCCTGAAGCAGCTCTTCCATCACCTCGTCGTCCCCCCGCTCATGGAGGAAGTGGCTGTAGAACTTTCTTCTCGCTCCGGGGAAGTAGTGAAAGGTAATCTTCCACCCCTCTCCCTGAGGGCGCAGGCGCACTGTGTGCTGGGCGTTAAGGGCCAGCAAAGGCGGGTAAGCCTTGCCCGGCTGGCCGGTCACCACAAAGTGGTACTCCACTCCTTCCCCCTCATCCCCAAAATCGTAGCTGATCCACTGCTCTAACCGGCCGTCGGTCAGCTCTTCCGGGGTGATGAAGGTCAGGTCGAAATCAAAGCGCTCCCGCTCCACATAGCAGAGGTCGCTGTCGTAAAGCAGGCGGCGGCGCTGGATTAAAAGGTCCTGCCAGAGCTGAAGATTACATATCAGCTCCTGATTCAAATCCAGAACAGGGCTCAAATCCACCGGCTCCAAATAGGAATACCCCAGATACTGAAGCTCCAGATAAGCCCGAATGACCTCCTCCGGCTCGGAGGCATCCTCCAAAGACAAGGTCAGGGCCTCCAATTCTTCCCAGAAGATGTCTTCTTCCTCCAACGATTCCGGCTCGGCAGCATCCTCCTCCAAGGCAGGCTCCCCCTCCGGTTGAGGTTGGTGGGTAGGCGGCAACGGCTCTCCCTGACTTTGCGGGGGTTGCTCCGGCGGCAAGGAGGCCGGGAGCTCCTCCGGCCAAGGCGCCGGTCCAACAGGCTGAGCTTGTGGAGTGCAGCAGGCCACCAGCAGGCAAATCAGCAGAGGCACGATAAGAGAAGGAATCTTCACGCAGTTGGCTCCTTTAACAATATAAGATGTGGTTTTTATTATAGCGCAGCCAAGGCTCTGCCACAAGGGGAAGGGACAGATTTTATAGGGGGGGCTTTCGGCTTCCGGAGGTTGACAAGGTAGTGAATATAGGGTACACTTTGAGTGAAAAAGTGGAACATTGACCCACGCCCGCAGCGCCAGACACGCAGTTAAGCTACAAAGCTCTGTTTTT
>ENA-UOOR01004169-UOOR01004169.1-fermentation-metagenome-genome-assembly--contig:-NODE-4169-length-11756-cov-6.737971_pt1 | contig 11756 bp, 7 predicted proteins | sample MGYA00245780_ERZ724029 | MGnify/ENA primary metagenome ERZ724029 (study PRJEB28704, sample SAMN03018315) | fermentation metagenome | biome: anthropogenic terrestrial biome; feature: soil; material... | reverse complement strand
TAGGTAAATAAAATGTTGGGAATAACCATTTACACAAAATAATTTACACTCCCTTAGATTTCGGTATTGGTTGTTCTCCCACAAGACAATATAATGTTTGAACATTATCAAACAAAATGAATTCCTCCTCTTTATGCAAACGTCAACTAGAATTTTTGATCCACTTGATCAGCAGAAAGTGATCCACCATTTAATTGCTTAAATGTGATCCATTTTAGCCAAAAAAGAAATATGTGGGCTCTCACTCCTTTCCGGAATCTTGATTACTGGGTTTCAATTCCTTATAGGTAGACTAAAAACTGGACCACTTTCACGCTATCGGCGCCGTACTTCGCAGTTTCAATTCCTCATAGGTAGACTAAAAACTGGACCACTTTCACGCTATCGGCGCCGTACTTCGCAGTTTCAATTCCTCATAGGTAGACTAAAAACCCGAGCACAGTAAAATCAGTTTGTTGCGGTACTAATGAGTTTCAATTCCTCATAGGTAGACTAAAAACTCTGCCAACTTGGGATTACGTCGCTTCTGCTTGGGGTGTTTCAATTCCTCATAGGTAGACTAAAAACGGTGGATTTAACTCAAATAGATACAGATTGTAAGACAAGTTTCAATTCCTCATAGGTAGACTAAAAACCTCGTGACAAGTTTTCATCAACTCAGGCGCCAGCCGGTTTCAATTCCTCATAGGTAGACTAAAAACCCGAGCACAGTAAAATCAGTTTGTTGCGGTACTAATGAGTTTCAATTCCTCATAGGTAGACTAAAAACCTCGGCAGTTTTGTTTTCAAGCATGGACTGTTGCATGTTTCAATTCCTCATAGGTAGACTAAAAACCCCGCATCTTTTCAATCGAAAACCACCTCTTACTCAGTTTCAATTCCTCATAGGTAGACTAAAAACCTTATATCGTTAAAGAGGATTCTGCCGTCTATTCAACGTTTCAATTCCTCATAGGTAGACTAAAAACATTGATGATCTGGGAGGAACAGCAGAGACACACTCGAGTTTCAATTCCTCATAGGTAGACTAAAAACGCGAAATATTAGCATTGCTTCTAGATATGTTTTTTCGTTTCAATTCCTCATAGGTAGACTAAAAACACAAAACAACCAAAATTATTATATCACGAAAGGAGCAGTTTCAATTCCTCATAGGTAGACTAAAAACTCGGTTCCGGCTGGGCTGTCAGAACCCTAAAAAAATGTTTCAATTCCTCATAGGTAGACTAAAAACGGCGTGGTTGAGCTGGAGCAGGTCGGCGGGGAAAGGTTTCAATTCCTCATAGGTAGACTAAAAACAACTCCCGATGTCCGCAGAAGAAGCATGGGAAGAAAGTTTCAATTCCTCATAGGTAGACTAAAAACGATTAAATACCGAGCCCAAGGCAATGGCGCGATCCGCGTTTCAATTCCTCATAGGTAGACTAAAAACATTTAATTATTCACAACATTCCCGTTTTGCAAAAGTAGTTTCAATTCCTCATAGGTAGACTAAAAACGGAGTATCAGACAGAAATTAGCTATGGCGAATACGGTTTCAATTCCTCATAGGTAGACTAAAAACTAAAAGAAAATACAGAAGAAGAACTTACAAAAGCGGTGTTTCAATTCCTCATAGGTAGACTAAAAACCAATATTACAGATTCATTCAGCCCAAACCCGGCAAGGTTTCAATTCCTCATAGGTAGACTAAAAACGATCCGGCTGACGCTAACCGCCTTTCCTTCAGCGTGGTTTCAATTCCTCATAGGTAGACTAAAAACTCTGCGCATTGACTACAAAGTCCCGGTCTAACCCAGGTTTCAATTCCTCATAGGTAGACTAAAAACTAATCAACACTCCGGCATTAACTGCCAATACACAAGTTTCAATTCCTCATAGGTAGACTAAAAACGAGGGTTAATTATTGATAGTCTTGATGCAATCTAGATGGTTTCAATTCCTCATAGGTAGACTAAAAACGATTCGCTGGCTACTCGGGGATCGGTCTTGGATAGATGTTTCAATTCCTCATAGGTAGACTAAAAACCGGTCATTCCCGAAAGCGGAGGTTCTGAAAGGTCTGTGTTTCAATTCCTCATAGGTAGACTAAAAACCGTTCTAACAAACCGTATGGTGTACGAGGGATAGAGTGTTTCAATTCCTCATAGGTAGACTAAAAACGATTAAACAGGGGATATACACAAACGTATATCCCTTGTTTCAATTCCTCATAGGTAGACTAAAAACGAAGTTCAACCAGATGTAACCGCTCAAATATTCTGGTGTTTCAATTCCTCATAGGTAGACTAAAAACCCCGTCTAAATCAATTGCCTTATCAAATTTTTCCCAGTTTCAATTCCTCATAGGTAGACTAAAAACTTACGCGCGAAGGCATCGCCCTTCGGAAGTTGTAAGGTTTCAATTCCTCATAGGTAGACTAAAAACGTATTGCCTTCTATGTATATTGGTGTAAAACAGTATGGTTTCAATTCCTCATAGGTAGACTAAAAACGCGGTTAATTCCGTAGTATCTAGCTATAGGACGTAAGTTTCAATTCCTCATAGGTAGACTAAAAACGAGCGCTGACGACCGGGGTTAAGGTGCCGGAGAGCGGTTTCAATTCCTCATAGGTAGACTAAAAACAGGACCCACTCAAGAAGAGGTAGCTAATCAAGTTGGAGGTTTCAATTCCTCATAGGTAGACTAAAAACCGGCTTTAAGATTAACTAAACTCTAAGGAGGATCTTGGTTTCAATTCCTCATAGGTAGACTAAAAACCTGCTCTAGATTGTTATCCTGGAGCTCGCCAGTACAGTTTCAATTCCTCATAGGTAGACTAAAAACGGGCATAGAGATTAGCGTTATGAAATTCGAGAATGTGTTTCAATTCCTCATAGGTAGACTAAAAACGTTGCTCTTGAATTGGAGGCGGTCAGATGTTACCGGGTTTCAATTCCTCATAGGTAGACTAAAAACTATGGATGGGAGCCGGTATCCTGATGGCTCCATTCCAGTTTCAATTCCTCATAGGTAGACTAAAAACTTGAGATATACCAAGAGGCCGGAGGCGCAGGCAAGCGTTTCAATTCCTCATAGGTAGACTAAAAACTGGAATCGAGTTCCCGAGATTCAATCCATAACAAAGTTTCAATTCCTCATAGGTAGACTAAAAACCCTTCTTGTCGCTCACCGCATACCAGGTCAATGAGGGGGTTTCAATTCCTCATAGGTAGACTAAAAACCAAACGGCGGTTCCGGCGGGTCGAGCAATGTCTCTCGTTTCAATTCCTCATAGGTAGACTAAAAACGCATTGTGCTATCTCCTGCCGCTGTGCCAAGTATGCGTTTCAATTCCTCATAGGTAGACTAAAAACTACGCCTGGCGGCCGGGTGTGGTGTGGTGAAGTTTTCGTTTCAATTCCTCATAGGTAGACTAAAAACCCGTTTAAACTGCAGTTTTTTAGTCCGGGGTTATTGACTAACGACTTTCTTTCCCGGACTAATTTTAAATAAAACCTGACAAATCAATATTACCATAAAGTTGCCAGTGTTGTCGACCCCCCGGGTTCTTTACGCTACTGGAGGTCGACAACACTTTATTATTTAATTTATTTCTATTCTAATCTTTAGCTATTTATTATTATTACCCCCTAAAGCATATTCTCCTCTCCCCCCTTATCGAGGCCGATAACCTCTCTGGAGGTATATTTGGTGGTCCGCAGATTATAAATGATCACCGAATCTTCATCTTTATCAATTATTTTTTTTAGTTCTTCCTTCAGCATCTTTAGTTTTGCTTGGGAAATCTCTCCTTCAAAGACAGAATTTTGCACCCAGTAGAGATATTTGCGACATTTTTTCAGAACTTTTGCCACTCGTTTTTCTCCAATATCATAAACCAAAATAACAAACATGCATAGCCTCCACTATTCTACCATTGGCTAACGAATGGTTTGTACTCTATTTCCCCCATAATGTGTTTTTCAATTTTATATAACTCCATCCTAATTAACCTTCTATATGTCACCTCGCGCCCGACGGAACGATGTTTAATCGTTGTCCTTAAGCGCTTATCCAATTCCTCCACAAATCGCTTACGCCCCTTATCTTTTAGAACAATACCACCACTTTCTTTCTGAAAATCCTTCCCACTCAGCATTCCCGTGCTAATCATGGAGAAAATAAGACGGTCAATGAGGATCGGTTTAAATATCTCTGCAACATCTAAATTTAAGGAGAACCGTCGAAAATTTGTAGCATGTAAAAAACCAATCCTCGGATCTAGATGAGTTTTGTAAATCTCTGATAAGACAATCGTATATAATATTGAATTGCCAAAACTAATTAGGGTGTTTAGATTATTTTTCGGTGGACGCCTGCTCCTTTTCTCAAAAATAAAATCAGGATTATTGAGGATTCGATCAAAAGCCCCATAATAGTTCTCGCGTGCGTTCCCTTCCGCTGCCATTAACTCTGAGATATCCGTTAACTCTTGAATCAGGGAATCTAGCATTTCCAGTCGTTCTATAGTCTCGCTTAAGGACACTCCTCGTTTATGGTAATACTTTAGCACTTGTTGAATATTAAGGATCGAACCTCGGACGAAATGTTTCGCCAAATTCAAACGCTTTTCATCATTCATATAATATTCCGCTTGCTTCAAAATAACAAAACCGGAGTTATAGTGTTCCCGGGGATAAAAGGTCCCCATATAGTAGCCGTAATGATTAAAATAATGCATCATGATCTCGGTCTGTGATAAAAATTCCAGTAATTTTTTGTTACATTCCACCTCTCCGAAAACTATAATCTCATGAATATCCTCAACCGGTAGAAATCTTTTTCCTTCCGGAGTTCTATAGCAAAGGGTATTTCCTTCCCGATGTAATGCCCCATCGGAAAATATATATATAGTCTTTTGCAATTTTCACTCTCCTTATGACCAGCAAAATTCAGTATAGGCGCATCTTCGGCACCACTTGATTTTTTCAGGCGCTGGCGGAAGTTCTAAATAAATCAAGCGCAAGATTTCTTTTACCACCTTATCTAATTCTCTTTCCAGATCAGCGGTTAAGTATAATTTTTCTCTTCTTCTTTCCTCCGGGAAAAATAATTCTCCCCGCGCCTTAATTCCTCTTTGCTTTAATTCTCTTAGGTAAAAACCTAATTGCATTCTCGCACTATCTCTAAAATGTGAACTCTTTTTAATTTCTCCGATGACTATATCTTCACCATCACGTCTCATAATATCTACTTTGATATTACCCAAATCTATCTCTTTTTTATCCCGCTCATACCTTTGTTCATGAATGAACCTACCCAATTCCACATTGGAATCATCCTGATCTGGAGTAATCTGGCGTCCCATGAGCCACACTTCGCGATGGCAGATGTAATAATACCAAACAAGAGTAGCAGTAACATGGGGGTCCTGATTTCCCCTGATATTTTTTAGCTCCTCTATTGCTTTATACCCCCTTTCATTGTTTCCAATAAACAAAACCCATAAAAAGTGTTTGAATCCTCATAGGTAGGCTAAAAACCCCCGTTTTTACTACAGTTTAAATGTCCAAGTTTGTTGGTAAAAAACGAATTCCAAACGGACAATTCCAGAAAAACCATATTATAACTATATTACCATAAAAAATAATTGTCGTCGATCCCCGGAGGAGGTTTTTACGCTACAAGGGGTCGACAACAATAATTCACTACGAAAATATAAACACCTAAAGCAAGCAACACCCATCCTTAGGTTTTAAAAATGCTCCTAGCTTTTCGTCGTAATCCAAATCGCAAAACAACACCCCTTCATGTGGTCGTGAGAAATTCCTTGCATACCAGTACGGAATTTTCACCTCATACCACTTTCTGTCTCTGGGCGAACATTCTTGAACCTCGCTAAAAAAACAATATGGAATTACATTTATTGTTTCATATTTTGTCATCCTGGTCTGCTCAAGTTCATTACGAGGTGAAACATTATCTAAAATGGCCAATCGAATTCTCTGACTCTGATCATATTGACTTAATGCTTCATTAAACCCTTCTCTTTCCTCAACTGGGTAATCATTATAAACTCTCTCTACAATTGACAATAAATCCTTTTCATTTATGTCAGAATTAACGGCCTGAAATTGCGCAAAAGACTTTTCTAAAAGTTTTGGCGCATTAATGGGATTATATATTTTTTCTGAATTAACATCTGCTCTGTAAATGTATACTCTACTATCCCGATTAGGATCCCGTCGTCGATTGACTCTCCCTGCTCGTTGCGCCAAAGCGTCAGGGGGAGCACATTCTGTAAAGAGCCAATCGAAGTCAATGTCTAAAGATACTTCGACAATTTGGGTGGCAATCACAATCCTGGCATCATCAAGCTTTTCCTCAATAGCTTTTCTATGTTTGGCTATAAAACGTGAGTGATAACATAATGCTTTGAAGTCTTTAAATTCTTCAGCAAGTGTTTGGCACTTTTCTACTGTATTAACAACCACTAAAACTCTATACCCTTTTTTTATGGCATTTGTAATTTCCTCTATATCTTCTTCTATGAATTTATCTCTAGTAAAATACTTGCTTCTGTTCTTATCAAGTAATTCAATATCCTTAATGACTGTTGTATTGGGTAAAGTTTTTTGGAACAAAGAGATTAATGTTTCAGGCATAGTAGCGCTCATTAGTAAAAATCGCGTTCCCAATTGGGAAAAATGCTTTACCATAGAAACAATAAGTCCTAGCGTCCATCCGTCATAAGCATGAATTTCATCCAGAATGATTACACTATTGGCGGCATTAATCTCTTTTAATACCCATTTTCCCGAGTTAAATCCGGCAGTTAGCAATTGATCAACTGTCCCTACTGTTACAGGTCTAATAAATGATTGATCGAATAACACATTTCTCTGTTCATTGCTCTCACTGGTTTCATCATCAGCCTCTGATTCAAATACTAAATTGGCAGATGAATGTGTTAACCCAACATTTTTTTCACCAAAAAAACTACATAATCTTGACCAGATGTCGTTTGCTGTAGCCATGGTAGGTAAAATATATATTATTTTAGCTTCACCCATTATGCTTGAGTTCTTTAATGCCCATAATATTGAGGCTTCAGTTTTTCCGCTACCAGTAGGAGCCACTGCAATTACATGTCCTTCCTGTTTAGACACTTCTTGCTGAAATAAAGATAAGCCTGTAAAGTTAATATTCTTTTCTCGGCATCGTTTTCTTAAAACATCTATAATATGAGCATTTGATGTATTAACCCTGTAACAGACTCTTTCTTTACCTGAGCCGTGCCAATCCGCATAGAGTAAAATACCTTTCATTAGTACAAATAATGCTCTAGTTCTGTCATAGTCTTCTTTCTCAAGAAGACTTGGAAGTAAATTAATTAACTTCTTTAATTCTCTTAATCCATTTGCTTTTGATAACTTCTCAGATAGTACAGGAAATCGCCATCCCTCTTTGGCGAATATTTCCTCGGCAAGTTTCAACCCTTCCTTAATTCCATCCCGGAACACAATGGGTAAATCGGATATCTTCTCTCTTTGGAATGACAAAAAATCAAAGTCAATAGGCCGATGATGTCCTGCTACGGCTAATGCCTCTAGAGGACATATGGAATAGGTATTCTGTTTCTGTAGTTCTACATAGGCGTAAAAAGCAAAACCAAAAGAGATCAATTCATGCCGATAATTTTGTCTCCGATTAAATTTAGTTTTATTACTTATAGCATCCATCATCTTCTGAAACGGTTCATTGTTTTTACCGATATCATGAAGAACTACTGTCATTAAGGAACCCTTTATAAAACGTTCGACTGAAAAACCATATTTTTCCGACATACGCTCAATCAATGGTCTTTTAAATCTGATTGTTTCTTTCCAGGCGATATAAACAGCCTCTAGATGTTCACAATATGTTTGATCCGGTTTAGCATAATAAACTATCATAACAAGGCCACACTTTTTTCGGCAAACTTCAATCCTTGTATTGGTTTAATCAGCTTCACCGGAGTCTCGATAAAAGTAAATGGTTCTCTCCGTTTTACCCGTCTATCTTCACTGGTAAAATCGAATTCTACCGGTAGAAGATATACTCTAGGGGTAAAAATCTCTTTCAATAAAGGGATTTTGTTTATATCAATATTTGACTCATAGTTACCGCCTTGATCCCCGGGAAGAATTGTATTTAAAAAATGATAAAGCGGTTCCGGGTTAATACGCGTAACCGAACCCACACTTTTTATCTTCAATAAATCGTCGCTACACCCTGCGGTTAGCGCATAATAAGGGTTAATAACAGCATGTTGTATATCCTTAACAATTCTTTCATTCTCTGCAGCGATAAATAACTCAATATTCAATCCAAATAATAGTTCTCTAGTTAAAACTGCTGATATTGTTTCATTACCACTTTTGATTTTTCGGTATTTCCATAAATCATTAACCCTACTCTGACTGGTGCCAATAACTCCCACCCTAATGTGATTATAATAATAAAAATCCATGCTTTCTGCGAAAGGCAAACCAATAGCAGCGCCCAATAGCCCAATGATAGAAGTTAAAGGGGGAAGAGGCAAGGTTTTTTGGAAAGTATGAGTTTCCGGTATACGAAAAGATGCAGTCACAGAATATGCCTTTATATTAAAGCAATACATATTCCCACCCTATTTCTATAAATAATGTTCTTCAACCCAATCCTTCATTTTATCAAACGCCTCTCCTATTGATATTGTTTGGGAAGGTAAATCCTCATACATACCTTTTTTAGCGCCTAAAACATGGTCAATAATCTGATCTTTAAAATCATTTACAGTCTCTTGCAATAGATCAAATCTGATAGAATTACCTTGAGGTAAAACCATCTCTAAAAAAATTGGGTTCTTTACCTTCATGATAGAAGCGGCTACGAATTTAGGAGAGATATCGGCTAAAAATCTTGTTTGTCTTCCTGTAGACCACAAATTCTTTAAAGCATCGAGGAGGGCTTTAACCCTATTGGCTTTCTCAGACTCAGAAAGATCCTTCTCAAATCCTTCGCCACATCCAACCCGATCCAGCTCAACCAAGATCGAACCTCTGTATACGCCAGAATGAATTTCTGTTTCAAAGATATTCGGGTCTCCTTTATCTTTTACTCCCATATAATTTGTGCCAAAATCTAAATCTCCCTCGTACCTACATAACGAAATTAGGGGTGATACTCGTACTGGCGAAGTTCTTTTTATGGCCGAACCTTTCTTTTCTCCCTCAGCTTTCTCTGTACCCATATACCCAAATAAGTCATCATCAATATAGATATCCGGTTTTTGCATAGTAGTCGCCGCGCCTTTAGCAATAATCGCTGCTTTCCCTTCTGATAGTGTCCAACCTAGAGTCCCCAACTGTTCCCGTAACGCCCTTCTTACCCATTGTGCAGAACCATAAGGATACTCCTCAGTACCCCGGGAAAATTTTTTAATACTAGAGATGTTATCTGCCTCTTTATCTGATCCATTAAGGCTGGATAAAGAAATAGAAGTTAAATATGTGATAGTTAGCGCTTTGGCGTTATTCATTTTTCTTTTCCTCCTTTTTTTTATTCTTTTCATTGGTAACAGCATTATAGGTATTTAATGCCGCAACCATACAGAATTGCTTAAATTCATGAAAATTATCATCCGTTAATTTTCCTTCATAAACCTCCTTAGGTACAAGAAAATCATTTGCTAATCTGAACTGCAAGCGATTTAATTGTTCCAGAAAATCAACTTTTTTTCGACATTTTCGCAAAGCGAATAGATCGCCTTTTTTCCCATTATCACTGCTACCAACCGCTTTCCCAATACATTTACCCAAACTTACGGCAGCTTCCTGTTCTTCTTTAAACACCATATCATCCTCCCTTATTAATAATTCATAAACCAAAACCATCTCTTGTAGTGGTTTAAAATAGGAGATATTTGTATGAAAAACATGTTGTTCAACTAGATCCAAAATGGATTGTTTTTTTAATATGCGCTCACATATTCTATTTCGAAGTAAAGTTTTGATTTCATTTTTTGATGCCTCATAATCAACACAATAACTTAGAACCTCTTTCATTCTTGCTTTAATTGTTTTCTCGATCTTTTGGGTTAAGCGGAAAAAATATAGCGTTTCCTTAAAGGGCCAGATCATTTTTCCGGCGAAAGTATCCCCTTCGTCTTTTGTTTGAATAACATAAAATTCCAAAGGGGCGGTGTTAAAAGTAAGATTTAGGGCGGCTTCCATATCAAAGTCTATCTCATCATCACCGTTTTCGGCCTGGTTTAATAAGCATTTGTCATATAGCGTATATAAAAATGAGTATGTGATTTCATATGGATGTTGGTAGTAACCCCCTAATGGATGATTATAGTTCCGATAAAGATTATCGTCTTTATATTTCGTACCTTCCAACAAATCGGAGGTTTCACACATTTTCCTCAATGATGTAGAGTAGGGAAGAAAAATAGAAAGGCTTCCTCCCTGCATTGAATAAAAACCGACAACAGGAACAAATTTCCCTAATAAGGAACACTTCCAGCAGACCTTTTCCGGTTTCCCTGCGTTAGAATTAAATGATAATATCCCTGATGATCCAGTTATAAATGGGAATATAGTCTGATTAGCGTCCTCCAAACTTCCTGTTTCTCCACCACACAAATAACAACGTTTATTTTTCTTTTTTTCATCTAGTGCTATTTTTATCTTAGGTTGAACTGCATTAGGCCCATCCACTAATAACCCAACTGTAGTTATTTTTAATCCGTTTTCGCTTATAAACTTTTCCATTCTTCCTTGAAGATGCTGATATTCATCAGGCAAGATATGTTCTTTGCCATTTACATTAGTGCTTTTTTTCCATTTTATTATTCCTCCAGTTGGTCTAGGAGCAGTATCGCAGATAATTCCGGCGATTCCAACTGACTTTTTCTTGGGAAAACTAAAAAATTCGTCTCTTTTTGTATCGTAATAAAAATTATACGATCTTCTTTCCTCGATCTGTTTTTTAGTGGATAAATTGTAATATTTATTAACTAGTAATTCAAATGCGACCTCTATAGCTTTTTGGATATCGCTAGGAGTACCACCTATTACCAGCTTATTATCACCAACCTCAACTTTTATCTTTTCCGTATCTACTTGCTCCAACATTTTTATTAATCCAGTTAAACCGCAGTCGAACCAGAAATGCTCTAGTTTATTAAATTCAACTTCCAACTTATTCCCCCCTTTGATAGATATTTTTTGTAAAACTAACTAGACCTACAAGTAAAGATACGTTTTATTAACTGTTTTTGTATCGTTGACCCCTTCATTTACGCTGTCAACTATTTCGTTAACTTTCCGCATTCTCAACCTGCCCCCGTTAACTCCCCACACCCAAACCCCATGCTATTCTTAGAGCCTAATCCAGCGTCTAGAGCTAACTGAAGTAGAGGCTTAGGCCCTTTAAGCTCAAGGGGAGCGGAGTACCCTTTGATTACAATTCCTTTATAGCGCATTACATGCAACCTCGGTTGTCTTAAAGGCTTGATATCGACGCTAACCTCGGGGGTATTTTTATCATATAAAGCCTCGTATTTGTTTCGAAGGTTCTCATTAATTAAGCGCGCAAACTCGTTCTCTCCGGGTTGAAAATAACAGGTATACTTTGTCCCTTCAGGTCTTAATAATGTACTATAAGCAACAACCGGCGAAAGAAGTCTCATCTTCAAAGTTTCGCCGTTGACCCCAGGGTTTTCCACGCGGACACTCTCTACCC
>ENA-UOOR01004168-UOOR01004168.1-fermentation-metagenome-genome-assembly--contig:-NODE-4168-length-11757-cov-58.230473_pt1 | contig 11757 bp, 10 predicted proteins | sample MGYA00245780_ERZ724029 | MGnify/ENA primary metagenome ERZ724029 (study PRJEB28704, sample SAMN03018315) | fermentation metagenome | biome: anthropogenic terrestrial biome; feature: soil... | reverse complement strand
TGGCACGAAGGAAACCAGCTTCTCATTCCATGTTTGAAAAACGGGGGGATGTGAAATTTAGAGATTTATCTTGACAGTAGCACATTACATAGTTAAATGTAATTTGAAATTCAAACATAAAAAGGAGTCGATCATGAACCCCTTATTTCCAATACCAATAATATTATTGTAAGAATATGTTAATTCTAGGTAATGTGCTGTGCACTGAAATACATCTATAAGTGTGAACATAAGTTTGTATGTTCGATAGTTGGTAGGTAACAAATTAAAAACATTGGAAGGTGACTTTTATGAATTTTATTAAATTAGCAATAGCATTAGTGATAAGCTTGGGACTATTTAGTTGCCAGGACTTATCGAACACCAGAATCATGCTTCTACTGAAGTTATAATAGATATGATAGATGCAATTCCCATGGAGCTTTATCCAACTGAACAAATTATCAAACTTGCCGATTACTGCTCAGTTTTCAAAGCATCAAGTGAATATTGGCAGGGAGATATGCAGATTAGAGATAAGGATCTGTTCATTGATTTATGGGATGCCGAAGGTGCACTGGTGGGCGGAGCTACTGCTGGAATTCCAGGTGCTATAACGATGGGTATTTTGTTTTCCAAAATTGCCAGAGAGTATTGTGTTGCTCATAACCTTCAATAGCAAAAGTATAATATACTGGTGTAATTATGATTGAAATCATGCCCAATGTAATTATCTCTCTCGTCTTGCTTTATTGCATTGTCTATCTATTGGGTTACTTTGCAAACACAAAACAATGGATAGATAAGGTAAGCGGAAGCAAGAAAGAGATAACTACTTCGCTTTCCTTAAAAGATATATTCAGCTTTTTGCTTAAGATATCTTCAGCGACAAACTCTAAGATTGCTTTCTTTGACGGGAAGCAATGCATCATCAAGATAAAACCGAATATAGATCACTTTGGTCTGGTTGTTAGAATAGTAATCCGGGATAATGGAAGCTCACGAAGCGTTATCATCTATGGATTCTATGTTTTACCCATGCTGGTTAAGACAGCAATAAATCGTGAGTTAACAGACATTGAGTACAAACTTCGCATTATGGAGCTTTATAAATAGAGGAGCTTAGATTGGACTTTCCCACCTTTCATAACCTGGCATGACGGGTAAAAGCCCGAAATCAATAGCAGCCTTGAGTGTTTTGCAGGGCAAATCCTGGTCAAAAATCTGCTGAAGTGTAAGAGTGGAGAGGTCAACTTGGGCAGGCAGTTATAGCCCTGCAGAATGATATGGTTGTGATCTCTGTACCAGGAGTATTCGCTACAAAACACATCCCTGACATGGAAGTTCGTATCAGTGACATAACTAAACCGCATGACAGAATCAGAAAAGAGACAGTTATTTGCACCATCAGCAGAGATGTAACCTCCTCCCCAACCGGAAGGGCTCATGGGATCTGTGTACATGGGGACGAATGGCTGATCCGGCAGACTTACGTCGATTACTGCAGCTTCATGTTCGTCTCCACTCTCGCCATACGAGTTTCCAGTGAGTTATTGCTGTTACCATTGCCGTAGATCTCCTCATGCACACTGTCGTGATACTGAAGCGTCCAAAAACGTCCAAATAGCACTGTGACACATTCCAAAGCCAGTCCTATTCATCTCCCTATTCTATAAAGCCTTACGACCACTGTGACACGTGATACTCATTTGCAAGATTGGGTGAGACTTTGTATATAAAATGGATGCTCATTTAATGGCTTGCACAAGAGTGGATTACAGTAATCAAGGGCTTGGAGTGTCACTCACATATAGAACGGCATTTTCGAATAGTGGTATTGAATAGATACAGTGCCGAGACTAGCCGGATATGCCATATATGGACCAATAATACTGTGATTGTGTTACTTACCCCTAATGATATGTAGCTAAAGTTCTTCCCGGCTCAGGAAAAATATCCGGGCTGCCTTGCTTACGATTTCCAGATAATCCAGAGCTTCATCGAGGTTGTTGGCAAATGCCAATAGACCATGTCCGGACCAGATCAGGGCTTTTTGGTGCTTAAGAGCTTTCATGCTCGCCGAGCAAAGTTCCATGGAACCTGGTGCTGCTCTGTGTGCTATGGCAATACCTTCGGGGAGATATAGGGGCAATTCCGGGAGCAATTCACAGAGTTTATCATTTAGTGCTTTTGTGTCCTGAGCCAGAGAGTGATTGGACAAAGCTATGATTTCAGCGGGATGAGTGTGGAGAACAATCTTGAAACGATCGCTAGCCATCTGCAGGCAGCGATGGCTGATCCATTCACTGGTTGGCTTGGCATTTTGCGGATAGTAGTTATCTTTTTTATCGGAGCAGGAGATCAGCATCAGGTTATCATACGGAGCGAGGGCGGTTTGGCGGTAACGGCTGCCGCTTTGGGACACGATGAACCATTTCAATCTCGTATCCATACGCTGTGTCACCATATCGGTCACGTCGATGCTCAGATTTCCGGCATTTGCTTCTGCCCAGCCGTATTGATGGATCAAGCCGGCGATTTCGGCGATATGGTGGATAGTGCTTTGGAAGATGGGGTCTTTCAGATCCATGGTCTGCATCAATCCTTCTTCTTTTGGATTTTGTCCCGTACGATTTTTTCTACTTCGCGAAAGTTTACTTTTCCGCTGGCCATCATGGGGATGTCTTCGATCACATAGAATTGTTTGGGAATAGCAATCGAGGGCAGGTCTTTCTTCAATTTCTTCAGTATTTTGTGCATATCAAAATCCCCGTTGGCAACTGCCGCAACCACGTCTGCGCCTTTGGTTGGGTTGGGTACGTCTACCACGCAACATATCACATCGTTGGGCAAGAGTTCGGTGAGATGTTCCTCTACTTTTACCAGCGAGACCATTTCCCCGCCCACTTTAACAAAGCGTTTGAGGCGTCCTTTGTGGAAAAGATAACCGTCCTCATCGATCAAGCCGATATCGCCGGTATCATACCAGCCGTTACGGATTCGAAAGGATGTTTGTTCGATATCGTGCAGATAGCCTTCCATCACCAGATCGCCTTTTACCAGTATCTTGCCTTCTTTGTTGGGCCCCAATATCTTATCGGTATTGATATCGAGGATTCTTACCTGAGTATTTGGGATTGGTTTCCCCACACTGCCGGGTTTATGATTTCCGGGATAGCATGTGGCGATCACAGGGCTGGTCTCGGTAGTGCCATAACCCTCCAGAACGATGAGATTGTGCTTTTTCAGATACCCTTCATATACCTTATCCGGCAGTTTGTCTGCACCGGCAATCGCGATCTTTACCGTAGCGAAATCTCCGGTTTGAGACTTCTGCAGATAGCCGTAGAAGAAAGCTGGAGTGGCGGCAATAAAGGTGACTTTGTAATCCCGGACATAATCGCAAACAGTTCTGTATTCCAAGGGACTGGGATAGGTGAGCATGCTGGCGCCGATGGTGACGGGAAGCCAGAAATCCACGGTGAGACCAAAGACATGAAACATGGGCAGAATGGATGCAAAGACATCGTTTTCATCCAGATGAATCATGCTTGGAAAGGCATTCACATTATGCAAGATGTTTCGATGGGATAGCTGAACTGCTTTTGGTTCCTTTTCGCTACCGCTGGTGAATAGAATCGCAGAGATTTCGGAAATATCGCCATGGTGCACCATATCTTTCAAGACCCAAAAGGGCAGCTTTGAGATCAGTGCAGCTTTCAGTTTCGCTCGTAGAGTGACGCCAGCCAGAATATCCTCAACAAAGACCATATGGTCGATGGGATTTAGCCCGAGTTTCTCAAGCAACTTCTTGCTGGTGATGATGCTCCTGAATTGGCATTTCTCCCTGGCATAGATGCAGTTATCGATCGCTCCGGTGGCATAGTTTATCATTACCGGGATCTTGCCGTTCATCAAGGTTCCCAGGATTGTGAGCATGGCACCGACGCCGGTGGGCAGCAGTATGCCGATATATTTGCCTCTGATCTTGCCGATGTGTTCTTTCAAGATCAAGCTGGCAATCAGCATTTTGGAGTAGCTATAATCCTGCATGGTGGCTTTGTCGTACACGGCAATCCGGTTGGGAAAGCGTTTTGCAGATTGGATAAAGCGTTGATGTAATTGTAGCATATCAATATTCCTTACTTAATAATGTGAAGCCAGTCTGATAACAGGAATTCCAGGCGGCCGATCAACAGTGAGATTCTAGCCATCACCGTGTAACCGAATGTGGCGCCGAAACTCACCATTAGAAACCAGATTCCTATCTTGGACGGGACTTTGTAAATACCTTCGACTTTTTTGCTGAAATAGAAGAAATAGACACCGGTGATAGTACCTATGATGAGTAGTAGATTTCCCAATACTCCTGAGACGGTATTCGCACTAAAGGGATTGATCATGGTTGCGGTTACTTGCTCCAGAATGTCGCTTTTCATATAGCGCAACATCGAGATGCCGGCAGTGGTACCGATCATGATGGATATGGGGTATCTGCTTAGCCACTGTGTTTTGGGGTGTAGACGCATCAGCATCATAAGGCCCAGGGTAGCGGGGATCAAAAGAACAATGTTACCGCTGAAATCATCAATCAACTTGGCAAAGAGATTGGGCACCATAATGGAGTATATGATGTAAACCAGCCAATAAGCGGCAGATAAGCCAACAAAGACCTGTTCGGCAAATTTGTAGAAAGGATTGTCTTTGTATAGAAAACTAAAGATACTCAGGGTGAAAAAAGCAGCCAGCCAGATGCCGAAAACATGCATGATCTGGATCATTGTTGCCTCCCTTTCTTGCCGTGCCAAGCTTTGATGTTGCCGATGGCGATGAAGATCAAAATCAAGAGGTGAGCGATGGATTGAGCGTCCATCTTTGTAGTAGCAGAGCCCAATCTACCGATCAAACTTTCATATTCACTGGCAGCCTTGAGGCCACCCAAAAGTCCATGTAACTGGCGTTGTTCATTCACATAGGGGAAGAAACCCGGCGCGCTGATGGCGGTGCAACCACCCGTAACAGGTACCTGGTAGCTGTCGCGGGCTACCATCATCCATTCTTTGAGGCCGGGGACACCGCTGGATAATGAACTGATCCAGGCGATGTCTCTGAGACGGCGTACGTTCTGTAGCATTGGGATCTCTTCATATGGCGTATTTTGATTGTCCACAGGATACACATCACTCAGGCTGCGGCCCATGGCTTGAATTGTAACCATTCCGCCCACTTTGTATCCCAGGTTTGTGTAGTCCACTCCGCGCTCTTTGTCGGGATAGTGGCTACACACTTTGTCAAAAGCCTGCTCTGCCATTTGCACGCCCATTGGCCATAGCGCTGTGGCAATTACTCTCTGATTTTTTTTGAAGGCGTGTTCGATCATAGCTTCTGCCATTGGCTGCAATTCAGTCATCGTGGAAGGATCGTAATCAAATGATATGATTACAACCTTGTTCTCGTCGGTTTCTTCGATCAAGCGATAGGCGATCCTGGTGTATTCGGAGATCTCAGTGGTCCAGCCGATGGGGAAGACCAAGGGTAAGGCTACCGCGAAAAGCAATACAGTAAATATGATGCGGCGTTCTGCTACAGGGGATAGCTTCATTTGTCGCCTCCCAGATAGCTGCGTTCAATGCCTAAAATGATGCGAAGAGAACTACCGACTATACCCAGTCCGGCAGAGATCAGGATCGCTCGTTGCGCGGCAGAATTTGGAAATTCCATGATGAAATCTGCCAGATTTGGGATGTGCCAGAAGCTGAGTGATTCGGGCAGCCACCCTGTGAGCATGGTGCCGATGCTAGTGCGTCCAATAATTACGATAACCGCGGTGATCATTAGCAGGTTGGATTCAAATCCCCGGATTATAAAGGCCCGGTACGCGGCAGAAGCTATAAAGAAAGCCAGTAGTGAAAAAAGAGTGGCTGATAGCGGCATATAGGCATTTTCGAAGAGGTAATCGAAGGGCTTTGAGCCCAGATAGGCGCTGATGCCTTGTCCGTCACCCATTAGTCCGGGGGTTTCTTGCATGCCCCACAGCAACCCAAAAATCAGCATCAAAGCAAAACTGACGAGACCGGCCAAATGGTATTGCCAGTCCGGCAACCGGTTCGCGATCTTATTGGCATTCATGCGGATCAGACTGATCTGCCCCAGAAGAATGGCAAATCCGGAGATGATCATAAACCAGTTTTCCAAAGTGGATACGATCTGGTTGAAGGGGCGATGGGGGATAAATTCGGAGATCAGAACAATAATTCCTACGACAAAGGCGAAGATGAGCGGTAAAGACCTTTTCATGAGACTGCTCCGGCGATAAATTCCTTGAGGGCGGAGATGCCCAAGATTTCCAGTATTACTCCGAGCACTATCAGCACTATGATCATAAGTTTTCCAAAGTCGTGCCCCTTCAGGCTGCCTAACTGTTGAGGATCTTTGGAAAGATAAGCTGATGCGGCAAAGAGTTCTTCACCGATTAGGGTGTAATCGCAACTAACTACAAAGAAAGGCAATTGATGAGCTTGGGCGGTGCCGGCGGTCTGGATGGCGCCGGTAGCAAACCCGGTCTCGGCCAGGATCAGGGATTCAGCATAGAATGAGCCCATAAAGAAGTTCGCAGCAGGTTTTTCGCGTAGCATTATGCCATCGATACCGGCTACAAAACCAAATTGATCGTCGGTGAGGTAGAATATATTGTCAGCTTTGTAGGCATCGGGTCTTCCGACTTTGATGTATGCCTCCTTCACTACTTCTCTCGCAGCAGATAGAACCATCGAGAAGCGGCAGGGCACGATGAGTTCGGTATTGTATTCAGCGCTGCGTTCGGCCAGATGACTCAGGATGGTGAGGCTGGCAATGGTCTGGATGTCATCGAGATCGCTGATGCCGGGCACAAACAGGATGGGTCTACCCTTTTCTGTGGCACGTCCAACGGCTTCCTCCATACTGTCCAGGCCCGCGATGCGGCGGATAAAGAATTCATTACCATTCCTGGCAGCGCGAATGTAGTAGATGATGGCACAAGACACAATCAGCAGCAAGAGTAAAAAGCCCAGCTTGCGCAGAAAGAACCACTGTTCCCGAGTGTTGGAATCTGCCATCAGCGTCAAGTTGTCATCGGCAAAATATGCAGTGAGGCGGTATTGATAATGTGTATTTGCCTCCAGGCCGTAATCCGTAAAAGACCCTTCTGCAAGAGTGGATTTATGCACTTCTACTGGATTACCGTTTTCATTCAGCCGGTGAATACTCACTTGCCGGGTCATGGGGCTCAATTCCCAGAATAGATCTATGGCTTTCCCGTCATCCCAGGGGCTGTCTGTGGCGTGAAAGCTGTTCGCGCACAGTATAGTAATCGTAAATAAAAACACCAAGACCATGCCGTGTTTCATAGGCGGTCTCCTTTTCGCGTAGGACTGTCATAAGGGGTTGAAAATTGGTAAAGATATGCGTACACAACACAGAATCCCGGAATCAGAGTTTGTTCCGGTTCCGGGATTGCCATGTATAAAGATGCATCAGAGCTTATTCTTGGAAAGCCGCCTTGATGGCGTCAGTTTTGGTTACAATCTCACCAATTTGCTCTTTTGTATAGGTTGAATCGGTATCTTGATCGAGCAAGTTTTTCAGCTCTTCGGTAAGAGTAACCGCTTTGCTGAAAGCTTCTTGCTCTACTATGTATTCGGTCTCAATCTGCTTCAAATTACTCAACAGATGACTGAAAGTACCTTTTTGAGCCAGGACTTTGGTGCGGTCCGCGCTATAATTCTGATTGATCAGCCAGGCAATCCTGTTTGCGGCTTCCACCCAGCCTCCCATCAGCATTATGGTATAATTATCGAAGTTTTCACTTTCCCAAAGCTTCAGTTCCACTTCTTCTTTATGAGCGTCCAGGGCTTTATCCAGGTTTTCCCAGTCATCATTTTCTATCATGGTCTTCATATCGTCACCAAGGCGATTGACCTCGGATTCCAGACCCAGAAGACTGGTTAGAGTCATCATCTGAGAAGAGATATCGCTGAGCTTGCTCTTGTTGCGGCCTTTGGCGGCAAGCACTGCGTCTGCGGTAAGCAATCCCAGAGAAAAGGCGTTACGCACATCTTCCTGTTTGGTTTTGTAAGTAGTAGCAGGAACGGCGGCGGAAATGTCTTTTACCTGTACTTGTTCCAAAGTGCTGTACACTTCTTTGAAAGAAGGCAGTGGCGCGAATGTGGTGATTTGTTCGGCCATCTCCGGATTTGGAACTTGTTCTGCCTTTTTCTTGCAGGCAAAAAGGAACAACATCAGGATCAGAACCATTGCAATGATCAAGCGAGTTTTCATGTTAACACTCCTTATTCTTTAAAAAAATATTTCAGTTTTGTCCAGGTAATCAAGTTCAGACACAAGACGTAAAACAAGATTACCATGGCATTGAAGGTCCAGGTACGATGTCGCTTTGTTCCCAGTAACTTGTAGCTGGAAAGAAACTCGTTCCTGTCACTATTTAACACTCTGCCATCCATCAAGCTTACGGCAGAGTTCAGGTAACTGTTCATTATCTGGTCCGGGTCCCATTTTTCGGCGATTTCGGATTTGGCATGATATAACTCTGATCGCTTTGTTTGGAACTCATCGTAATTCATGGTAGCATTCCTGAAATTCTGTAAATATGTCAATTCCTTTTTTTGTACCCGTGCCAGAGCTCTGTGAAATTTGGTGTTTTTGGCATAGGCAGTGGTGAGCCCTTCAAATAGCCAGCGAGAGGGAATCAACTGAACTACCTCAGGTACCGGATGCTTTTCGTAGAGCTTCAAACTTCGATTCATCCGTTCAAACTCTATCACTGCTCCGCCAAAGATAATCTGAGGAATCAAAATCAGAGGCAGCAGGTTTATGATGGCGCGATTCTCTTTGATGAAGGCGGAAGTGAGCAAGCCCAGCGAATTTCCGATAAGTGAGGCAAAAAAGAAATACATCACATTGTAAAAAGCAAGACCACGTATATCCAGCACCAATGCGGCTATGAAATGATACAATATGGCCTGAATGAGTCCAAACAGAGCCAGAATCAGCAGCTTGGACAATTGATAGCTGCTCATTTTCAGATTCATCAAGCGTTCTCTGAGGATAATTTTCCTCTCACGGAGGATTTCTTCGATTGAATTTGACATGCCCAGGAAGATGAAGGCGATGATGGACACGAAGATGTAGATGAAGATGTTACTGTTATCGTGATATGAGTAGCTCCCGGAGGTCGTGAACCTCAGAATAAAGGATATGATAAGCCCCAATAGGGGAGCTTCGAAGAAAGTGATGAGATTGTTTGTGTTGTTCCTGATTTTCATGCGAAAACTGCGTGAGATAAAGCTCCACAAGCTGACCAGGTAAGAACGGGGACTAAGTCTTTTCTTGATGCGTTTGAATCCGGCAGCCCTCCCGCCGGTATCCGGAGATTCGTTTTGCATCAGTTCAAAAAGCATCTTGCGCTTGAATTTGTCCCGCCAATAGTCCGGAGAAAATCTACGCTTTTGTTGTACCTGCTTTTGGTATTGTTCATAGACGGGGTCACCTCTGCTTGTGAATTCCGGGTATGTGATGATGTCGTAGAAATAATCTGATGTCATCAATTGCCGTTTTCTCTCGATTTCTGCACGCCTGATGGTTAATTGACTCAGTTCCTCATCAAAATAGGGGAAGCTTTCTGTGGGATTGCCATAAAAAGCCAGTTTCCCGCCCATATCCATCATCAATACCCGATCGAACTTGCGGTAAATACTGCTATTGGGCTGATGGATGGTGATGATTACGATCTTGCCTTGCTGACACAGAGTTGTGAGGATATCGATGATCTGTTCGGCGTCGTTGAAAGACAGACCGCTGGTAGGTTCGTCGCAAATGATGATGGTTGGTTCAAATAGCAGTTCAAGCGCGATATTGAGACGTTTACGCTCTCCTCCGCTGAGATTCTTCTTTTTGAATTCGCCCACGATGGTATCCCGATGGTGACTGAGACCGACTTGATTGAGGATATTATTCACTTTTTGCTTCAAAAGTGCTTGCTGAATGTGAGGCATACGCAAACGGATTCTATACCAGAGGTTTTCGTAAACACTCAGATTTGGATAGAGCAAGTCATCCTGGGGTACGTATGCCATATGCTCCAAGAAATAGTTGATGTTTGAATACAGATCTTTGCCATCGACGGTGATTTGCCCATAACTGGGGTTTATCTCTGTAGATAGAACCTTTGTAAGTGTGGATTTTCCGCAGCCACTTTGCCCCATAATGGCTACCAATTGCCCCCGTTCAGCCTCAAAGGATATTGAGTCCAATGCCAGCTTGCCATCCGCAAAATAATGCTTGATATCGGTAACACTAAGGGTCTCGATCTCAAAAGGAGTTTCGATGAGGTCATAGAGGTTGTTGATACGGAAGTTACGTTTGCCTATGGTCAATATGTCTTTGTTCAAATTGATCGGGCTGGCGTCAGTAACTACTTTTCTATTTACGAAGATGCTGAAGCCCTTTTTGGGGGGTAATACATGATAAATCTGGCCACGCAGTTCGATGACTGCAATGCTTTTGTCGCTATCTTCCCTACAAGTGCTATAAAAACCTTTGTCAAAGCAGACATAAAGCTTTTGAGGAACATAATCTTCCACCCCGATGATGGAGCGATGTTCGATGACCATGCCCAGATGGAAAGGAGCGTATCCCCTTATCTGCATGGTATCGTCAAAAAACACCTCATAGCGTCTGCCGTGTGACATCTCTTTCCCATTCAAGGCCACCGATCCACCTGAAACAAGAAAGCTATATGAATTTTGGCTTTTATGCACAGTGAAATCATAAGAGCTTTTACGGAATACGATGTCATCTTCTTCATCACGCAGCAAATACATCTTTTCTAAGCAGTTATAGGAGTAATCCCGGTTCTTCAAGCTGATGTAGTTATCTTTGGAAAGCAAAATGATGGAATTTACTGCCACGGGATTGCCGTTCAGCATCACATTGCTGCTGGCAGATACACAGAGAAAGAGATGCTTATCAATGGCGTATAAGGCGCATTCGTATGGGTTCAGGTTCTCATCACGAAAAGCAATATCCGCAGAACTAGTGGATCCAAAGACCACATAGTCCGAAAATACAGAATGCCTGATGTGACTGAGATGATGTCTGCATGTAATGCTGGGAGGCGTGCTGAGCTTGTGATCGAAATGATCGATCAGAGGGAGGAATTGATCGGTGGAAATGTTGAGTTTTTTGCCCAGCTCCATTATTTCTGTCAGCTCGGATATGGCAAAATCATCTTCAGTCCTAGCCATTATCACCAGCGACTGGATCACACGAGTCTTATCGAAAACTGAGAGATGGCGATCCAGATGAGTAAATACTTCGGCAATATCGTAATCGCTCTCTACGATTTGCTTTACATAGGCTTCCCAAGAGACATCAACCTGAGCAAAAAGATTGGTGAGCAAGGAATACAAGATGTTGATCTCTGTGCTTGAAATGCGCTCATCTCTCTTTAATATATGTACATAGAGCCGGGTTACCATATCAATGGTCTTTTTCAAGCGCTCCTGATCCTGTCTTTGAAACACAGCTCCTTTCAGCATATACGCGTCCCGGAACTGACCGATCTATGTACATCCAGCATGAAATCAACTCCCGAATAGCATTGATAAGTATTTATCATATTAACGCAAACAGCCTGAACCATCCTCTGATGTCAAGGGATTTTGTGTTCGCATTCCCCCATTTTTAATCCAGCCTGATTTTCATCTGCCATCGATCCCT
>ENA-UOOR01004167-UOOR01004167.1-fermentation-metagenome-genome-assembly--contig:-NODE-4167-length-11759-cov-2.996497_pt1 | contig 11759 bp, 8 predicted proteins | sample MGYA00245780_ERZ724029 | MGnify/ENA primary metagenome ERZ724029 (study PRJEB28704, sample SAMN03018315) | fermentation metagenome | biome: anthropogenic terrestrial biome; feature: soil; material... | reverse complement strand
GAGTGCTTAAATGCTCTACCTTTTTTACCTATCCCACAACATTTATTATAGAACCGATTATAATTCCTTGCAAATGTTTCGTTATTTTTTGAGCAAAACAATGGCCTGGCTTGCTATACCTATCCCTGCGGCAGTTATCCCCAAATTCTCGGTAGTAGTTGCACTTATGTTTACTTGACTAAGCGGCACTTTAAGTGCACCGCATAAATTTTTGCGCATTTTATCAATGTACGGTGCAAGTTTTGGTTGCTGCGCCATTATTACGATGCTAACGTTTACAACGGAATAACCCAACTGTTCGCAAAACGCCATTACTCTGTTTAACAGTGTAATACTGCTTATGTTTTTGTAAGTTGAATCAGTATCTGGAAACAAATTGCCAATATCTTTTTGCCCTAAAGCGGACAAAAGAGCGTCCATTAAAGCGTGTACAGGTGCATCGGCGTCGCTATGACCTATTAGGCCTGATGCAAAAGGTATTTTTTCGCCGCATAAAATCAAATCGCGGTTTTCGCCTAACTTATGAGCGTCAAAACCTATCCCTGTTTTATATTGAATTAAATCCTGCTGATAGGTAATTTTTTGGTTGGTGCGCTCGCCTTCTACAAAGTTTAAGCTTCCAAACCTATTTAAATAAATTTGACTGTCATCGGTGGTTGCTTTGTCATGAAAAACGTAAGCTTCCTTAATTTGTTTTGCGTCGAAAACCTGCGGAGTTTGCACTAAGGTAATTGCGCTTCGGTCCAGCGGGATAATTTTGTCGGTAATAGCGTATGCTGTATCACTTAAAGGGACTGTGGGGATTGCGTTACCTTTTTCCTCCGCTTCTTTAAACAGCTTAATAAATAGGTTTTTACTTGCAAAGGGTCTTGCGCCGTCATGTATTGCTACAAGTTGAGCGTCATTTGGCAAAGCGTTTAAAGCATTTGTAACAGACTGCGTGCGTGTTTGCCCGCCGTTAACATACAAAACATCGTCACCAAAAAGGCTGGCGAATTTATCGTGCTTAGTTTCGTTTATAACAAGAATAATATTGTTGCATACTTCTTTTGCAACAGACAGCGTTGTGCGTATTAGGGGCGCACCTAAGTAATCAATAAACATTTTGTCCGCGCCAAATCTATTGCCTTGTCCCGCAGCAAGGACAATTACCCAATTTTTTGCATTGTCAATCATTTTTCGCCTCGTTATCAATTATTTTGTACATAGTTGTCGCATCTTCTTTTTTGACATTGTCACGAGTGTCTAATACGTCAAAAACCAATTTTCCGTATGCAAAACCTACGCTAACCCTGTCGCCTACTTTTATTTGTGCTCCCGGTTTAGCAGGTTTTCCGTTTACGGAAACTTTGCCGCCTTGACACGCTTCGTTGGCAATAGTACGCCGTTTGAGAATGCGTGATACTTTTAAAAATTTATCAAGTCTCATAACTCACCACACTTTTTTATTGATTTTATTATACTTTTTATAATAAAAAAATGCAATAAGTTTAGCGTAACCGTTTTAGCTATAGACAAAACTTGATTTTGTGCTATAATAAACAGTAGGCGGTAAAAATCATATATATATACAGCAAAATAATAAAAACTTAATGGGAGGCATTTATGAGAAAGAATTTTTATTTGATTCTCTTTTGTATCTTTATTACTATCATTTTAGTATTGTGCTCTGCTTGCGTTGATACTAATGGAAATGACGATGATGACACTCCAGAGCAGCCGAAAATTTGCATTTTCAATTATGGACAAAAAACTAAAATTTAATTTTTGACAAAATAGATAATTACTTGACAGATTTAAATATAGAATTTTAATTAGTAAGCTTTATACTTATTGTAATTATAAAAATCTATAAAAAGGAGGAATAAAATTTATGTAAGTTATTTGTTGTTGAAATTACAAAAAGAGAACAGGCACTTGTTGCCTTAGAAATACATATGAAATAAAGTAAGATTATTAAAAAGGAGAAAAAGATGAACAAGAAGAAATTTATTCTGTTGTTTTTAGCAATATGTATATTAGTAACAAATCTATTATTGTTTAGCGGATGTAAGTATATAAAACCGCAATTTGAAGAAGGTTTTTTTACATATAATATGTACGATAAAAATAGCGTAAGCATTTTTGGATTAACGGAAAGCGGAAAACAGCAGGAGACAATTGTTGTGCCAAAAACATTGGGAGGTTATCCCGTAAAGAGTCTCGGCGAAAACAAAGGACCTGGTTTTGTCTATGGTTATTGGGAAAGTGAAAATTTAAAAAAGGTATACATTACTCATGAAATAGAAATGATGAAAGGTGTATTTTCTCACTGTGGGAATTTAAATAAAGTAATTTTTATTGGCTATTATGAATTTAATGAAATTAATATCAATATATCAGATTTGCGTCAAAATGGAAGATACTTTGCCAGAAATTTATATGAAAGTCGAAAAAATGCAATATATGATGGCACTTACATTGAAGATGCGTATTACCGTCCGGCAGACGTAACATACTATCTTAATTACGAAACACCGGAGCCGATATATTGGGCGGACGATTACGACAATGAACTAATATCTTTTGAGCCACCTACTCCAACACGTGAGGGCTATACCTTTGGCGGTTGGTATAAAGAAGCAGAATGTATAAACCAATGGAATTTTGAAACGGATAAAGTAGCTCCAAAGCAATACGATGATTATGTTTGCACCTATCAAATAATACAATTGTTCGCTAAGTGGATTTAATAGAATAAAGGAGAATTGAAATGAATAAATTATCAAGTTTCATAACTCATCAAACTTTTATTGATTTTATTATACGTTTTATAGCCAAAAAAGGCAATAAGTTTAAATCAAACGTGATTTAATTTGACAGCAACGATTATCCTATCAAGAATAATTATTTTTTCTCTAATTAACAAAAGAATGACACATAATGTTTTAAGATTATGCGCCATTCCTTAATCGGATGTATTGTTCAATAATTCATAGAATTATTATGAACCCATATGGTTTACTCTTCCCCGGTGTAGCCGTAAATAATTTCGGAGCCATAAAAGGTCTCTGTCCAATAATTACCGTCATCCCAATCATCCATTATTGATTCTTCAAAACGGCAATATATTGTATCAATGTCAGCGTCTTCGAAGGCAGATTCGCCAATATAAGTAATGCTTGCGGGCAATATTATCGAATCTATTCCGTTGCCTGCACACATAAATGCTCCGTAGCCTATGGAAAGAATATTGTTACCAAAATCTATTTCCTCAATCTTTGGACAACCACTAAAAGCATTATCGCCAATATTTACCGAGCAGTCTGCAAAAACAATGCTTTTCATTTCAGCCGAAGAAAATGCGCTCTCTCCGATTTCTCTTATATATTCAGGAAATATTATTTGCGTGATTTTTGTCTTTGCAAATGCGCTATACCCTATAGTTTCGACACGATTAAAATCTATTGAAGTAAGAGTAGTATTATCTTGGAAAGCATATGGTCCAATATGCTTTACTTCTAATGGCACGGTATAGGACGTAGCAGAACCTTTATAAATAAGTAATCTGTCTCCCGCTACATTAAACACGCTATCTTCTCTTATGTCAACATCAGATTTACAATAAACCATTTGATTTGTTTTTGAAAATGAGGCATACCAACTTTTTATTTCGTTTGCCATATCGTTATTTTGCGCAACGAATACGCATACGCTTGACATAAACGCATTTGATATTTTACCTGTATTGCCACTACTATTAAGAGAAAGCATATTTCTCAAACTATCCGTTTGGGTGTGTGAAAATTCTATACTTAACAACGCAGACATTTTATAGAACGCGCGTTCTCCTATCGTCGTTACGTTTTGAGGTATAACGATATTTTTTATATTTGTATTTTGCTGAAATACGCCGTAAGCAATAGTATTCACTGTATCAGGTATTTCAATATCAGTTATGTCAGCTCCACCTACATATTCAAGCAAGACGCCATCCTCAATAACAAATAATTTTGACGGGTCAAATTCACTTGTTATGTAAGAGGCAAATGTACTCCAATTAACCTTAAAATCTTCCTCCAAGTCGCTATCAACAATAATCATAGGCATTACGTTTTGATTTGCATTCAATAAGGGCAAAATCGTTGCGCCTTCTGCCATAACGATATAAAGCTTATTGATAGATGCGCAATTGAAAAATATATGCTCTCCTATAGTTGCGTTATCAGCAAAGGTGAGGGCAAGTTCTTCTATCGGCGTATTTGCAAATGCGCGTTGTCCGATGCTTTTCATTTCGCCTTCAATGGTTAGAGTGATCAGATTTTCTGAGCCGGAAACAAAATACTCAGGTATATTAGTGACAAAATGTGGCACCGTTAAAGAGGTAAGATTGGGACTTGAAGAAAGCAAGAACTTGCCTAAAGACATAGACCCTTCATAATCTATCTCAGTTGGGAAGTTAAACTCCGTCAAGCTTTCCATTGTAGAAAACGCCGTTTGACCTATAGTTCTTACAGAAGAGGGCAAGGTAATTGATGTAATATTTAAACAATTACGGAATGCGCACACTCCTATTTCCTCTAGACCGTCATTGAAGTTTATAGAAGTCAGAAAATTTGCATGTTCAAAGGCATAAGTGCCAATCTTTTTGACATTGTTAGGTACTGTGTAAGATGTGCCCGCTTTTTTAACGGGATACCAATAAAGTATTGTTTCGTCGGCAGAAAACAGTATGCCCTCTTTTGCAGTAAAGGTATTGTTTGCAGTAGCTACGGTTATTTCTTCCAAATGAGCCATTATGCTGGGTAATGTGATCGAATTTACAGTAGAAGGCAAATTAAGAGTTACTAAAGCAGTGAAAGAAAAAGCGTACTGTCCAATTGTAGTTAATCCTTCCGGCAAGTTTATTTGCGTAAGGGTACTGCAACCACTAAAGGCTCCGTAATCGATTTCTTTAACGCCATTGCCCAATACTATTTCAGATAAACTGCTGCAATTATCAAAAGCATATTTGCCAATTTTAGTTATGCTGTCAGGCAATACTACTTTTTTAATATTGCTTAAATTATAGAATGAATTTTCCCAAATTTGACTGCCTCCCGTTAACACAATTTCTTCCAAAGTTTCCGGTACAGCCATAGACTGTAACAAGTAATTGCTACTACCAAATATATAACCAAAGTTTTTAGCAAAAGTACCTTCTGCTGTGCTACCTATAAAAGGCAATGTGACTTTTTTTAGATTGGTCAAGCCACTGAGTATCGCACCTAACTGTGTGATATTGCCAGATAAGGAAAACTCTTCGATATTAACAAAGCCATTTAATAAATCGCTGTCTGTAACATTTTCTGGCGCATGTGTAACGAATAATTTTTTAAGGTTAATAGGCACGCCTTCTGGGAATAAAACATCAGCATTGCAACCAAAATAAGTTACAGTTATTTCTTCCAAATCAGTCATTCCGTCAAAAGCACCAAAACCGAGATAATCAATGTTGTCACCAATAGTCAGTTTTGTTACTGCTGTTTGATTTTTAAAGCCTTCGGTCAAAATTTCATTAATCACTACCCCTTCGTAAAGAGCAGGTATAACTAATTCGCCTTCAAAAGCAAAATCTTTTTTCGCAGAAATAGCATAACCGCCTTCTTTCTTAGGGCTGAGCAAAAAACCGTCTGCAGTTTCAATTTGCGCTTCCCACTTGGCGTAAATGGTGGTATCGGCTGTCAACGGTTGCTCAAAGGTGTATTCGTTTTGGAAATCGTCCTCAGCATACCAACCAAAAAAGACAAAGCCGTCTTTTGTGGGCTGGTCAAAAAATACTGGTATTTGGCCTTTATTTACTCTTAACGGGGCTATTTCATTACCGCCCAAAGTGTCAAAAATCAGTTCAAATACGTTTTGTGACCACTTTGCATAAAGGGTTATATCTCCTGTTAAGATGGTCCCAAAATCAAAGGAAGTTTCTAATTCCTCATCAATAAACCAACCCAAGAATTCGTTTTTGTCAAGGGTGGGTGCGTTAGGCGCTTTTGCCTCGCCGTTGTAACTTATGTATTGCTTAGCTACTTCCGACCCGCCGTTAGAGTCAAAGGTGACGGTATGTATAATTTCTTCAAATTTAGCGTACATAGTCATATCACTTGTTACGGTGTGCGTTTCGAAAATCCATTTAGAGTCGTCAGAGCATTCCTCCGTTGTGTACCAACCTTCAAAAACAAATCCTGTTTTTATTGGTACATCAGGTATTTCAACTTTGGCGTCTTTTTTCACCTGTTGCGGCTCGATTGTGCCGTTATCAAAGGTGTTAAAGCTAACCGTATAGCTTTTTGTGCATGCGCCTAAACATATAGTAAGACACAGTACAGCAAAAATTAATGCTACCAAGAGTATGATTGACTTGCGTTTATAAGTAGTCATAGTTTCTCCTCCTATTTATTTCTTTTTGTTTTAAACAACAATTTACTTTATCGAAATAAATTAATTAACTGGATTATAATATTTGTCTATAGTATAATTGTTATCAAATTAATAATAATCATTAAAGTGATAATTGTCAATAGTTTGCTTGACAATTGTTTGTGAAAGTTTTATAATTTGTCTGAAATGATTGGTATAGGAAGTGAAAACAATGGATTTGGCGGAGATACAGGCATTAGCGGACTTAGTAAACGAAGAAGGACAGTTAATAAATCTTAAACTTGCTGATGTAAGCGTGGACGGAAGTTTCTACGACAAATATGATTTGACATATTCCGAAATGAAAATATGTATGTTCTTGTTTAATAACGGAGAGCAAACAATGACGGCAATTGCAAAATTTTTAAACAAAAAGCGCTCTAACTTGACAAGAGTGATAGAAAAGCTTGTAGAAAAGGGATTAGTTGAGCGCATTCAAAAACAAAATGACAGACGCAGCATCTACATAAAACTAACTAAAAAAAGCTTAAAGCAAAGTGATGGGTACGCTGCTGTTATGGCGAAGAATTTGCAATATAATATTGAAAAACATTGTCCCGACAAAGGCAAGCGCCTTTTTGATGCTTACAAATATATTGTTGAAACATTTCGTAAATTTACTAAAATGGACAAGTAATATTGTTATTAATCATAACAGGTCACTCAAACCGAATGACCTGTTATTTTGGTGGTTGTTAAACAATTTAATAATGAAAAAATAAATAATAATTTTTTTATACAAAAACCGTCTAATAAACGTTGACTATTGACATCGTTAGTATTAGAATAATTTAATGCAGTATTTTCGCCAAAAAATAAGACGTTTTAATGCTTTTTTAAATCATTTTTACACCGTCATATAAACGCGGATGCTTTTTTCAATATTAGTATATACAAACTTCGACATAAAAGTCAAGGTAATTACAAAAATAAATTTTTTGAGGTTAGGATAGATGCAAATTCGTACACAAAAATTCGGCAATACGGAAAGAAAGACATTTTCAAAAATCAGAGAGGTTATCGGACTTCCCAATTTGATAGAGGTGCAAAAAAGCAGTTATGAAGCTTTTATCAAAAGGGGTATCAGGGAAGTTTTTGATGATTTTTCGCCTATTGTAGACTACTCGGGGCGGTTCGAAATGCAATTTTTGGAATACAATATAGAAAATAAATCTAAATATTCCGAAAATGAGTGCCGCATGCGTGATGCAACCTTTGCCGCACCGTTAAAGCTCAAAGTAAGCTTGGTGCGCAGCGACACGGGTGAAATTACCGAGCAGGAAATTTTTATGGGCGACTTCCCTTTAATGACAGAAAACGGAAGTTTCATCATAAACGGCGCTGAGAGAGTAGTAGTCAGTCAATTAGTGCGTAGTCCCGGCGTATACGCTGCGACAGAAATGGACAAAAGCGGAAAGCCCAAATACGACACAACTATTATCCCCAACAGGGGAGCATGGTTGGAATTTGTGCATGATGCCAACAACGACATATTATATGTTCACGTTGACCGCAATCGCAAATTGCCCGCAACGGTATTGCTCAGAGCTATAGGTATTTCTTCTGATGAGGAAATTAAGGAGTTGTTTTATAATGACGTTACTATTGTTAACACTTGCGAAAAGGATGACAGCAAAGACGAACGGGCAGGCAAGCTTGAGTTATACAAGCGTTTGCGTCCCGGCGAAATCCCCACTGAGGAATCAATAAACAAACAACTTCACGACTTGCTTTTTGACTCAAAGCGTTATGATTTGGCAAGAGTAGGGCGTTATAAGTTTAACAAAAAATTAAGCTTATCCAATCGCATAGCTGGTTATCGTGATAATTCCTGCAATTATGTAAATTATACTCTTGCAGAAGATGTAAGTGTTACTTTAAACACTTCTAAAGGCGAAAAAACAATAAAATTAGGCGCAAAAGGCGACTCTATCACGCCAGAACAGGCATATTCAATTCAACATAGCGGTGTAAATGTTGTTTATCTTAAAGACGTCCACGACAATGACAAAAAAATTAAGATTATAGGAAACAATACAGTAAACATTACGTATTATCTTTCTAATATAGATAAACAATATTCAAAATTTGATTTTAAGGAATTAGGAATAAACGAAGACGTCAATTTGGCGGAATTAAATAACATATTAGCTCAAAACTTACCTGTAGACGATACTGTTGCGACAATAGTTTCTTTGCGTGACGTGCTTATTAAACGTCATATTACTGTGGAGGATATTGTTGCAACAATAAATTATAACCTTTGCTTAAAATACGGCATTGGCGAAGTGGACAATATCGACCATTTAGGCAATAGGCGCGTCAGAAGCGTAGGCGAATTGTTGCAAAATCAATTCCGCATAGGTATTGCCCGTCTTGAAAGAGTAATTAGGGAAAGGATGGCAATTCAGGAAGTAGACAAAGCTACTCCGCAGAGCCTTATTAACGTGCGGCCGGTGACTTCTTCCATAAGAGAGTTTTTTGGCAGCAGCCAGTTGTCGCAGTTTATGGACCAAACAAATCCTATTGCTGAGCTGACACATAAACGCAAGCTTTCGGCATTAGGTCCGGGCGGACTAAATAGAGAGCGTGCTACTTTTGATGTGCGTGACGTTCACTATTCCCACTATGGCAGAATGTGCCCTATAGAAACTCCCGAAGGACAAAACATCGGACTTATTACTTCTTTGGCAAGTTATGCACGTATTAACGAATACGGCTTTATCGAAAGCCCTTACCGTAGGGTAGACACAAAAAAGCGCATAGTTACAGACGAGGTGCATTATCTGACTGCCGACGTAGAAGACGGCAGTATCATAGCGCAAGCTAACGAGCCGCTCGACGAAAAGGAATGGTTTGTGAACGAGCGTGTTACCTGCCGCTACAAAGCTGACATTAAGGAATATACTTCTGACATAGTAGACTATATGGACGTAAGTCCCAAACAGCTTGTATCGGTGGCGACAAGTCTGATACCCTTCCTCGAAAACGATGATACAAACAGAGCATTGATGGGTTCAAACATGCAACGTCAAGCGGTGCCCCTTTTGGTGACCGAGTCGCCTATTGTTGCTACCGGCATCGAAGACAGTATTGCTTATGACAGCGGCGTTATGATTTTGGCGGACACAGACGGAGTAGTGAGCCGTGTTACCAGTACGGAAATTGATGTAAAGGATAAAAACGGTTTTACACACATTTATTGTCTTAAAAAGTTTGAACGCAGCAACCAAGGCACATGCATAAATCAGCACCCGATAGTAAAAGTAGGTCAACAGGTATTTGCGGCAACAAAAGACAGACGAGCAACGGTATTGGCAGACGGACCCAGTACGCTAAATGGCGAACTTAGTTTAGGTCGCAACATCCTTGTTGGCTTTATGTCGTGGGAAGGTTACAATTATGAGGACGCTATTTTAATTTCCGAAGACTTGGTGCGAGACGATGTGTTCACTTCTATTCATATTGAGGAGCACGAGGCGGAAACTCGTGACACTAAATTAGGGCCAGAGGAATTTACCCGTGACATCCCTAACGTGGGCGAAGACGCCCTAAAAGACTTAGACGAATCGGGTGTTATACGCATTGGCGCAGAGGTGCGCCCAGGCGACATACTTGTAGGTAAAGTCACGCCAAAGGGAGAGACAGAGCTCACTCCCGAAGAAAGACTTTTGCGTGCGATATTTTCGGAAAAAGCACGTGAGGTAAGAGACACTTCCTTGAGAGTCCCCAATGGCGAAGGAGGAATTGTCGTAGACGTCAAGGAATTTACAAGGGAAAATAAAGACGAATTAGACCCCGGCGTAAATAAATTAATAAGGGTATATATAGCGCAAAAACGCAAAATAGGCGTAGGCGATAAAATGGCGGGACGGCATGGTAACAAAGGCGTAGTTTCTCGTGTGTTGCCAAAAGAAGATATGCCTTTTATGGAGGACGGTACGCCGCTGCAAATAGTGTTAAATCCTTTAGGTGTCCCCAGCCGTATGAATATCGGTCAGGTGCTGGAAGTGCACTTAGGCTTAGTCGCCAGATTATTAAGCTGGAAGGTGGCAACACCTGTTTTTGACGGCGCTTCGGAAAATGATATTAAGGAACTGTTTGCCGAAAACTGCATGATAAATCCTATTACGCTTAAGGTAGACGGCAAGGTTACTCTTTATGATGGACGTACAGGTATGCCCTTCGAAAACCGCATCACCGTTGGTTATATGTATATGTTAAAGCTTATCCACTTAGTGGACGATAAAATACACGCAAGAAGCACCGGTCCTTATAGTTTAGTTACTCAGCAGCCTTTAGGCGGCAAAGCGCAGTTTGGTGGACAGCGTTTTGGTGAGATGGAAGTTTGGGCGCTGGAAGCGTACGGTGCGGCAAATGTTTTGCAGGAAATTTTAACGGTAAAATCAGACGATGTAGTTGGCCGTGTAAAAACTTACGAGGCTATCGTAAAAGGCGAAAATATAAGCGGACCGGGCATTCCCGAAGCCTTTAAGGTTTTGATTAAGGAACTGCAGAGTCTTGCTCTCGATGTCAAGGTATTAAGCGAAGATAATGAGGAAATTGAAATAAGAGACAGCATTGATGACGAAATAGATTATATCGAAGCAACACTTAAAGAAAACGAGCAAAAACGCGAAATGCTGCTCAACTTCAACGCAGAGGAAGAAGTAGACCTTATTGATGATGATTTCTCCTTTGATAAGGACGAAGAAGAAGGTCATGAGCTTGACTTTAACGAACTGTTCGGCGACGACGAAGACGATATTTAGGGGGAAATTAAATGTTCGAATTAAATAATTTTGATTCTATTCAAATAGGAATAGCCTCACCGGAAAAAATAAGAGAATGGTCGCACGGAGAAGTGACAAAACCCGAAACCATAAACTATCGCACAACAAAGCCAGAAAAAGACGGTTTATTTTGCGAGAAAATATTTGGACCGACTAAAGATTGGGAGTGCCATTGTGGCAAATACAAGCGCATACGCTACAAAGGCGTAATTTGTGACAAATGTGGTGTAGAAGTAACCAAAGCCAAAGTCAGGCGTGAGCGTATGGGACACATAGAGCTTGCCGCTCCCGTCAGTCATATTTGGTATTTTAGAGGGGTGCCCAGCCGTATGGGTTTATTGCTGGATATGTCTCCTAAATTAATGGAGCAAGTGTTAAACTTTGCTAGTTTTATTGTACTTGACCCAAAAGAAACACCGTTACTAAAAAAACAGGTGCTGACTCCCAACGAACACCGTGAGGCAGTAGAAACTTACGGCAAAGACAGCTTTAGGGTAGGCATGGGCGCCGAAGCAATGAAGGAATTATTAC
>ENA-UOOR01004166-UOOR01004166.1-fermentation-metagenome-genome-assembly--contig:-NODE-4166-length-11759-cov-4.015123_pt1 | contig 11759 bp, 7 predicted proteins | sample MGYA00245780_ERZ724029 | MGnify/ENA primary metagenome ERZ724029 (study PRJEB28704, sample SAMN03018315) | fermentation metagenome | biome: anthropogenic terrestrial biome; feature: soil; material... | reverse complement strand
GCTACGCCGATTCCAAGAACACCCGGGACAGGGAATTCGCCAGGGCCGACGTGCTTCGGAATCTGGGATGGAATATCGAGAGAGTGTGGTCCGTTGAGTGGTTCTACAACCCCGAGGGGACCACAGACCGTCTTCTGCGGGCACTGGACGACATAAGGAGAGGAAGGACGAGGGATTCGGTGACCGTAACGGATTATGAGCCGCAGTATGCGGAGACCGTCAGCGATGATGCGGCGGAGCGTTTCTCGGCCGCGGAGATAGAGCCACGGATAATATCCTTCGAGGAGGCACTCAGTAATGAGGTATCCATAGCGAACGCGGCCTACGGGATACTCGCAGAGGAGGCGCCCGTGACCGAGGGCAGGCTGGTAAGGCGCATAGGGGAGGCCTTCGACATCAATCGTCTGACCCCGAAGAGCAGGGAGGCCATATTGGACGTTCTGGGAAGGTCCTGCACCAACACGACGCTTCCCGGCAGGGAGCGCACTTATTGGTCAAGAGTGCAGTCCCCTTCAGAGTACAGATCATACCGCACACCGGATTCCGTTTCCGAGCGCAGGAGCATCGAGGAGATACCCACGGAGGAAGCCGCCAACGCCGTTGTCGCGGTGGCCGAGAGCAGCATAGTCGCCGATGAGGCGAATATATTGAAAACAGCAGCGAAGGAGCTCGGTTTCCCCAGGATGGGCGCGAGGATAAACGCGGTGATGACCGAGGGGTTGGAGCTGGCGGTCAGACAGGGTCGTGTCATAAGAGGGAACGGCACGGTCCGTTTCAAGAAGAAATAATCTACTCTAGATGAAATGTTCTCAAAATCAGGCGTCCCGACTCCGTCAGCTCATGTTTTCGTGTCAGGTCGTTCTTCATTATCCAACCTTTATCCATCCATTTCTTCACGAAATTTCTATTATAGTAAACGGCCTCTGTTCTGGAGCTGTCTTGTCTCCTGTTCTCTGACGGGATAGTCAGCTCATGATACCAGAGCCCGTTCTCCTTTAGAGCTTTTACCATATCATTAGCCTTAATGGACTTCTTCTCTCTGATCCTTTCTGAAAGGATATTCAGCCCGCTGATCAAAGGTTTAGGGGGCATCTCTATCTTGTATTGAGGGAGCATCGTCGGTTCTTTCACGGATTTTGTCATTCCCACAGGCAGGTTGTTCTCAAAGAATACCTCTCTTAATCTATCGCCCCGTACCATGAACTCATCCGCACTGACTGTGAAGGCGATTACTCCCCGCTTCATCATGGATGCTACAACAGCAGCAGCAGAGAATTCCGACGTTCCAGCAGATGCATTGATGAATATCTCAGTGTCCACGCCGGTTTCTTTCTCTATTATCGTCAGAATCTCCCTCAGCATATCTGAGAAGTCAAACACCTTTTTACCATCACAATCTATGATTTCCACATTTTGATCCAGGTCACAGATCATATCGACAACTCTATCGTAGAATTCTCTGTAGACGTTGTCCGTCCCGTAATGAACAAGATACGCTTTGTCGGCGTTGTAGTATTCGATAGGGGTGACGATCTTTGCAGTTTCAAAGGTCACGCAAGATATGACTATGATCCTCTTCTTCCCACTTCGTCTACAAGACATGAGATGTAATTATGTTACATATATTTCAATTAATACGTTAATTACATTTGTTACATTTGTTACGTAATAATATAGATATACCTTCTAAATGATGATATAATTGCGCCAAGAGCGCAGGAGAAATAATATGAGCATAATAAGGAAGAATGAAAAGGACAGGGTCATGGTATTCATGGACCTGTGCAATGTTAAGATACCCTTCGAGAACAAGGAATTCAGGCACACCAGGTTAGATTATGAGTGTCTGGTCAATGAGCTAGTGGGCAACAGGGATCTGGTGGCTGCCTACGTTTTTGATACGGAGTTTCCTGACGGTAGCAATGTGCGTCTCAAAGAGGAGCTCTCAAGGAGCGGATTCCGCATGATCGAGAGGCCTTACGACGAGAATCTCACAGAGCAAAAGGAAGTGGATGTAGCTTTGGCCGGACGCATGATAGTCAATGCGGCCAGGGATCTTTACGACGTTGCCATCCTTATCAGCGGAGACAGAGATTTCTGCCCAGCCATAGAATTCGTGCAGGAATACGGGAAGGTCGTTGAGGTTGCGGCATTCTCTGATTCCTCCTCTTACCGCATAGTCAATGCTGCGGATTCGTTCACGGAGTTGGATAGCGTGCCCATGGCACGCTTTGTTGAGGATGAAGCTTACGGGGATGCAGGATTCATAGAGATGGAGGATTACATTACAAATTCCGGGAATGTGAAGGGGGAGTGCTGATGCGTCCTGTGAACGGAGCCTCTCTTAGATTCAGCTCTGCCACTACATATGAGCCCAAGATCAATAAGCGCTTCAATCAAACGGATGCGCCGGAGAAGATTCAGAAATCAAATGTGGACGTAGAGAAGGAAGTCCTCAGACTGAGAGAGGAGAACACGTTTTTGAAAGCTGAGAACAAGCACCTCGCGGATGAATTGCACACGACCTGGATGAGGCTAGAGGATCTGCACCTATACATCTCTCGAAAAGATGTTCAAACTCCCAGGTCAGAGGTGGAGCGCATTGACGCCGAAAGCATAAGATGCAGTCTTCCTGATGGCGAGTATGATGTTAGAGTGAGCATTGATGGCACAAAGCTCAGAGTCAGACCTAAGGTGGGAGGATACAGCACCTGCAACGGCGGGGTATTATTCATACCTAAACTGGATGCTGTGTCAAAATTCCGCGAAGCTATAGGGTTAAGCCATGTCCTCTTGAAGGAAGGGGCCATCGAGATAAATCTCGAGGACACTACAAATAACTCAATGGATGTTTTTTATAGAGACGCAGGAACAAGGATTGATGCGGCAGTAAGCGCCTCAAGGGAGGGATGAGATATGGAAGAATTCAGACCCATCGAGATCAGTGAGAATATTCTAGAATCCTATAAGAGCTACTTGGATACAACATTCAAGACCGATGATGATGGATATAACGAACAGATCGAAAGCCAAATCAAAAAGGACTTCCAGTTCATGAAAGGGCCATACCTTCAGATCTCGGACAATTACAAATTAGGCTCGACCATAGAAGAGCTCACTGATGAGATACTATCCAAGGAATTCTTAGAACTCAACTCAGATGATTTGAAACCTGATATGCGCTTGTACGCCCATCAGGTCTCTGCCATTAGGAACGTCATCTCAAGAGACAGGAGCACCGTTGTGTCTACGGGAACAGGCTCAGGTAAGACAGAGAGCTTCCTGATACCAATCTTCAATCATCTTATGCGCGAGATTGAATCCGATTCCATATCACGCCCCGGAGTCAGAGCGATGATCATCTATCCCATGAACGCTCTCGTCAATGATCAGATCAAACGTCTTGGTGATCTGTTATGCAATTATCCAGAGATAACATTTGGATCATTCACCGGCGAGACTAAGGAGATCAAGAACGCTGACGGTTATGAGAGGAGGCACGGCAGGAAGCCGTGTGCCAATGAGGTGTATCTGCGGGAAGATATGAGGAACGCACCGCCTCACATTCTGATCACAAACTATGCCATGCTTGAGCACATACTCATCAAGCCAGAGAATGCCGTCGAGATATTCCGTCAGGAGAACGCTGATTTATGGAAATACATAGTCTTGGATGAGGCTCACACGTATGGGGGTGCGAAAGGATGCGAAGTCTCCATGCTGTTGGGGAGAGTCAAGGCCACGCTGCAGAATGATAAGATACGTTTTATACTGACGAGTGCCACTCTAGGCAACGGTCCAGAATCCAATAGGGATGTAGCTGTTTTTGCCAATAAATTAACAGGTTCTAGAGAGATAGATGAATCTGATATCATAAGGGCTCAGATAGAAGATGTTGTCAAGCCTTCCAATCTCAGGGATGTGCCAGCACAATACTACAAGGACATCTTGGAGGGGGGATTCAATTCTGAGTCTATCCGTGTCGGCATGGATTCCGAAGTAAAGGACGACTTCATCGTATTGGGGGACGTGATATTAAGCGATAATCGTCTTTGGAAGATAAGGGACTCTTTGAAAGGTGGTGTGAAAACTATCGATGCGGTTTCTCAAGAAACAAGCATCTCAGTTAATGAAATAGTTGATTTCATCAACGTTGCGTCGAAATCAAAGGATCGGAACGGAAGGAAGCTCTTCGATGCAAGATATCACACGTTCATACGATCCATGGACGGCATATATGTTTCATTAGCACCGTCGTCGAAAATATTCTTCTATCCTCTGGAAACATATCGTGATGAGAGATTCAGTCACGATTTTGTTTGCTACCCATTATCCGTGTGCTACAACTGCAATGCTATATTCCTTCCCGGTAGAGAAGTAGGAAACAAATTGGTTCAGATCACTGGAGATTCAGTCAAGGATGAATTCGGAGACGTGAATGATTCTCTGTACATGCTGTGCGAAGAGAATGAGGTTGATGATCTCAAAAGAGAGGAGTTTTTCAATCTTTGCTCCAAATGCGGTACTCTAAGCCCTCTTTTTGGAAGCAATTCGTGTGAATGTGGAAGAGAGTATTTGAGCATAGTAAGAAAGGTTGTGGAGGACGGGAAGACCAAATTATGTTCCTGTCCGCGTTGCAGCCAGGTGAACAATAAATTCGGCATAGTTCGGGATTTCTATCTTGGGCCAGAGGCGGCTTCCTCTGTACTTGGCTCTGCGATATTCAATGCAATACCCACCCCTGAAAAGGAGTCTGGCAAGGTTAAGCAGCTTCTGATGTTCTCCGATAGCCGTAAAAGCGCATCATATGCAGCTGTGAATCTGGATAAAACACATGAGAATCTTCTTTTGCATCGTGCAATATATGAGGTTTTTACTAACAAACGTGATAAGTTCAGCAAAGGAATGCACTTTGAAGAATACGTCGATCGTATCACATCCATTCTAGATGATATTGATTTCGGAGGTCCGGAGTCTGACAGTTACGACCGCAGGAAATCTGCCAATTTCGCTTTAGTCAAAGAGGCAATATCCTGTAAAAGCAACAAATCGTTCGAACACAACGGTCTCTTCAGATTCAGAATCGATAAAGAAGGTACCTTCGGGAATCTTACAGAGGAAGAGACCAAAGCCCTCTATAACGTCATGGCAAGAGAAGTAAGGAGTAAGGGAGCAGTCTGGTCAGACCTTTTGTCCTACAACGATCTCAAAGAAATCTTCCTCGGGAGCGGTCCGATCCTTAAAGATACCAGCGATAGAGTCTCCCCCTATGAGTCTGTTCTTAAAACTAAACGTTTCTCCGAGTATCTCAAGAAGGTAGTAGGAGAAGAAGATGAACTTAGACTGATAGATGAATTCTTTAGAACTCTCCGTCCAGATAAAAAAGGATACCGTTTAGATCTCAGCAGTCTCCTCATTGAAGAAGCGGGCGGATACTATATCTGCTCGGATTGTGGAAAGCGTTCCCCCTTCTCTGTGAAGAGCATATGCCCATATTGTTTAGGCACGTTGGAATGGATAGATTCTGATTTCGATACTTTGGACGATCATTATCTTCGCCAATATCGCGAGATGCCTTTAGTGCCCTTCAATGTGAGAGAGCATACAGCACAATTGAGCAAAGATCAACTCTCAAAATATCAGAATGGTTTTGTGAACCAGGATATCAACGCTCTCAGCTGTTCGACCACGTTCGAAATGGGCGTGAATATTGGTTCGTTAAGCACGGTGTTTCTGAGAAATGTGCCTCCAGCGCCTTCTAACTACATACAGCGTGCCGGACGTGCTGGAACGTATCCTCTTCTGCGTACGTGCTGACGTTCTGTAAGAACACATCCCACGACTCCCATTATTTCACGGTTCCGGAGGCCATGATATCTGGGGAGGTCAAGACTCCTATAGTGAACGTGGACAATCCTAAGATCGCGATCAGACACATATTTGCATCCGCGCTATCCTTCTTTTGGAAGGAAAAGGGGGCAGCCCCCTGGCACGTAAAGGATTTTCTGCAATATGAATATCTGGACGAGTTCGAAAATTATCTGAGGAATGAACCCCAGGATCTAAAAGAATATCTGAACACATTCTTGTCGGAAAAGGTAAGAAACTATTCTGGAGATGATGTGAAGATCGATGTAGATAATTTTGGATGGGTGGACACTCTATTCGGTGATGAGGGCAGGATGAGACTTGTAACTGATGAGCGCAGAGGCGATCTATCATCTCTCTATATGCAGGAGGAAGAGGCAGCCACGAAGAGGGACTCTACATCCATGGGAAGAATAAGCAGGACGATCAAAACCCTGAATGAAGAAGATACAATCTCCTTCCTGTCTCGCGGCAACATCATACCGAAGTACGGATTCCCTGTGGATACAGTCTATTTGGAGCATGTGAGCCCGTTCAAAGATTCTAAACTGGACCTGCAGCGTGACCTATCCGTAGCCATAACTGAGTATGCGCCGGGTTGCCAGGTGGTGGCCGGGGGCAACATGATCACATCGGAATACGTTAAAGTCGTGAAGGGGAGGGAATGGGACAGATTCGCTTTCGCAACCTGCCCTGAATGCAATACAGTCTCGATGGAACGGATCATTGACAAAGACAACTCTCCTGAAACGATAGAATGCCGTACCTGCGGGGTGGAAGAGGTACCCGTCAACAACAACACATTCATCGTTCCTAAATTTGGGTTCCAGTACAGGAAAATGGATAAGGCGACGATAAACAAGCCGCGAAGGTCCAGAGGCAAGAGGTTTGAATACAAAGGTAGCGACGAAGGCAGTCCGAGGGATATATCCCTTGGAGATCTGAAAGGGAAGATCGTGCATAATGAAGGAGATGAACTGATCGCACTTTCTTATGACAGATATTACATCTGCGAAGAATGCGGTTTCGGGAGTTCGATAAGGAAGAAAGAACATAATCTTCCGAGGGAGGGGGACTTCAAGTGCAAAGGCAGGCAGAGAATGCACCACCTAGGTCATGTTTTCAGAACAGATGTGACGATACTCCGCTTTGAGGGGCAGGAGGGGATGTCCAAGAGCAATCATCTGTCCGTGCTCTATGCGCTGATAGAGGGACTGTGTACTTTGCTAGATATAGAAAGGAGTGAGGTCTCCGGGTGTCTGAGGAGCAATATTGGAAACACCTTTGATTATGTTCTTTTCGACAACACGCCGGGGGGAGCTGGCTATGTGAAGGAGCTAACAGAACAGAATCTTCCGGATCTCATCGATAAGACGATCGAACTCCTTGAAGCATGCGAATGCGGAGGAGAAGAAGGTGATGCGAGCTGCTATGGGTGTCTCAGGAACTATTCCAATCAACAACACCACGAGGAACTGAAGAGAGGGGATGCGCTTGCATATCTTAGGAAACTTTCCAAGCTCAAAGACGGAGGGCTCAACTCATGATCGCAAGAGTCGTGTCTATAGAGAAGAAGATCGAAGAGCAGAGCAAAGATGTCTCCTTCCTTTCAGAGATAGTGCTTCCAGAAGAGGATCTGGAGTTCATACGCGGGAATCTCTCTTTCCTCCTATCGGAGCCTTCAACCCCGAGCAAGAAGATTGTCGCTGCCTTCGCATTGGTGGATGTAGCCATCAGGAGATATGACGGCACATACTGGGGCTATCTGGAGGAGGAGGCGAGCATCACCATACCCGGGAATCACCAGAGCCGGATCCATGACTTATTCTCTGAAGGGTTGGAGCTCCTTGGCTGGAACTTCGAGATCGACACGAAGAGGAGATTGGAGAAGATTCTGATCCATACGCTGGTACCGGATAATGAGAAGTTCATAAACAATTTCTTCGATTTCATATCCAAATATTACAAGAAGATACTCTCATACGATCTGCCAGAGAATCCGGATGCTGAATTCAAAAGGCTTTCAGAATACGTCAAATTTCAGCTTGAAGAGCCCAACGTGGGCGATTCGGGTTTCCCGGACCCCAGAGTTCTGAATAAATGTACCCAATATGCTCTCACAGAGCCTGATCTCTTCAAGAATCTGCTGATGAAGATTCTAACAATCATAGATGAGGGGTACAGAGGATACGGTGGCCGTGAGCTGAAGAATAATCGTTTCCAGAAACCTTTCAAGAGATGGTATTCCCGGGAGATGGGTAGCAAGAGCAGAAAGCAACTCCAAGCTGAGAGGAGGATGAGAAGGCCTAAGCTGATATTAACATCCGGATTCGCACCGGCGATCTCCATCCCAGAGTTGCCATGTCTAAATAAAGACGCTACAATAGAATTCAAGATTGCTGCAAAATCGATAAGGCCGGAGCAACCTCAGATCATAGAGATCCAGGACGGGGTCTTCAGAACTCTCTCCACAAAGAAATATCTTCTCAGCAATCTGGATCTGAGCCCTTTCGATAAATTCAGGATATTCTTTGACGAGAAGCTGATTCTGAATAACAGACCTAAACGGGACTGGATCGCCTTCGATGAGAATCTGATAGAGGTTCCTGAACCTGCTTCAGGGGACATGTACATACTATTCAAGGACAAGAAGTACGACCTCAAAGTCGGGAACGAGGAATTCTACATTGAAAGGGTCAGTGAAGGAGTCTATCAGATCGAGCTCAACCCCGGAAGCATTCTGACTATACAGGGTGAAAAAATATTCATCGAGGAAGAAGGGGACGAGGGTGAGGATAAGATCTCAGTAAGATACCTGGACGGAGTGACGGCCTGTGATGATGACAGTACTGAATTCCGGATATCGAAGGTCTCGAATCTGAGATGCCGATTGTACGACATTGAGAAAACGTCCAGTGTATTGGTTAAGATTGTAACGGACGGGAACGAGGATGAAACGGTCCATCTTCCTCTCGGAGAAGAGAATGAGAACTACAAGTTCGACGGGGAGAGATGTGTTTTTTCCATAGACGAAAAGCATCTGCACCCGTCCGAGTCACACAGATACGATGTGAGTGTATATGTAAACGAAAAGAAACGTTTGGAAGAAACGTTCCTGATCATGCCAGACTTGGAGTTCTCCTTTGATACTCATCCGAACGAGATTTATCAGAATGCAGCGAGCGGGAACTTGACGATCTTTCATCCGATTGAGAAGGAGATCCGCTTCAGTACCTCGGAAGAAAAGGTATCCTGGTCCCACTTCGTCGGTGGATTGGAATATCTTATGGTGCACAGCATCCCATCCATTCTCATATCCCACAGTGGCGGTGAAGATTGGTTGGGGCCCGGCGAATATGATGTTGATTTCAACAATCTGTATGGGGACAGCATAAAGGTAAGGTGTGGCAAAAAGGTCAGACTCTATGTAAACAAGGGCAAGGCATGGGACCCTCTTCCGAAAACCCTTGACGGGAAGAATCAGATATTCAACATATTGGAACTGAGGAGGGATATGACGGAATTCCCGTCCAGAACTTACGTGGTAGACGCCAGCGTCGAGAGCAAGCCCCGTTTCCGGCTGATGGAGATATTCACCAGCAACAAGTACTCCTTAGATTACGAAAACGGCCTCTCCATCTACATGGAGAAGCGAATATCCAACCCTGCGGTATGTTACTTTCAATATGACAGACAACCTGGCAAAGAGGTCGAACTGACTCCAGGGAATAACAGCTTGATCGATGTTTCACCAATGTATCTTCATATTCGAATATCTGAGGTAACTCCGTCAGGGATTTCAAATACCATAATCGAAGAGAGGAAAGGAGAATATTTCGCAGTGGAAGAAACGGATAATGGGTTCATGATGCATTACAATGAATTCGACATGCTTCTCTGCGAGGATGGTAAAAGAACACTCGAGGAAGATTATGACTCCAAATCAAGATTCAATCCCTGGATGAGGCAAGAAGGGGTAAAAAGGAAGATATTCGATCTCATCAAGCGCCGCTGAAAATATCGATCAATCTTGAAATGTCGAAGATAGTATTTTTATGACGATTTTCTTCCAGCAAGATCTGTGATTCATCCACCCATGAAGGTAGCCATGATAGTTACGGCCAATCCGATGATCAGGAACATCAGGGCCATCCCCCATCTGTTGGCGCCGATGTGCCTGCTCATACCGTATCCGACGAAGAAAAGTGCCGTGGCGCCGAAGGCGGATGCAACGAAGAGGGCCGTGTGAAGATCCGGTATCAGCAGAATGGGTATCAATGCGGGAACGGCGGCGAGAACCGTTATAACGAAGCTCGACAGGCCCGCCATGTACAGTTCCTTGCGGTCCTTGGCGAGCTCCTCATCCGATTCCACCTCCGATGCGAGTATCTGGTGTATTATCCTGCATTCATCCTCGTCCGTGACCGCATCGACTATGGTCCCTGACAGATCGTCCTTGACCATCTTCCTGTACTTGGAATCGTTGTTCTCCCTGCTCCTCTTGAGTATGAGGAGGTCCCTCTTCCTTTCCAGACTGCCGACGAGTATGATGACAAGGGCATCTATCACGCCCCAGGTGAAATTCATCGAGAAGATGACGATCGCCAATTGGATATTCGAAACGAAAGTAAGAATGCCCGCCTGAGCGGCATTGACGAATATCATCGCCATTATGAAACCGTACAGGGACTCCTGTATCGCAAGTCCGGGCCCGGTATGGGATACCAATTTTCCGGCGACCGGGAAGGGCATAGCGCTTCAATACCCCTATCCGTAAAAAGATTATCGTTCCTGACCGACGGCACTGAGTATGTAATCTATCGTCTCCGTATCCGCGTCGGTCCACTGGGGGGTGACGCCTTTGACCAGATGCTCATCATACCATTCCGACGCGGCTTCCATCCAGGAAGAGATCTCCGGCGGTTTCCTGACAGGCAGGATGAAGCAGTTATCTTCTGTCGGCTTCCAGGAGGAGGGCTTCTCGTAATCTTCCTCTTCCAGGAATCCGACCGCGAAAACTATCGTATCGATCCCGCTCAGCTCTGCATAAAGGGATGCCTGCATAACGTAGGATTCAGGCACCTTGGATATCACGCCGTCATCGGTCCATGCGCTGCGGTCGCCTGCGGTCTTCACCTCCAATACGGCGTAGCGCTTCCTCTCAGCTATGACGTACCCGTCAACCATGCCGCCGAATCTCCCGCCGCGGGGGAAGTGCTCGAAATTACAGGAGAATTTGTCCACAGGTTCCTCGATCCCGGCGACGGGGATTCCGCCGAGAGCTTCGGATAATCTTTCCCGACCGTCCGAGCGCAGATAGTTCCTGATCACGGGCTCTATCACCGACCCCGCTTCCATGTACTTGTTGGTCTCGAACTTGCTGTATACACCAGCCATTGCGAGGGCTGCGGAGAACGGAGTATCGAAGTCGTTGCATTCCAATATCGTACCCAATCTGGAACCGGTGATGCGACGGAGCCATCCTCCCTTCCTGAATCTGATCACTCTCGCATCCTGATCTATCTCCTCTATCAGGGATGGATCGAATCTTATCTTCGCCGCTGCCATGAATGGGGGATGGATAAGCTCTTATTTAGAACGCTCCCGGTTATGATGTTCCAACTATTATGTCGGGCGCAAGGAGTATTCAGATGCTATTCTGATTCTGTCTAAGATATTAGTTAAATATCCATGTTCAGATTGCGTTTTGATACAATATGAATAGAGACTGCATTACCAAACCATTCCGTACGATCCCTTCAATCCTCTCCTTCGGATATCCTTATAATGCAATACATGAGAACGGGGTGTTCTGATGAGCGTAAGAATTGCGCTTGTCGGCGCATGCGGTAAGATGGGTTCTCTGATCATTCGCCGTATCCTTGCAACGG
>ENA-UOOR01004165-UOOR01004165.1-fermentation-metagenome-genome-assembly--contig:-NODE-4165-length-11761-cov-2.774389_pt1 | contig 11761 bp, 23 predicted proteins | sample MGYA00245780_ERZ724029 | MGnify/ENA primary metagenome ERZ724029 (study PRJEB28704, sample SAMN03018315) | fermentation metagenome | biome: anthropogenic terrestrial biome; feature: soil; material... | reverse complement strand
CAAATTCAAAGAAATGTCATTAATGTTTTTATTTTACACAATTTTAGAAAAATTATCAATAGTTTAAATTTAAGGAGTGGAGGAAGGGAATGGCTAAACAATGCCGAACATGTGTTTTTAACACAAAAAAAGAAAGTTGTAAGGTTTTAAATAAAAGAATCGAAAAAGATTGTTGGGCTTGGGCGGATGAAAAGGAATACGAAAAAAGGAAAGCTGACATAGAAGCATATAAGGCAAGATATGAAGTCGACTTGTCAAAATTTGAAACGATTAAAGAAAAGTTAGATGGTAGTTTTATAGAGTTTTACGAACAAAATTTAAACGATACGCAAATAGCAAAAGCATTGAAATTGAACCCTAATACGGTAGGTAATTACAGAAGAAGATTAAGTTTAGAGAATAATTACAGAAAAAGAGCTTGATTATAATATTAAGAAAAACGGAACTGGAGGAGGAAGGAAAAAGAAAAATGAGAAAATGTGAATGTGGAAAAAAGGTTGAGTTTGATGGTTTGAATATCTGCATTAAATGTGCGGAAGAAGCGTATTCAGACAGACGAGGATTGAAATTTGTTGAGGAAGAAGATAGAAGTTTTTATTTGTACTTTTACGGGGTTGAGTTAGCTGATAGCGATTTAAGGGACAAGTTAATTGATATTCTTGAAAAGGAGTTTTTATTAAGTATTGACATGGATAACGACAGCAACGGGCATCTGAAAATATTAAAGGAATATTGCCTTGATGATATGTTTGATTGGATTAAGTTTTTAGAGAAGAAAGGGATTTATTAAGGAGGAGAGTAATGAGATTAGCAAGTAAATTAAGAAGTATTTTCAAAATAAAACGCAAAGAAAAAATAGAATTTTTAGTTAATGAACTCATAGAGGAATTGAAGAAGGACGGGAAGAGTATAGCAAGTCCTGATACGAGGAAAGATTTTGGACATTTTGGTATTTGGGTATTTGACTTAGGTTCTAAAGACGAGAAAATTCTAATTGATAAAATAGGCGAATGGGAAATAAGAGTTAAACCAACATTCAAAGAGTTTTAGGAGGGTGAAATGTTTATAAGAACGCAAGATAAACTAACGCTTGTGAATTTAGACCAAGTGAAAGAAATTAGAATAATTAATGACAACATAAAATGCGAATTTGCAGATGGAACAGGAAGGTTTGTAGGGAATTATTCAACGGGGGAAAAGGCGTTGGAGGTATTAGACCTAATCGAAATGGATTATATGGTGAATTGCAAAATATGCAATATGCCACAGGAGGCAGATGTCTAATGAGTAAATATAAGGATTCATTTCTATATAAGCTGGGTTACGAAGAAGGCTTGAAAGCAGCAAAGCAATTACCAGTGATAAACATAACTGTCAATATATCAAACATGGACAAGGTTACAGAAACAGAAAAAGAGTTAAAAGAAGTAACAAATGTTTTGAACAATTACAAAAGTATGTTGTTTGGGGAGTAGGAGGGAAATTTAATGGATAAGGAAAAACTTTCAAAAGCAAATGAATTAAATAACAAAATTACCAATTTAAAAGAAGAAATTAATCGTATAGAAAATATGTTTGACGACGGGAGGTTACAATTAAGAACTAACCATAGAAGTTGTAACATTGTCAACGAAAATAGCAAACAAATAATCTTGAATTTAGCAAAAAGTTTAATGGAAACTGACTTAAAAAAATTTCAAACTGAATTTGATGAACTATAGGAGGAAACTATGGAAAATACATTTAACATTATTAAAGCAACAGATGCTCAGGAAAAATATTGTAAAGAAAAAGACTATCCACATTTTGCACCAAAAAGCGGACGTTGTTATAAGTGTAGCAAAAACATTTACGAACAAATTGGCTGGAAAGTTGAATATGGCAGAAGAATTCAAGTACCTTTAGATTCAAAAGAGTTACATCATACAACAGGTATTACAGTTGAAAAAGCAGGCAAAGAATTGGTTACAGGATGTCCGCATTGCAACAGAAGTTATTGCGATTAAAAAACAGGAGGAAATTATGAAAGCTGTTGATTATTTAAAAGAAAGAAGCAGAATGTGTGCTTTTCATCAGTATTGCATAGATTGTCCAATTAGCAATTTAATATCAAACACAAGTCTGTCTTGCAAGAAATACGAAGAGATACATCCCGAAGAAGTTGTCGCAATTGTTGAAAATTGGGCGAAAGAACATCCTGTTAAAACTTATGTGAGTGTGTTGTTGGATAAGTTGCCTAATATAAAAATTAATAATCATGGTGTCCCGTTTGGTTGTCCGAGTACATACTTTAAAGCACCTCTTAATAGAACTTGCTTGACAACAGATTGTCTCGACTGCTGGAACAGAGAATATAAGGAGGAAGAATGAGTTGCTTAGGTTGTTATCACTTTCACCCAAGAGGTGGAAATATAGGCTATTGCGACTTGATGGACTATGTAGTAACTGTAAATGGCGAATGTGATGATTGGGAGGAAGAAGATGATGATTAAAACAAGTATAGGAAACTTTGATACAGAAACGGAAGCTATTAAAGCATTTGAAGAAAAACTTAAACCTAAAGAGAAACCTAAATCTAAATTACTATTCATCTTAACAATGCCAAATGTAGGCTCGTGGAATGGAAAATGGACAGGTGAAGATAAGGTTTATGCAAAAGTGAGAAATGCAAAGCAATATCCCAATTGTAAAGAAGATAACTACTATTATTCATTTGGTGATGGTTGGGGTGCAAATGTAGAGGTTAGAAAGGTTACCATTGTAGAAGCAAATAAATATATCAAAAAATCAAAAGGGTTTTGTGGATATGATTGGATGATTGACAGTATTTTAGAGTGTGGACAAATACTAAACTCTACAGAAAGAAAAGAATACTGGAAAGATAAATTGAAGGAATCGAAAGATGGCAATTAAGACAAGAGAAGAATGGCTAAAAATAAGACATTCTGGAATTGGAGCATCAGAATGTAGTGCAATAGTAGGCATGAATCCTTATATGACAAATATCGAACTTTGGGAATTCAAAACCGGATTAAAAGAGCCAGAGGACATAGGCGATAAACCATACGTTCAATACGGATTGCAAGCAGAAAAGTATTTAAGAGCATTGTTCGCTTTAGACTTTCCGGAATACAAAGTAGGTTACAAAGACTATGACTTAGTAAGAAATGAGAAATATCCGTTCATTCTTGCAACGCTTGACGGAAGGTTAATTGAAAAGGAAACGGGAAGAAAAGGCGTTTTAGAGATTAAGACTACGGAAATCCTCAAAAGCATGTCCCGTGAGAACTGGAAAGACCAGATTCCAGAAAACTATTATATCCAATGCTTATGGCAACTATTAGCGACAGGTTGGGAGTATAACGTGCTTAAAGCCCAGTTAAAGACAAGGTTTGGCGATGAAGTGTACTTACAGACAAAACATTACCGCATTGAAAGAAAAGATGTTGAGGAAGATTTAGAGTATTTACAGGAAGAAGCTATTAAGTTTTGGGAGAAGGTACAAAAGAAAGAATGTCCTGATTTGTTGCTTCCAAATATATAAAACAAAGGAGGAAACATGAACAGTAAAAACATTAAGAAATCATTAAATGCAAAGCTGAATAAATGGCTTGAAAGCATAGATGATGAAGATATTAAAAAGACGATAAAAGAAAATACAGTTATTACAGGTGGAGCAATAGTGTCATTGCTTACCAATCAGGAGGTAAATGACTATGACGTGTATTTTCGGACAAGGGAAGCAGTTTTAAAAGTTACTCAACACTATGTGAATAAATTCAATGCAACTCACAAAACAACAGCGTTTGTCAAACAAGAATACAAAAGGAATGAGTTGGGTTTTGAAACTACCGAATTAGTACCTGATGGAAAAATAAATATATTCATTTCAAGTAAGGGTGTATTAGCAGATGAAGACGCTAAAACAGTAACAGACGAAACCGAGCCAATGCTACCAGAAGAAGATGAAGAACTTTTAGAACAATCTGAAAAAGAAAAAGAAATATCTAAGCCTAAATACAGACCCGTTTATCTTACAAGCAATGCAATAACTCTTTCAGACAAAATTCAGATAGTGATTAGATTTTGGGGAGAGGTTGAAGAAATTCATAAGAATTATGACTTTGCTCATTGTACTTGTGTATGGAGTAGTTGGAATAATGAATTATCCCTTCCTATAAAGGCGTTAGAGTGCATTATAAACAAAGAACTGTACTACATGGGTAGTAAGTACCCCTTATGTTCAATCATTCGTACAAGGAAGTTTATTCAGCGTGGCTATACGATAAATGCAGGACAGTATTTAAAAATGTGCATGCAGTTAAGCGAATTAGACTTGAAAGACGTTGAAGTTTTACAAGACCAATTAGTCGGTGTAGATAGTGCATATTTCAGTATGGTTATAAATGCAATAAAAGGCAAAAAAGAAAAAGACCCTAAATGGCAAGTTGACAACAGTTATGTATTTGAATTAATAAATAGAATTTTTTAAGGAGGAATTATGGAATTTAAAATAACACCGTATATAAAGCAAGAGCCAATACAATTCAACTATGCAGAATTAAAAGCTGAACTTGCAGACAAGCTTGTCAAGTACAAAGGCACTACCTACGACGATTCGGCAATATCGTTGGCAAAGAAAGACAAAGCGAACCTGAACAAGCTAAAAACAGCTATCGAGGACAAAAGAAAGGAGATTAAACGAGAATTATTAGAGCCTTATCAAGATTTTGAAGTAAGAGTAAAAGACATTGTCAGCATGATAGACAAGCCTATCAAAGAAATCGATACTCAAATAAAAGTCTATGACGAAAAAGTTAAAGCAGACAAACAGGCAGAGATACAATTCTACTTCAATGAGGTTATTGGGGATTTAGCAAACATTCTAAATCTTGACAGGATATTTGATAGTAGATGGCTAAATGTTACCTACAACATGAAAAACATCAAGGAGGAAATTGACGAAGCTATCAAGCGAACAAAAGACGATTTAGAAGTTATTAAAGGACTTAATTCAGAATTCAACACAGAGTTGATGAATGAATATTTATGCAACTTTGACTTATCGTCAGTATTGAGAAGAAAAACATTACTTGAAGAAAGAAAAAAGGCACTTGAAGAGTTGGAACGTAAAAAGCAAGAGCAAGAGTTGATGAAAAATCCAAGTACAGAGGATAAAAGCACCCAAGAGCAAACGAAAGATAGTCAATCGACTATTTACTCAAACGAACAACAAACAGACGTTAAAAACGATATAAACGCCCTAACAGAGAATTTAATTCAACTTGACTTTAGGGTTTGGGGTACAACGAAACAGATTAATGCTTTGAAAGAGTTTTTAAAAGAAAAAAATATTAGGTATGGGAGGGTTGAGTAAATGAGTTATACAGAAATATTCGGGTTTGACAAGGAAGGCAACGCTTACGGTCAAGCGGATGTTCGAAATGCTTTTAGAGGTGCAATGGCAATATGGAAGATATTAGAACAACGGTATCTACCAAATTACAGACCAAGTTATATTCCTAAATGGGTGCCTGATGGTGCAATTGAAGAATTCTTGCATTACAAGCCTTCAAGATGTAGTTCTTTTGGAGATGAAAACGCCATTAAAGAAATATGGAGTTTGGCAGACAACAAAGAAGTATCGGAAACGGATAGAATATGTTTGTTTACAACTTTCGATAGATGCTTAGTAAAGCGAGAAGATTTTGAAAAAGTAATTAAAGCCTTTAATGAATTCAAAGGCGAAACATCTTTGAAAGAACAAGCACTAATACTTGAAGGGATGTTACAAGATGAAAATTGTATTGCGGTAGGTTGGAATCAAACAAGTGTAAACTGTGATGTTTGGGCTAATTATTCTTACGATGATGAAAAAGATGAAGAGATACCTTATAACTGCTTGAAACAAAATGAACATTATTGGTTATTTGATGAACTAAACAAAGAAAGGGAGGAAATCTAAATGTGTAGCAGAGCAAAGAAAAAAAGACTAATCAGAGAAGAACAAAAGAAAAACGGTTATGTAAAACCTGTAAAGAAACAGTTAGGTTCAGTAAAAGATTTGTATAAGAAGAAGGAGGAAATTTAATCATGGCAGTAACAAACTCGTTAGTTAAGAAAGCACAAAAACCAAAATTTTCAGTAGCAATTCAATCAGATGGGTATAAGAATTTAATTAACAACACTTTAGGCAATCCAAAGAAAGCTGAAAGATTTGTTGCGGCAGTATCATCAGCAGTAGCAGTCAATCCACAATTACAGGAATGCGACGCAGGAAGTATCGTTTCAGCAGCTTTATTAGGCGAAACGCTTAATTTAAGCCCAAGCCCACAATTAGGACATTATTACATGGTACCGTTTAATGACAAGAACAAGGGTAAGGTTGCAAGTTTCATATTAGGTTGGAAAGGCTATCTTCAATTAGCAATTCGTTCAGGGCAGTACAAAAAAATTAATGTAGTTGCAATTAAAGATGGCGAATTAGTAAATTTCAATCCATTAGAAGAAGAAATCGAAGTTAAGTTAATTGAAGATGAAGAACAAAGAGAAAATGCAAATACAATCGGCTACTATGCAATGTTTGAATATCTCAACGGATTTAAGAAGGCGATGTATTGGAGTAAGCCTAAAATGGAGAAACACGCTGATACATATAGTAAGGCGTTTAATTTACAGAAGTACAGAGATTTGCAGGCAGGTAAAATCCCACAGGCTGATTTATGGAAGTATTCAAGTTTTTGGTATAAGTCTTTTGATGATATGGCGTTCAAAACTATGTTAAGACAGTTAATTTCCAAGTGGGGCATTATGTCAATCGACTTACAAAAAGCATTTGAAGCAGATATTGAAGCCGAACAGAAAGAAAGTGCTGAATTTGTAGAAACTGAAACAGTTGACAATTTCTTTGAAGATGCTGCTGAAACACCGGAAGAAGTTAAGCAAGATGAAGTTATCCAACCTAAAAACAACAAGGCTACTAAAAAGGATAAGGACAAAGCGGTTGATATTCAAGAAGTATTAGACGAAGAAATTGACGAGATATTTGGACAAGCAGAGTTCTTTGAAGATTAGGACAGGGGAGTAATCCCCTTCCTGTAAGGTGGTGATAGATATTGTTGGACAGAATTATCAAGATAAGAAATGGTGATATGTGGGTTAATTTTAGAATTTATAAATGCGATAGTTGCGGATGTGAGATAAAGGATTGTTACCCACATGTAGTTGAAGAAACACCATACACTATTGCGGAGAATGTGCTTTTAAATTAGGCAAGATATCAAATCAACAATTTATAAAAAACTTTCTTTATGCTTTTGGTGACGGAATAAAAGCTGCAATACATCCTGAAACGGGAGAAGTTGAAATAACGCATAATAAATTTTCATGGGAAATGAAAGATAGTGACTATAGAAAAACAGCACAATATAAGGAATGGCGTAAAAAAGTATTTGAAAGAGATGATTATACTTGCCAAGAGTGTCAATTAAGGGGTGGAAATTTAGAAGCTCATCATATAAAACCATTCAAAAAATACAAAGCTGATAGATTTGTATTAAAAAACGGAGTAACGCTATGTAAGGTTTGTCATAGGCAAGTACATAAAAACAAAGATAGTAAATGGTTGTATGTCAAAGGAAATAACAAAAGGGTGAGTGGTAATGTCTAAAGTAGGATTCATTAAAGATTGGAGACAGGAATTAGAATCTGACATATGGTTAATGCCACCTATGTATCACAGAGTATGGCAATGGATAAAATATTCAGTTAATCATTCAACTGGAAGAATACCTAATAAAGATGGAACTTTTACATTAATTGAGCCGGGGCAACACGCAACGTCTTGTAGGTTGATTGCTCAAGGTGTTGGTTATTATGAAGGTAGAAAGTGGAAGGAGCCTAATGTAAAAACTGTTAAATCAATTTTGGATTGGTTCGTTAAGCAAAATATGATAAGCGTTCAAAGTAACAGTAAAGGGACTATTATAACTATTGTAAATTGGGATATATATCAATCTGAAAACGATAAGGGTAACAGCAAAGGGAACGCCATAGAAACACTTGAGAAACACTTGGTGGATACTAAAAAGAATGATAAGAATGACAAGAATGATAAGAACGAACAAGAAGATATATCTATATGCGAAATCGAGGAAGAACCTCCAAAAAAAGAGCCTAAAAAACCTAAACCTAAAAAAGATAAATATGGAGAGTTTGAAAAAGTATCTTTGACCTTAGAAGAATTTAATAAACTAATAAACAATTTAGGGCAACCAAGAACTAAAGAAATGATTGCAAGGTTAGATACTTACAAAGAGAGTACAGGCAAAAGATATTCAAGCGACTATGCAACAATCCTTAATTGGCAAAGAAAAGATATTGCAGAAGGTAAGTATGACGATAAGAAACAACAAAGTAAACCAAAACCACAACAAAAGCAAAGTAATCTAACTGATTTACTAAACATGATAGAGGAGGGCGTGTTTGATGAATAAAAGTGAAACGTCAAAAATAATAGCTGTCTTAATGGCATCCTATCCTAACTTTTTAAACAATAAAACACCAACAGACATTCAAGCAACAATAAGTGTTTGGGAAGAAATGCTTAAAGATTACAGTTATCAAGAAGTAAGTATAGCTGTCAAGATTTGCATAACGCAAGACAAAAGCAATTTTGCTCCATCTATCGGACAAGTAATTAATAAAATTATAGGCTTTAAAAACCAAGGCAACGAATTAACAGAGCAAGAAGCTTGGAACCTTGTAAGCAGAGCAACTAAAAATAGTGCCTATAATGCAACGGAAGAATATGAGAAGCTGCCGGAATCTATTAAGCAAATTGTAACGCCTTCACAGTTAAAAGAATGGTCGCAAATGGATTCAGACAGCGTTCAATCGGTGGTGGCAAGTAACTTTATGCGGTCATATAAAGCTAAGGTTGCGAGAAATAAAGAGTATCAGGCGTTGCCGAATGATGTTAAGCAGTTGATAAGTAATATGTCGAATACGTTGAGTATTGAGGGAGGAAAAGATGAATAATAAAAAAATTAAAGAAATCAAAGAACGAGTTGAAAAAGCGACACCCGGAACTTGGAAAGTAGAAAAATACTACCATGACGAACCTTACGAAAAATATATAAAATCTGCTGCGATAGTTTGTAAAAATAGAACTATCACAAGGAATGATTGGAGCAATCCTTTAGAATCGGACTTAGAATTTATAGCTCACGCAAGACAAGACATTCCGTATCTGTTAAAGATAATTGATGAATTGAACGAAAAAGTTAAAAAATCAAACGATATTCCGCAATGGCATGAAGTAAGGGTGAAAAAATGAATGTTGAAAGAGCAATAGAAGCTTTAGAAATGGAAAATGCGTTGATGCAATTTGACCCTAATACAGGCGAAGATTACCCGATAGAATTACAAAATCAAGATAATCAAGATTTATATAAAGCTAATTTGATAGCAATATCAGCACTTGAAAAGCAATTAAACGGTGGCTGGATTCAATTTGAAGCAGAATATGACGAAGATTTAAAAATGGATATGCTTCAAGGGCATCTTCCAGATGATGAGCAAGAAATTATAGTAACGAATGGAAAAACTGTGTGGATTGATACATTTATGAGAGATGGAATAGAATGTTATCTTGATAGTGGAGATGGTTTAGGTGGTGAAGTGATAGCCTGGATGCCATTACCTGAACCGTATAAGGAGGACTAAATGCTAAAAAACAACATCGAAAGAATTATATTTGTAACCATGATAGCGATTTGCTTATATTCAATCGTCATATCAGGACTTAGAGAAAAAGAAGCTTGCGACGAACTACAAACAGAAATTGCACTCATAGAAAATGATAATAATATCTTACGCAGCAAGATTGAAGTTTTGGAAGTGGACAAACAGTTGTTAGAGAACGAAATTGAGGAACTTAAAGACTTTAGGGACGTGCTGTCAAAAGCGAGCTATATTGGAGAGTTTGAAATTACTTATTACTGTTCATGTGAGAAATGTTGCGGAAAGACAGACGGAATTACATACACAGGCACACAGGCAACAGAAGGCAGAACAATAGCAGTTGACCCTAATGTAATTCCGTTAGGCAGTATAGTAGTCATAGACGGACAAGCATATATCGCAGAGGATATAGGCAGTGCAATACAAGACCTAAAAATTGATGTATTCGTTTCAGACCATCAACGAGCGTTAAATTTAGGGAGAACTACCAAAGAAGTTTATTTGTTAGAGGTGAATATGTAATGAAAGCTGAATTTGATAACGCAACTATAAAGTGCTGGTTTACAGCTAAAGGTGTATCAAGAAACTTTGAAAATGTAACTGAAATAATCATGAGTGAGAATTCATATTTAATCAAAACAGCAGACGGAAATCAGTACATTATGCCTATGGGAAATGTGAATATGATTGAGGAGATAAGTACTAACTAATTAGGAGGAACAAATGACATATGAAGAATTTTTAAAAAGTAAAGCTATTAAAACACAAACAAGTGGCTTTGACATAGATAAAAATGAATTAAATCCCTTATTATTTGAACATCAGAAAGATATTGTTAAATGGGCGTTAAAAAAAGGAAGGGCTGCAATATGGAGCGGAACAGGTACAGGTAAAACTAACATGGAGTTAGAATTTGGATACCAAGTACATTTAAAAACAGATGGAGATATTCTAATAGTTGCTCCTTTAGCAGTTGCACATCAAACGGTAAATGAGGGTTTAAAATTTGGTTATAAGGTTAATTATTGCAGAACGCAAACAGATGTTAAGAAGGGTCTAAATATAACCAATTATGAAATGATAGAACATTTTAAACCTGATAAATTTATAGCAGTAATTCTTGATGAAAGTTCAATACTAAAGTCATTTACAGGAAAACAAAGAACGTTGCTAACGGAAATGTTTAGAGATACACATTATAAATTATCTTGTACAGCAACACCATCGCCGAATGACTACATGGAATTAGGGACGCAAGCAGAATTTATAGGCGTAATGAAAAGAAATGAAATGCTTGCAACATTCTTTGTTCATGATGGCGGCGAAACATCAAAATGGAGATTGAAAGGACACGCAGAGGATAAATTTTGGGAATGGATAGCAACATGGGCGGTTGTATTTCAGAAACCAAGCGATTTGGGATATTCAGATGAAGGATTTGAACTTCCAGAATTGCGAATACATGAAATAGTTGTACCAAGTCCAAAGGACCCGTATTGTTTAATACCTAAAATCGCACAAACATTGCAAGAACGCAGACAAGCAAGGCGAGATAGTTTGGAGTCAAGAGTTGCAAAGGTGGCAGAAATAGCAAATGCAAATAATGAACAATTTGTTATTTGGTGTGACTTGAATGCAGAAAGTGAAGCATTGAAAAAGTCGATTGATGGAGCGGTAGAGGTTAAAGGAAGTAATAAAACAGAACATAAAATAGACGCATCGAATAATTTTATCAATGGTGATGTCAGAGCGATTGTTAGCAAGCCTTCTATCTATGGTTTTGGCTTGAATTGGCAACATTGCAACAAGATGATATTCACAGGGTTGTCCGATAGTTACGAACAGTATTATCAAGCGATTAGGCGAATATGGCGATTTGGACAAAAGAAAGATGTTGATGTTTATATCGTAACAAGCGAAGCGGAGGGAGCGGTTAAAGCAAATGTTGAGCGAAAAGAAAAAGATAGCGAAAAATTAATATCTGAAATGGTTAAACATACGCAGAAAATATTGACAG
>ENA-UOOR01004163-UOOR01004163.1-fermentation-metagenome-genome-assembly--contig:-NODE-4163-length-11766-cov-8.667577_pt1 | contig 11766 bp, 12 predicted proteins | sample MGYA00245780_ERZ724029 | MGnify/ENA primary metagenome ERZ724029 (study PRJEB28704, sample SAMN03018315) | fermentation metagenome | biome: anthropogenic terrestrial biome; feature: soil; material... | reverse complement strand
GAAACAGACTAAGCTTGAATTAGCAAAACAGATGCTTTCCGAGATTCGGAAAACAAATAAATCTCGTCTTTGGGTTGCTATGGACCGCTGGTTCTTCTGTAAAGACTTTTTCAATTGGTTGCTAGAGCAGGGTTTTGATTGGGTAACTAAGGCAAAAAGGAATACTGTTCTTTATCGAGAGATTGAACATCCTATTTGGTCCAGAAAAATCTATTGTGAAGGTTTCCTCTATGGAACTTTTATAAGAAATCTACCCTAAGCTTAAGGTGTTAGGAAATAAAGGTTTTGTAAGCATTCCGGATATTTTCATTAAACTTCCTTACAAAGTGTATAACAAAAAGGGAGAATCAGTTACAACATATAGATATGTTCCCATTGCCGCAGTTGCCGGGTCGTTTGAGCATTCCTCTAACGATCAAATACTTTCTCAAGAAGATCGGGCAGTTACGTTCCATAATGCGTATCTATTGATTAGCAACCGTTGGGATGAGTCAGACACAGCGGCAGCAACATATTTAAAAAGATGGAAGATCGAAGTTTTCTATCGCTTTGCTAAACAGGAACTAGGTTTAACCTCTTGTTATGCTCGTAATGAATCTGCTCATTTAGCTCATATCGAACTACTGTTTTTGGCTCAAACTTTACTATGCTATGCAGGGTGGGTATTAAATAAAGAAGGCGCTGAGACCGCCCCCACACACTGCGACATGGTTAAGAGCTTTTTCAACGCCTGTTGTCGAATTTGCTGTGAGAAGCAGCAAATCCAATTCTATTTTGACACAACAGTGACGTTGTTTGCAAGTCTTTTTCAAGATTTATGGCCAACTTTTATTGATTTGCGTCTTTGGAATTGGAATTATTATCCACTAACTGCATAAGTTCTGTAATGATAATCTTGATTATTTAATTGAAAGGATTGAAGATAATGGCAGTATCAGCCCATCTTGGACATGGAGTAATTATGAAGAAGAGTGGGAAAAAGCTAAAAAAGAATGGACAGGAGTATTAACATTAAATGCATTAATAGCTTTAGATAATTTCAAGAGATTAGAAAAATAAAAATAGCAGGGTAAGTGCTTACCACAACACTATATAGTCGTCAACGTTAACTTCCACTTGGCCCGAGTAAAAAATAAAGTTAACGTTGATTGACAAGCTTCGAAGTGTTTTCTAGATTGATTAAATACAAGCTTAGGTAATTATCCAATTCCCTCAAAACACGAGACCTGGTTATATATCTAAGCAAATATTAAAGTCTGGTGCTCCCTCTTGTCAAGAGGCGACAAAATATATAGAATAATTTATAGAAAGATATGTCAGTATAGTAATTTTGAGGTGGAAATGATGCTCAGACAAAAACATTTAATCCTTTTTATTCTGATCTTGTTGGTCTTGACGACATTTAGTACAAAAGGTTATACCGGTTCTTTCTTTGACACACTGGAGTTAAGCTTGGAGAAAAATATTGGGCAGAATGGGTATCAAAGTATCATCGCTCAAAAAAAAGTTATTCATCTGCCGGAAGAAGAAGCAGCTCATTTAAATGCCATTTTTAAGAGTTTGGTTAATACCTGTCGAAGAAAAGGGGAATTAGAATTTACTTTGACTGTAGTAGAGGATAAGACAGTAAACGCTTTTGCTTTACCGGGCGGCTATATTTTTGTTCATACCGGACTTTTGTCTTTCGCACAAACTGATGGAGAGGTTGCTGGGGTACTTGCTCATGAAATTGCGCATGTTGATCGGAAACATAGTATGAATGCGATTAAAAGACAGATCGGGATGTCTTTATTATTGCAATTAATTTTAGATAAAAACAAGTCCAAAGAAGAGATGGCTAAGGTAGGAAACTTCGCCATCAATATGTCCCAATTGGGGTATGGTAGAGAAGCGGAGTATGAGGCTGATCGATATGGAGCCTATTTCATAGAAAGAGCCGGTTATCAAAAAGAAGATCTCCTTAATTTCTGGAGACGAATTCAGGGAGAAACCGGCGGGAAAGAAGATCCGCTTTTCCTCCAGCTTTTCTCCACTCATCCGCCAACAGCGGAACGGATAAAAAGAATAGAGGCTTTGTAATTTTTAATATAAATTAGCTTACATAATGCTTTGGCCTAACAGTAAATAATTTTAGTTTTTATTATAAAGCTTTCTTAACAAAAGCAATCGGCTTAAGGAAAGGAATAAAAGGGAAACTTTTGGGATAGTAAAATCTAAATTGTTATGATAATGGTATGGGGGCATTTAAAGTAATTATCTTAAAATAAATTATACTTCTAAAATGGACTCAGAATTCCTATCCCTTTGTTGCTGATAATTCTTTCTGACCAGATCTTCTGAATAATTAGCGTAACAGTATGCGCACAGATGCATACAGGTATTGTACTGACCAATATCTTTGCTGACAATACACCCACAAGACTTTCTTTGTCCTTTGTCTTTAAGGTTTATTTTCTGATTGTTTACTACTGCTGACCTTCGGGGAAATAAGGTAGGTTGCGGTTTTTGATATCCTAGAAAGTTCATTAAAACATAGTCATCCTTAAAGAGTTCGATCATCAAGTCATCGTCAATACATTTGTTGGTCTTGATCCCGAAGGTTGATAGATTTACCTCTTCCCCGCAGGTGGCGATCTGTAACTGCCAATTCTTATTAATCCGTTGAAGCCCGGAGGCTAGGAGCAACATATTTTCCTGGTCAAATTCATGATAATCGGGAAAACCACTAGCAATAAGATTACGACGGACCCGTTCATAAACGGAGATGTCAGCAAAACTGATTACCAATTTTTCTGTATGATTATGGAGCAGTTCCCCTACAGCTTGTAGTTTCTCCAGCAAGCGTTCTACCGTTAAGTCTTTACTTAGGATTAAGGGGTCGAAGCGCCAGATGACTTTCTTCTTTCCTATTTTCTTGGCTAATCTTTGAAAGACTTGAATCCTCTCTGAAAGCTTTGGAAGATTCGGTTCCAATCCTTCATCATCATAATCATTAACGGTAAAGGTAAAGTAGTAATTAATCCCTGCGGCCTCAAGTTCAGGAAGGTACCGGAAAAAAGGATAGGGGTTTTTTGTCCAGAAAACAATAACCCGAGTGTTGGCAAAAGAAACATATTGTTCCTGCCGGTTGAAAGGGTTAATCCATTTGACATAACCCGCGCGCAGCCTTTGCATCAACCATTCACCATAAAAGGCCGGAATATCTGTTGCGCGACTGGCGGAGATAATCACAGGCGCCACCGCTGGTTTTACACCTTTTTTAGTCTCAACCTGAACTCGATCCCATCCTTTAAAAGACATGTTTTACACTCCTCCTTGAATTCACGGCCAGATAAAGAGTATGCGGAGCGGGTACTTACTTTTTTGAATAACAATTTTACGAAGTGAATATAAGTAAGCAAGAAAAAGAATAATTAATCAGTCAACGATCTCAAATCCTTCTCGAATTGCGGCGAAGTCGCTCTCATAATTGTTCCAGACTTCAGTGGAGGAGTTAAAGACAAAGAGATAACCACAGTCGTTGTTGATAATAATCCAGTTTTGTTGCTTAAATGTCTTTCCGTGTTCATAAGTCCAGGTACCAATGGCGGCGGGATAGTCATTAATCTCCCCGGACTCTTGACTGATTAAAATAAAACCCGGTAACACCTGTCCAAGCACAGGTATTCTTGAACTTAAGATTTGAGCGCCGATGGTGCCCTCTGGGACACTAAAGGGAAGTAAGACTATTTGTGTCTCTGGCCCAGTGGTGTTAACTACTGCCAGCATCAGCATACCCTGCTCCTCTGTTTCAATGAGTTGGTAACCTTTAGGAATGGTTAGCCGGCAGCGGTAGTCAGCATTGGTGTAGGTTTGCCCTTGAATACCTGTGTGCAGGGTAACGGCGGGCTTCTCTTCTTCTGCTAGAGATACATCCTCAATGATAATTCCTAGTTTGCCGATGAGACCCATACGAACTTTCTGAGTTCCCATCACTTCTGGGCTGTCAACGAACTTGAGGAGCAGGGCGTCAGGGGCTAATTGATTATGGGAGGGATCCACCGCCACCCACTCGCCCAACCACACTTCATTCCATAAATGACCCACCCAAACACCGTCTTGGTAACGTTCACCAAGGGCTATCTTAGTTGGGAGACCTGCTGCGCGGGACATCGCGGTAAAAAGGATTGCATACTCCGCGCATTTTCCCTTGCGCTCTACTAGAATCTCTTTAGTGGTGAGGGTCTGTGGGATCATTTCTGGTTGAATATTTTGATAGAGCCAACTAAGGATCTTCTGCGTGACTAGCCAACTGTCGATTTCTTCGCCACAAATCGTCTTCACCAATTCTTTCACTTCTGGAAGAGAGGGAGCAATGAATCTGGTATCAGCGAGATAGGGGGCAAATTTGCTCTCAGTGAGCGGCAGGGTGACCCGGCCACTGAAGTCCCGCTGGTCTTTGCTGATCTCGAGGAGTGCTTCATGGGTCGTTGCTGTTATGGTGTGGTCGAGAAGCCTTTGCCGGTTATCAGTGAAATTAAAGTCGGCGAAATCAACATCTTCCCAGATAACTTTGATTTTACTGCTCAAACTCCGGAAAGGATGTGTTATGCGGATGTTACCAGGGACCAGTAACACATCAAGTGAGAGGGCGCTGAGTTCAGGAATTTCTTCTTTCTCTACTTTTCTGGCGCTCAGGTTTTGGAGAGGATTATAACTATAATAAACATCTCCGTCTGCTGAAACGAGCCAGGTGGTTTGGCCTGGTTCCTCTTCAATGATGGAGAAGACGGCTACCGCTTCTCCTTGATACTGATAGGTGGCTTTCTCCTCTACTTTAAAAGTGAAATTACTCAGGCTATTGCTTCCGTAATCCCAGACCTTGGCGGTATATTTTTCCCCAACCAACAAACCCTTGGTTTCCGCTATGTAGTTGAGAAAAGATTCTTTGAAATATAGTGACCCAGTTTCCTCTGGTTGGAAGACACTTTGAAAATCTTTACCATCCGGACCAGTGGTGACTATTGTAATTTGACCATCGGTCAATGTGCCCGTAATCTGATTTTGTTTTCCACCCAGATCTGTTATGATTTTGTAGGCTTTTGCTAAATAATGCTCATCCACACATAGCTCTGCGTAGATGTTCATCTTTTGTGCGGGGCCACCGAGGATCTCCAGTTGTAAAACACCGTTGCTGGTATAGAGGTATCCTTCTTCTGTACGAAGGTAGCGGTCGAAAGAAAAGCCTATCGCTTTCTCCTCTTGCTCAAGCAAAGACCAAGTCTCTGAGAGCGTAGTCTCTGTTGCATTGACGTTTGTTATGAAGAGAAGAAGTAAAAATGTCAGAAAAGTAGCTTTGAGCAGAGGGTTTCTTTTTATTAATAAGTTTATTTTCATCAAGTAGCTCCTTCCATTAAGAATATATTTCCAATTAACAACATTCTTCTCTTGTTTCAATAATCCTTTTTCGGTGAGCCTTTGGCCTTTAATCTTTGGTTAAGGAAGGGGATTGATTAGCGATCAATTAGCCCAATTCAATCAAAGGGGGCGAAATATAAGTTAAATAAGTGAGTTAGGCAATTCCTTAAAATTGTTGAGGAGGGGTTTATGATGAAAACAAGGCAAAACTATAAAATCATTACTTATTTGCCAGTTTGGCGCGGTAGAGAATGGACAGCTAAAGAGATTCAAGGGAATAAATTAACGCATGTAATTTTGTCTTTTGCCCGGATTGATAACGAATTTAGAATCTCCGATCTGGATGTGCGGATCAAAGGCGTGCCGGATACCGTTTCCGCTCAGACTATTGCAGAGAGAACATGGTTTGAGATGGATAAGGTACGAAAGAAATATCCAAACCTGAAAATAATTGTTGCGGTTGGAGGTTGGGAAGGGGAAGGTTTCTCTGATATGGCGGCAACGGCTCCTACCCGAGAGATTTTCGTTGATAGCGTGGTCGAGTACATGGAGAAACATAGGTTGGATGGGATCGACCTGGACTGGGAGTTTCCAGTAAATGGGGCGATGGGAGCAATTAAATGCCGGCCGGAAGATAAACAGAATTTTACTTTATTACTTCAACTCCTTCGGGAGAAACTCGGGAAGAATAAGGAGATCTCTTTTTGCGCTAGCGCGGCAACCTGGTTCAAAGACATAATTGAATTGGAAAAAGTTCATCCGTTAGTGGACTCGATTAATCTAATGGCTTACGATTTTTGCGGTCCCTGGACTAAAATTACAGCGCACCACACCAATCTCTATTTAAATAAAGAAGATCCTATCAACGAGGGAAGTCTCTCTTCCGATTTAGCCGTTAAACGTCTGCGTGAAGCCGGAGTGCCCGCCAATAAGACTGTTTTAGGAATGGCTTCTTATGGCCGGGAGTTTTATCAGGTGGAACCGGGGAAGGATGGTAATGGTTTATTTCAAAGCTACAATGGGACTATCTGGCGGGCCGGTTCAATTCCATTTAAATACTTAAAAAAATATTATATCAACAAGAATGGTTTTAACCGTTATTGGGATGATGCGGCCAAGGCTCCTTTTCTTTATGATGGCGCCACTTTTATTACCTATGATGATGAAGAGTCGGTTCACGAAAAAAGCAAATATGTAAAAAGAGAGGGTTTGGCCGGGGTAATGTATTGGGAATATGTGAGTGATATTGATGGGGATCTATTAAAGGTAATCGCGAAGAGTTTGACGAAGTAGTCGCCCACGCTTATATACATAATTATTTGAAGAACATTCCTTTTGGTGGCAAATTGAAACTAACTTGTTAGATCACAGAATGTTCTAAAGAAGGGTCTATCTGAAAAGCAAAAGTTCAGATAGATTCTCCAAAGGTAAAAAGCAGATTATTTCCCTTAGGGAATTGATTTTTCAGCAAAGGGAATATTAACCGAGAAGGATTCTTGATAAGCGAGGACGATTGCCTTGAAGCGCAAGAAAATGTTTCAAGATAAACTAATATTTGGCGCTCTTTCTGGGGTAGCGGCAAATGTGATCATGAAAATTCCACAGTACATTCTTTGGAAGCTAAAAATGATCAGACATCCTCTTTCACACTATGCGGCAAGCTTATTTTCGACTTCGGAAGCGGTGCATTCCCTTCGACTGGGAACGCTTATTGGGATCATCGCTTGTACAGTTTATTGCGCCTTTCTGGGAATTGTTTTTGTTTATCTCCTTCATTATACGGGTAAACGTTTCTTTATAGCCAAGGGATTGATTTATGGCGCCTTTTTGTGGGTTTTTTCCTACGGGGGGCTTTGCTCTTCATCCTTGGTCAAGCTGAGTCAACTCCCTAAGTTGCCAGAGGAGATCATCCTTTTCCTCTTGCTTCATCTGGTTTTTGGGATAGCGCTGGGAGGCTTTGCACAAAAATTTGACAAAAGATTAGAATGAATAAACTTTAATGCGAATTGGATTTCCCTTTTCTTCTCGTTACCAACAGATAAATAAGGAGGGAAGAAGGGACGTGTAATAAACCTAGGAGCCCCCAGAGCCAAGCGTTCTCCCCTCGTTTACGGGCATCAATAAAGATCCAAAGAGCTTGACAAAAAATCAGCACAGCTATGAGCAGATATACCCACCAAGCCATTGTTTTCATCTCTCTTGTACCTCCTTTCTCCGGTAAACCGGGGCGAATAAAATAACGATGGGCAGTAATAAAGTGGCGGTTTCGAAGAAGATAGCGACTGGAAGAAGGTAGCCGGCGCGCAAAATATAACCGACCATTGTTAAGAAGGCTAAGGCTACAGTAATAAAGATAAACGTTTCTATAATAAGCATTTTTTTGGTGGTAGACATCGTTTTGTGAACCAAATCTGTGAAATAGGAAAGGGGGGGCGTTTCGATCCTTGCCAGCTCTCTCTCCATCTCTTTCGCAAATTCATTGAGGGGTTCTTTCAAACTGGAGAGAGCAGAGTTAAACTCTTCTTCCCCCCAGTATTTTTCAACTTTTTTTGTTTTTTTTAGATTACTGGGTAATTTTTTGCTGGATAAGGAGTTTCTAACCCTCTTCTCCTTTTGCTTCCAGTACCGACTCATAATGCTCACTCCTCCTTAATTAATCATGATGTCCCTTCGAACATGATGCTTATCATTATCACTCCTTACATTCCTCCGCAGGTAATTTCTCCTTTAACATCTCTTGTAGCTGACGCAGACCTGAAAATAAGCGGGAACGGACAGTTCCAATCGGTATTTTTAGAGTAGAAGCAATCTCCTGATAAGAATAATCATAATAGTATTTAAGGATAAGAGGAAATCTTTTTTCCACCGGCAACCGGAGCAAAGCCGGTTTGAGATCAACGGTCATCCCTCCCGGCAAATTTGGGGAATACTCTTGAGGTTCGCGTTCGATTAAGGCGCCATATCTTTTTTCGAATAATTTCCTTCTCCGTAATTGATCCCGGTAGAGGTTGGCGCCAATGGCAATTAACCAGGAAGAGAAAGCGGCTTCTCCCCGGTATTGTTGAAAGCTCTTAATAGCTTTAACCATGGTCTCTTGTGTTAGATCCTTAGCCAGTTCGGTGTTTTGAGTAATTTTCAGGAAATATCCCAGGACCTTTAGATAATTTTCTTGAAGCAAGAGGGCTAAAGCTTTTTCTTGATCCGTTGGCGACTCTTCCCTCTGTTTTCTTTTATTGATGATTAATTCACCCCTGCCTGTTCTTAACGTCAGCCGCTCGAAGTTAGCTAGCGAGAAGAAAGAATGATTTTAGCGGGTAATAATAGAACTTTCTATAAAACCTGACTGGCAAAAAGTTTGTCACGGTTCAAGCGCTCTCCGACTCTTTTAATAAAAATAAGATCGATTAGCCATAAACTAGCGCCTAGCCACCAGAGAAAAACGGTGTTAACCAGAAGAAGGCCGGTGATCTGCCCGACAAACAAAACGAGGACCGGCAGGATGACGAGGCCTCCCAATTGATATGCTTCTTGGAACCCTTTGACCTTGGCCGAGATCAAGACGTTAACAAAGACCGCACCCAGGCTGAGGGCGGGAGTAACCCAGAATAAAAGGATCAGCCAGTTCGGCTGAGGAAAGATAAGCGCGTGAAAGAGCGGGTAGGCGGTAAGGTTTACCATCAGGCCATATAATAAAGAGCATAAGATAGTCAGGAAGAAAGCGGGTAAAAAAGCGGAGAGAATCTTGGCCCAAAACAGGCTAGGAAGAGCTACTGGAGCAAATAAAAGACTTTCCATGGTCTTTCGTTCCTTTTCGCCGGCAAAACTATTTGCGCCGATGACGCTGGCGGCCATCAGTGGTATAATTAGGAAAAAGGGGGCAAACAGATAATTAACGGCAAAATAAATCATTTTTTTATTGACGGTGTCGAAAGAAAGGATTATCTCCCGTAGCGCCCCCGGGGGTAGATTGTCCAACAGTTTTAAGATCGTATCCATATTACCTATTGTCGTTAATTCGTAAAAACGAGCGGGAATAATTAAGACCCCCGGTAAGACCAGACTAAAGATGATCGGGATCAGTAGCATCGGCAACCAGATCTGAACATTACTACCGATTGCCATTATGTCTTTTTTAATTATAGCCTTCACGGCTCTAGTCTTCATCTTCTTTCCTCCCTAATTTTAAAGTATAAGGCTTCCAGATCTCTCCCGCTCATCTCTACAGAGTAGACCGGAGCGACAAGTAGAATCTCTTTTAAGAGGAGAGGGATATCATCCTTTTTTTCTACTTGGAACTGGAGATATCCGGGCGCTCTATTTTCTATCCGATAACCGGCAAATTCTTCCCCGGAAACCTCTAACCCGGTTTCAACTTTAAGGCTGATTCTTCTTAGATATTTCTCTTCTAATTCAGTAAGGATACCGGTCTCCAGGAGCCTACCTTGGTGGATGAAGATAAAACGATGACATAAATCCTGCACCTGTTTAAGCAGATGGGTGGCGAGTAGGACCGTAACTTGATACTTCCGGTTTAGTTCCTTAATATAGTTAATCAAGTCTCTGGCGCCTTCGGGATCAAGACCATTGGTCGGTTCATCCAAGAAGAGAATCTCCGGGTTATGCAGAAGAGCTTTAGCGATGCCCAAACGCTTCTTCATTCCTGTGCTAAAGATCCCTACTTTTTTCTTAGTGGCATCGCTCAAGCCAAAGTCGGCGAGTAGTTCTTTTGCTCGAGACAGTGGTGACTTGACCTCGTAAAGCTCAGCAAAGAAAAGGAGATTATCAAGGGCGGTCATATTCTCATAAAGACCGGCCGATTCGGTTAGGACTCCGCATCGTTTTCGCACTTCATTTCCAGCGGTGACCGGATCGAAACCGGCTACAGAAATTTGACCGGAATCCGGATAAATCACTCCATTAATCAGACGGATCGTGGTAGTTTTTCCGGAACCATTCGGTCCTAGAAAGCCCAGGATCTCTCCTCTTTGCACGGAAAAAGAGAGGTTGTTAATAATCTGTGTCCCAGCGAAAGTTTTATTTATTTTCTCCAGGCGAATTATTTCTTTCCCCATTATATATCACCTCACTACTATGACGAATAAGAAATGGAAATAGTTCATTTGGGGATTAGACAATTTCTTAAATTTAAAAAGACATAATTTGTTTTAAAATTATTCTGCTTCAACCTTGCCAACCTTTAGGGGGTAATGGTATTCTTTAACAAACGAAACTTTGTAATTAATGTTGGTGAAAAACGTACAGTTGTCTCTAGTCTGTTATAGCCGGACGATTAGGGTTTCATATTTTTTATAAGAAGAAAGGAATTTCTTGTGTTTACAAGATGGAAGTAATGATAATGTTTACGACAATAAAGGAAAGGAAAAGCGCTAATCTTCATAATGCCGCTTTAGACTTATATTTTGCATCCCTTATATTTAACTCGGCTTTTAGTGGTCATCCGGTTTATTGAAACTAATTTTAGCTTGACCTTTGTATATTTGTATAAAGGGTGCGAAATGAGAGTTTAAAGATTAGGAGTGTAAATGATTGAGACTTATAAAGGAAGGGGGAGCGCATAGATGATTGATTACGATAAAATACTCACAGAAAACTCAGTGTTAGAATCGGAAAGGCTAGTTTTAAGACCTTTTTCTATGGATGATGTTAACGAGGTGTTTTTGTACGCCAGCGATGCTCAGGTAACAAAATACTTAACCTGGTCATCGCATACAGATATAACGCAAACCGAAAAGATTGTAAAAGAAGTTTTTATGGGAAAGCCTGGAGTTTACGCGATTGAATTAAAATCAGAGCAGAAATGTATTGGTTGTATCGATTTAAGGTTATGTCCTGAGCATGATAAGGCCAGTTTTGGCTATGTTCTAAACCGCAAATACTGGAATCAAGGGTATATGTCTGAAGCCTTAAAGTTAATCATAAACCTTTCGTTTACTAAGTTAAAATTAAATCGTCTGGAATCTACTCATTATGTGGGCAATGAAGGCTCAGGTCGGGTGATGGAAAAATGCGGGATGAAATATGAAGGAAAGGGTTCACAGGAAGTAAAGATTAAAGGAACCTATTATGATGTTATTCATTATGCTATTTTGAAAGAGAATTGGGTTAGCCTGGATAAAATGAATAGAAAGGAACAGGATAACGGTAAGCGGGGTCTTTACCTTTAAGGATAATGGGGAAATGATAGGGAGAATATGGAATTTATCGGAGGGTGATTTTGTATATTTTGATAGTAAAAGGGCAACAGTGGAATATAACGTAAAGAAATAAGCAAGGAGATTTGTGGTGTAAAATATAAGATTTAGGAAACAAATTAAAACATATGAAAAGAGACCCCGAAAGGTCTCTTCT
>ENA-UOOR01004162-UOOR01004162.1-fermentation-metagenome-genome-assembly--contig:-NODE-4162-length-11766-cov-14.530100_pt1 | contig 11766 bp, 11 predicted proteins | sample MGYA00245780_ERZ724029 | MGnify/ENA primary metagenome ERZ724029 (study PRJEB28704, sample SAMN03018315) | fermentation metagenome | biome: anthropogenic terrestrial biome; feature: soil... | reverse complement strand
GGAAAGAAATGAATTAGATACAGTGAAAACCCTGACATATGCCAGACAGCATTACCCGCAAAAGACGCTGCTGGGACTGGTTGACGTACTGGTGGAGAGATATAATCCCGTTTGCGGAAGTAATAAAGCAGATGAGCAAGCTTTATGAGGTTTTGCAAGGACTGGACAGATAGATGGAACTGCCGAAAAATTCTCGGCAGTTAGTTTTATGATTTATACCCTGGGAATTAAATTGTGCAGGCGGCGCTTGCACAATTATGACAAAGGAAGCCAAGCTCGACTTCAGAACGCGGAGGAACACCGATATGCAAATCGCATTAACAAAAAAACTCGCGGAGGCTATGGAAATCAAGCCCTCGACCGTCCGCAAAGTAATAAATCCGCTGTTCACTTGGACAGCAAACTGGACGAAGGTCTGGGACAACCGCCGGACCGAGGATATGCTCGTGTTGGTGAATAACGCCACACGGTTTTCGGTTGCTATCTATCAGGTAAAACGCAGAGATATGAAGGATGTCGGTGCGGAGATGATGATTGCTGCAATTAGAAATACTCTGCTTGCCCTGAACCTCAGCACCGAAATTATTGATGAATATCTGCGACTTTCCAGCGATGTCGAGTTTGTTGTCAACAGCGACAGACAATTTACGGCTTGGGTAAATAAAGCCGGAACAGAGTGCGCTTATCACGTTGGGAACAATTACAACGGAGTAGATAAAATGTTCAGCGACACAATCGGTGCATCTGTTAACTACCACCCCGTCGGATATACAAATAACCAAGATGGCAGATTTATTCCGTATAAAAAGATGTTCGGTTCGCTCGCCGAACTTACCGGGAAGCCTGTCTACAAATATCGGGCTTTTGAGTTGCTTGTTACGCTTGACTTGGAGATTTATCAGGCGACGAGGCGGTTAATCGTTCCGGCGAACATTGAACTTCCGCAGCTGCATAAGATTTTGCAACAAGTGTTTCATTGGAAAGACTATCACCTGCACGACTGGAATGTGTTTGGCGAAAAAAATCGCGAGCCTGTCGCCCGTCTTGTTATGACCGATGAGGATTTGTCGTATGATGATAAAGCTATTCTTGAGGCGGGTCACAAACTGTCGGAGTTTTTACCAAAGTACAAGCATATCATCTATACCTACGATATGGGCGATAACTGGGAACATCTGATTGAACTTGTACGCATGATTGACGAGCATAACGAGGAATCACCGTACTTGCTCGAAGCGGTTGGACAAGCCCCGCCCGAAGATGTCGGCGGCGTTGGCGGGTATATTGACTTCCGTAAGATAATGCAGAATCCGCAGCATGAGGATTACGAGCAAATGAAACAGTGGGCAGGATTTTGGCATTTGGAGTTATCTGATTGGGAAAGCCGTCCACAAGTCATTTATAGATGGTGAGTGGATATGATTTATACTACCTTACCAACAACCACCGGTTGTCGGTTCAATTCCGACCACCTGCTCCAATTAAACTCAATCCTTAGTATCGTAGTGATTCTAAGGATTTTGTTATCCTTTGACATGAAATTTGAAACGAATGAAATCTGCAAGTACTACCCCTACAGATTTGAGGAGGTTAATCCATGCTTATCAACAATTAGCATATTAACGTGAAATCAAGACAATTGTGAAAAAAGTATGTCGAAAGTTAAAGATTTTTCTGAACAGAGAAAAAACTTTACAATACAAATATCTGTGATAAGCTCTTTTAAAAAATGCGAAATTCTAAGATTAAATGAGAATGAGTAAGAAAATAAAAGATAATAGAGGGAGTAAGGTATTATGAATACCACCGTAGATTTATCTCAAGAAAAAATATTATCAATTCAAAAAGCAGCTGAAATATTAATCCAACTTCATAAATCAGGGAAACTGGGCGGAGAGGCAATGCCAGAAGACTCAAATCCTGGGCTACCTATAAATGCTGAAGAAAACTATGCCTATTTTACTCTTCCAATGGCATTAAATTATCAAAGGAACTCGTATAGACTTTGGGAATCAGCAAAAAAAACTTATCTTGATACAAAAACATCTGATGTTTTTGCTCCTAAAAATGTAATTAATATGGAGATTGATTTACTCAAAGAAAAGCTACTAAAATATGGTGTTGCTTTGCAACCTAATAAACAACCACAAATCTGGATGCAATTGTGCCAAACATTTACTAATGATTTTGACGGAAAAATAAAAGAGCTATTTAAAACGAACGGTAATTCTGTAAAAAATATTAAAGACTATATCGCTAACAACAAAAAGAAGTTCCCTTATTTATCTGGGGCAAAAATTGTTAACTATTGGCTTTATGTTATAGGAAGTTATACAGATGTAGCTTTCGTAGATAATGAATATATTACAGTTGCTCCAGATACCCATGTTTTGCAGGCAAGCATGAAATTAGGAATGATTAATGAAAAAGATATTAAGAACCCGAAAATACGCGAATTAGTCAGTGAAATGTGGGACATCATATTTCGCGGAACTAAGCGAAACCCAATAGATATTCATACTCCGCTGTGGTTATGGAGTCGCGGAGGATTTTCTGTGGAGGTAAAAACAGATGATTAGCAGAGTTTTCAAATGAGTAGCTTTAGAGTCTTTAAAGTCTTATATATAGAGGGATCGCTAAACGAAATTAACGCTAAACATTAAACATCTTTCAAATACCATCACAAAAACACATGTCAATAATCATGCAATAAGAAAAAAGCTGTTGATAGAACTATATAAAGAACTGTCTAAGGAACCGCAATACTCTAATACCCCATATAATTTTTAAAGTTTTGAAAAGAAATTTGCGATTAATGTAGCAAAGTTGTATATTTTCTTGTCTAATATATTGAAGGGGCTCCTCCAGGAGGTGTATAAGTGAACAATACAGATGAAGCAATAGTAAAAAGAATACTCAAAGGCGACGGACAAGCCTTCGAAGAGCTGATATGTAAATATCAGAAAACTGTCTTCTACAAATTATCCACAGTAAAAGAAAAGTAATATCGGATGATTGTAATATTATACCATATTAAAAGAACGTAGATAATCATATCCGAATATAGTTGGTAAACATGCTGGGAACGTAAGATAATCCATTATGTTCTCAGCTTTTTTGTTAAATAAATCGGAATATTAACTATTCTATGGTCTTTTCTTTTAACGCTTTCCCCTCCATAATAGAGGAGTCTAGCTAGCAAGCTAGGATTAATCTACGAAGGAGGGTTTTTCATGCAAAAAATTATGGATTCCATCAAGTGTGTAAACTGTATAGAAAACAGGATGAAGCTTTCTCTATTACGTTTCCTCGCAAAGAGAAAAGACTGCCAAATATATTATCGAAAGAAGAAGTTAACAAAATAATATCAGCTATAATCAATATCAAACACCGGGTGATAATCATGTTAATATACTCAGTAGGCTTACGAGTCAGTGAAGCAGCTTCAGTGAAAATAAAAGATATTGATAGTAGCAGAGGACTAATAAGAATCAGTCAGTCAAAAGAAAAGAAAGACAGGTTAACGCTGTTATCAGGGGTTACCTTAAAGGCATTAAGAGAGTATTATACGATTTACAAACCAGAAATATGGTTGTTTCCCGGTCAGGAAGATAATATGCATTTTAGTGTAAGATCTGTTCAGAACATTTTCAATAAAGCATGTAAAGAAGCGGGTGTTATAAAAAATGCCACCACACACTGGCTGAGACATTATGTAGAGTCAAATATTATGGGGAGCTCTCCATAAGAGACATTCCTTTGCGACACATTTGCTTGAGAGCGGTGTTGATATACGATATATTCAAGAATTATTGGGCCATCAAAGCAGCAAAACAACAGAGATTTATACGCATGTAAGCAGCCATAGGCTATGCCAAATTAAAAATCCACTTGACGACATGGATACCATATAATACTATATATATAACATACACGCAACAAACTTCGTTTAAACCATATAATTCATTTGCATACACGAAGTTATTGCGTGAAGACAGTAGTTATCTGAAAGCCAGGTGGATTAAGCAGTATTTCGATGAAGAAGATGAAAGGATAGAGTTTAAATGGTTCAAAAGCATTACTATTGTTTGTATTCCTTGATCCTTGCCTCTCTGTTTTTGATTTCTGTTACGGCATGTATTGGCCATCAAGGTACAAAAGAGGATACTGCTAATATACCGACATCCGATAACATGTATGAAATTTTAGATAGAGACCTTTCTGCTTATAGAGTTTACAACAATGGAGCTAAGATTGAAGACTTGTGGGAATCTGAAAGGGACTGGTATTTAGAAAAGATATGTGAATCGTTAAATATTGATTTTAAAGTTTTAGAATATGGGGAATTTTTTAGAGATGGAGAAATAATTCCTACCAAGTTTTATATCGAAAGAAAAAATATAAAAATGACTTTTACAGGAGAAATCGTAACTGACGAAAGCGGAAACGGTTCTGTTGAATATACATCACTTGAAGATACCGTAAAAATAAATATGTATTATTGGAGAACAAGAATCAGAGTTAACTTAATCGAATTACTTGATCAATTAGATATTAACTATACCTTTGATGATGCTCAAAAGCTAATTATTATTGAATAGTATAAAGACTTTTCAGGGATTGTCTTTGAGAACACCTGGCCATTAGATAACACTGCTTTTACGCAAGGGGCATGGCATGAAGCATGACGTAATAAGAAGTTCATGAGGTCATTGCTACCACACCGTCTCACCGGGCGGCAAGCGCCGCTCACGGGAAAGGCTCCGCTGGTCCGGTTCAGACGGCGTCGTGAAAACGAACCGTTAGGCGACAGACCCTGCGATGACCGCGCGTCCTGCGCGGAGTAGAATTTGGTGACAAGTGACATATATGCAAGATAATGTGACACATAAATCATTTTTAGACATTCAAATAAACAGGAATTTGTCGGGTAGCTTTGAACTGCGGATTATTTATAATTTGTCGAGGTGACAGTGTGATGAATCATCAAGAACTAGTGATTGAAATAACTCAAGAATTATATAAAGATAAAAATGTTTTGGCGTTAATGCTATACGGCTCAGTTTCAAGACATGAGGAAAACACTTATAGTGATATAGACCTATTGGTAATAATCAATGAAAAATACTGTCAAAAAAGGCAAACGGTACGATATGGTATTACTGTTGAATATCTCGAAATGCACATAGAGTATTTGCAAAACTTTATTGCAGAAAATGAAATACCTGTGCTTTTTACTTTAACAGAAGGAATTGTCTTGTTTGATAAAAATTCAATATTTGACCAGTTCATTGCTAAAGCAAAGAATATTATTAAAAAAGGCCCGCCTGTAAATAATAAATGGGAAAACGAAAGATATAAAGTAAAGAAGCGGTCGGACATAACCGAAATATATAAGGATTTATTAGATGTGGATGATGAAATTATGTTTACTTACTTAATTTCGTTGTTAATAACAACCGCGATACCGCTATTAAACGAGAACTATAATTTGTGGCCAAAAACAAGAAAGAAAACAATTAAGTATTTAAAATCCCAATGTCATGACGGCTATGTATATATCGAAACCCTTTTGAGTTCAAAATTCTCTTTGCCAGAAAAACGCAATGCAGCGAAAAACTTAATTGAATACGCATTGAAACAGCACGGGGGAATTTTGGAGGGCGATGCTATAATATTCAAGTTCTGACCAGCATGTAGTTCAAACGCACAATATAGGCTTAATACGAAGCAGCCAAATTCCAATTTGTAGAGTTGAATAAAATGAGCAGCAATCAAAGGTATATTTAAGGTCGCAGCGTCCTGCTGCTCTTGCTTCGTGGGGCAGGATCCATCGCCTAACAAAGCACTCAGCGCAAGGGGCACAGCAGGAAGAAAGGCTCCGGCGTACCGTCAGGAGGTCATCCTGCCCACATGTCTCAGCCTAACCGAGTCGGTCACCGCATTAGTCCGCAAAGTCTCGCTGGGCATGAACGGCTCCCTGTAAGGCTGAGCCACGTCGCGAGTGCAGGCCGTTATACGCCATCGAAAGCTGATACTGCCACATCGTATGGCAGAAATGAGAAGTAAGGTTCCGAAGATATGATACGTAAATTTGGGAAAATATACAATTGAAATAAAAATAGCACCTTCCGCATAAATTTTAGGTTAATGATTACAAAATGTTAATATTAGTTCAAATCTCTATTGATACGTAACGACAAATGCGTTACAATCTTATCAGAGGAGATGGTTTGTATGGAAAAAACTACGACTTTGAATTTAAGAGTTAATCCTGACGTAAAAAGAAGAGCTGAGGAAGTCCTTTCACAAATCGGCATGCCTATGTCCACTGCAATAGATATTTATCTGAAACAGATTGCGATGATTGGCGGAATACCTTTTGCTGTAAAACTACCGAAAGCACCAGTGTCCGTAAATTCCGATTTGATGACAACTGATGATATTCATGCCAAGTTAAAGGAAGGATATAGCGATATCGAAAAAGGTAATGTACAGGAGGCATCTGCTGCCTTTCAGAGATTTCGGGAAACACACAAATGAAGCAGTATAGGATTCAGATCACAAACAAAGCGCTTTCCGATATGGAGGAAATATATAATTATATCGCCGAGCAGCTACAGGCACCTGAAGTGGCAATGGGACAGTATAACAGAATAGCTGATGCAATCGAAACTCTGGATACGTTCCCGGAACGTGTAAAGTTAATGGAGACAGAAGAGGAATATTCGTTGGGACTCAGGCAAATGCCTATTGATAACTTTTCTGTATTCTTCCATATCCGAGAAGATCGAGTAATCATAACAAATGTTTTGTACAGTGCCAGCGATATAGCGAAGCGTTTACGTAATTCATGAAGGCTACAGGCATGACTAAACCAAAAGGCGGTAAAATAAACGGGAAAGGCTTTGAAGATTTGAGGGCACGACATCCTGTCGCACTCTGAATAACGGGGCTTTCGACGGCGCATAACAACGCATTTGCATAAAGAACAAGCATGAAGAAATGCTCTGTGAGCAGGACATGAGGTCATTTCTGCCCACACCCGCCCGCTAACCGAGCCGGTCGCCGCATTAGCCCACCCAGAGGGTCCCGGGCATAAGCGGCTCCCTGTAAGCGGACGGGCGTCGCAAATGCAAACCGGTGCGACACGAAGTCGCACAGATAAATGTTTAACTACACAGTAGTATAATCCTGTCATTCCGTTGACAGTAACCTGACAACAGGTGCGTGGATAGTGATATCCGGGTGCTGAGCTGTTGTGACAAGGTAACCCTTTCTTAGAAATGAGAAGAACCGGACTACGTGAGGAAGCTGGGAAACTGTTAGCACTAATACGGTTAGGGAACTGGGTTGTAGATGGTATGGTTAAATTAATTGAACTGCTGATAAACATCGTCAATTTGAAGGAGCTAAAGGTGTTGAAAAGCTCTAACCAAAAGGTGAGTAGTCAGGCTAGCCTCCTCGGTTTTGAGGTTACACGGATGATGAACTACCGGCGGAAAGGCAGAACCTAACCCATCTGAGAAGTTATCTGTGCGGAACGTGGTAAGCCCAAATTTCTCCTGTGGATGTTTCATCAGGTAGATAAGCTGTAAGGTTTATCAAAGAAAATGTGGGTATGGGAATACCGAGAAAGCAAAAGCTGTCATGTAATGTGACAGATAGGGGTTATTATCCTGACGTGAAAGCGTGCAGACTTCGGTATGGTGTTTAATGACGAGATAGTTTGAAGAATTTCTGAAAGAAGGAAAACAAATGAACACGAAAGTGTGTGCACCTACTGACAACCTAATATGTTGGTCGCAGATTGCCTAGGATGAATGTAAGAGGGTAGTTAAGAAACTTCAAATGCGTATCGTTAAGGCTCAACAGGAAAGAAGATATAACAAGGTAAAAGCACTACAATGGTTGCTGACACATTCTCTGTATGCAAAACTTTTAGCAGTAAAAAGAGTAACAGAAAACAAAGGTAAAAACACTCCCGGAATAGACAACATCATATGGAAATCGGATGAAAACAAGCAAAGCGCAATACAAGTTTTAAAGCGAAAAGGATATACAGCAGAACCTTTAAGACGTGTGTATATACCCAAGAAAAACAGCAAAAAGAAGCGCCCGCTCGGAATACCCGTCATGAAAGACAGAGCAATGCAGGCGTTATATCTGTTGGCTTTAGAGCCGGTAGCTGAAACAATTATGGATAACGATGCATATGGTTTCAGAACAGGCAGGTCAACGGCAGATGCTATTGAAGAAATCTTTATTTTGTTAAGTCAAAAGACATCACCAGAATGGATTCTGGAGGGGGATATAAAAAGCTGTTTTGATAATATTTCACATAAGTGGTTGATGGATAACATCCCATTGGATAAGAAGGTATTAGAGCAGTGGCTGAAATCAGGGGTAATATTCGATAACGAATACTATGATACCGAAGCCGGAACACCGCAGGGCGGATTATGCAAAGCTTAGCATAATCCGCCCTATGCAAAGAGGAAGACTATGCAAAGTAAATGCATAAAAGGCTTGAAACTACTATAGCTCTTTCTGATTCACTTTGCATAGTTATCCGTAAGGCTACAGTCTTGATAACCAAGGCATCAAATCGGTATTGCTGTTCCAGTCAGGGAGGTCCGGATCTACAAGATCAGGATACGCATTCTCCAGAGCCTTGCGTTTTAATTCCGTATCGGTCCTAGCATGATGCTCTGTGGTTTTGATGTCTGTATGGTCCAAGAAATCACGGATATATATGAGGCAGTACCTTCTGATAGATATTTGAGAAAACTCTCAAATCCATCATCGGAGACTATGCAAAGTAATTCAATTGAAAATGGCTGAAAAACAACGTTTTTGGCATATCACTTTGCATAGTAACTTGCTTTGCATAGGGCGGCACCATATCTCCGTGTATTTCCAACCTTGCACTAAACGGACTTGAAAAAATTCTTAAGATACAGTTTAAGGAAAGACGGATAGACCGGCAGAGATATAATCCAAAAGTACACATAGTTAAATATGCAGATGATTTTATCATAACCGGATGCAGCAAAGAATTACTGGAAAATGAGGTTATGCCAGTTGTAAAAGGATTTTTGAAAGAACGGGGTTTGGAATTATCTGAAGAAAAAACAATCATAACTCACATCAATGATGGATTGGACTTCTTAGGACAGAATGTGAGAAAATATGGTAACAAGTTAATAACAAAACCGTCAAAGCGAAATGTTAAGGCTTTCCTAACAGTAATCAGAGACACTATTGATAAGAACAAAACGATAAAACAAGAAGACCTCATCAGACTGCTAAACCCAAAGATAACTGGGTGGGCAAACTACCATAGACATAAAGTATCTAAGAAGACATATAACTATGTCGATACGCAGATATTTGAAAAGCTATGGCAGTGGGCGCGCAGAAGGCACCCTAATAAAGGGAGAAGATGGGTTAGAAAAAGGTATTTTCATAGCATAGGCACAAGAAGGTGGGTGTTCGGGGTTCGTTCACGGAAAGAAATGCTACCGCTTAAAAAAGCGTCCGATACCATGATATTGAGACACACAAAAATCAGAAAGGAAGCAAATCCTTACGACATCAAATGGAAGGCATATTTTGAAGAACGTGAGGGATATAAACTTTTTGAAAGTATGAATGGGAGAGACCAGCTAATAAGAATGTGGAAGAAGCAGAAAGGAATATGTCCTTTTTGCAACGAAAAGGTAACACAAAAAGGTATGTGGCGAATGCATCAAGACGGGCTGACTAAGAAGAAATATATAGTGCATACAAATTGCCATAAGCAGTTACATGGTTATATTCAAGATCCATTTGAGTCGGCTGTTTCATGAAGTTGAAATAGTTTATAAATGCCTGGGCCGTGTGAGGGGAAACTTTCATGCATTGTTCTTTGGGGGGAAAGGGATAGTAATACCCCTGACCTACCCGACTTCTATGAAATGGGGAGCATAATGGTGTTAGTTCTCTGATGCAAATAAGCTACTGGAAAGGATTGCAGGTTATGAATGCTAATCGTTGGAATGATAAGGTAGAATGGTTAAAGGCTATTAGAACAGGTTGGTTTAATGAAGACTATATCCAGTTTTTGATTGATAAGGTTTGGAAGCTAAATGATCCGGTCAATATTATTGATTTTGGCTGTGGATTTGGATATATTGGGCTATTATTCTTACCCTTATTGCCAAAGGGAAGTACATATACAGGTATTGACATATCGGAGAACTTAATCAACGAAGCCAAAAGTATTTTTGAGGATTCTGGATATAAAACAACATTTATTCAAGCAGATTTAAATGATTATCATCCAATAGCTAAATACGATATTGCAATATCACAAGCAGTATTAAGGCATATTCCAAATGCAACCGATATTCTTGCTAAAATGAAAGACTCTGTTATAAATAATGGTTTAGTAATATGTATGGAAACAGATTTGGAACTAGAAAAGGCAGGAATCTATTTCAAAGGTTTAAATTACGGTGAGCTTGGTATAACTCCATTAATGCGAAAGCTATGGGAAAAAGAGCTCAAAGATGGGGGCAGAGATTATAGGTTTGCTATTAGAATTCCTTCAGTCATGCAAGACATCGGTTTGAAAAATGTTAGAGTCCGGATGAGTGATAGTGTATATTTCATTAACCCAAATACCACTAATACAAAACAATATGAAGCATTTTCTTCCGCCTGGGGTTGGAATACTCTTTTACAGGAAGAAGATCGTGCAAATTTTATTAAGTCTCTTCTAGATAAAGGACTTAACGAGGAAGAGGCTGAGACTTACTTTAAGGGAGAACAGAAGATTAGAGAATACTTAACTCATAAAAACGAAGTCTCCATTGTTAAGGCACCTTGCACATTAATTACATCTGGGAACAAGTGATAATATTTTAAGTCTGGCTTTGTAAGGCTCCCCACATCATAGAACAATGCTTTTACGCAAGGGGCATACCAGAAACATGGCGTAATAAGAAGTTCAGGTGGTCATTGCTGCCCACACCGTCTCACCGGGGGCAAGCGCCGCTAAAGGGAAAGGCTCCGCTGATCCGGTTCGACGGCATCGTAAAACCGAGACGTTATGTGAAATACTATGCGATGAGGCATTACTGTATTTAATGTAATGATTGTTAATTAGTGAATGAATAGAATGGAGATACAATGTTATATTCTGAAGATGATTATTTGGAAATTTATAAAGTTGTTGAATCAGAGGTTCATCATGGACTTAAAGCTATGGTTCTTCATTATGCGATAAATAAAATCCCGCTGAATGAAAAAGATATAAGACCTTTGAACCTAACTCCTGAATTTTGGAATTTCGAATTATATAATCTAATAACAATTGGAATTTTAACATTAGGGAGATTGTTTGACGAATCAAATTGTAAATACAATATTATTATTCTCTATAAGTCATTAGGTCTAAACATTAATGCTTTTTCATTTGAAAGTTTAAAAAAGCGCAAAGGTGATATTTTTACCAAAGGTGGATTTGAAGAGTATATTTCAGGCGAAAAAGAGTTTGATAGAGTTATGTATAAAAAAATAAAAGATAGAATTCTTGAAGTAAAAAAAACATATGACACAAAGTTTAAGATATATAGAAATAAAGTTATAGCTCATAGAGAAGTGAATAGAGTCGGAGAATTAGATGTAGAAGGATTTTCATATAAAGAATTGCTTGAATTGTACTTAGAGCTATACAATATTTGCACAGAATTATGGGAGAGGTATAACAATGGGAGAGGT
>ENA-UOOR01004159-UOOR01004159.1-fermentation-metagenome-genome-assembly--contig:-NODE-4159-length-11773-cov-3.147209_pt1 | contig 11773 bp, 10 predicted proteins | sample MGYA00245780_ERZ724029 | MGnify/ENA primary metagenome ERZ724029 (study PRJEB28704, sample SAMN03018315) | fermentation metagenome | biome: anthropogenic terrestrial biome; feature: soil; material... | reverse complement strand
CTGTATTTCATCATAAAAATCAACAGTGCCGGTGGTGATTATACCCGCAAATGCGCCAACACCGACGCTGATAAGAATACTTATTAATAAAGGCTTTAATTTTATCGCATACACAAAAAAGCACCCCTGTTGAATATATTAAGAAATGCTCTTATGTATGCATATCAGGGCATAATATCCTTAAAAACCTATCATTTATATGCGCTTGTTCATCTTCAGCCACTCGATTGTATCAACTAATGTCTGCTTAAAATCCCTTGTTTCATATCCCAGCTCCGCTGATGCTTTTTCATGAGAAAAAGATGCGTTTGAGTTGATTGTATATATCGAATAAGGTGTAAATAAGGGTGGCTGTTTGAGAATTTTATAATACAGCTCGGCGATTGGTGCGGTGAGCTTTATAAACCATAGGGGTAAAAAACTCTTTATCTCTTTTCTGCCGGTAATCTCGTGAAGCATGTGTAATACCTCCCTGACAGTATAATACTTGTTGGAAAGTATATAGCATTCCCCCGCCCTGCCTTTTTCACAGCAAGCAATAATTCCGTCCGCAACATCCCGAACATCAACAAAATCATAACCGCCGCCCACTCCGGATGTAAGGCGTCTTTTTATGTAATCAATAACGAGCGTGGTGATATGACCTCTACCGTTATCGTACGGCCCGCATATGCCCGAAGGATGCACAACGCTCGCGTCAAGACCGTTTTTCACCGCAGAGAGCACATATCCGGTCGCTTCCGATTTTGTTTTTGCGTATAGACCGATTACATCATCGGGGTTGAATTGATTCACCTCTGTTATGGTTTCACCCTTTTTCTTCTCCGGAATGGCATGAACCGAGCTGACATAAACCAATTTTTTTACCTTGTGCTCAATACACAAATCAACTATGTTTTTTGTGCCTGTAACATTGACATCATAAACTTTTTGAATATATTTTGACGCTATCGAAACAATACCTGCGCAATGCACGACTATAAAATCGTCTTTAGATTGGTTATCGAAAAAATCCCCAAGGCTTTCCTTTATGCATACATCACCGTGAAAAAGCTCGTAATTGCCCTCGGGTAAGTTTTTCTCGTCCGGTAGTATAAGTATGCGTATTTTCTTACCCATTTCGGTAAGCTTGCGGACAATGGTGCTGCCGAGATGACCGGCAGCGCCGGTTACTAAATATACTTTACTCATATAAAACCCCTTTCTTTTCAAGTAAAAACAACGCTTAAAACAAGTGGGGATGTTCAATCCGATAAATTTTATTATGGCTATTGGATATTATTACAGCAATTCATTGTAAGATTTCATATCGGTTTTCAATCCCTCGAAGTCTAAATAATCTTCGATAAATTGTTTTCGCAGAAGGTCAACCGGTATAAATTCATTATACTTCCCGTCAATCTGTATATTGTCTGGTAAAAACAAATCGTAAAGGTCCAAATCAGAACTTAAAATATCCTCTATAACACTTTCAAGCTCCTCTGCCGTCCCGTTATAAAAAACCTCAAGATAAACACAGGTTCTCCAGGGTAGTTTGCTTTTTATCTTTCTACGTCTAAGGGCGTAATTCAGGGTTATGAGCTGTCGTGTTCCCACCCAGGGAAAAACTGCGTACTTTGTGTCCGAAAGCGGTGTTACCAGATTAGTGAGAATCCCGCTGTTACGTGCGATATACTGTATTTCAGTCAGTCTTTCACGGCACCTCTCGCTAAGGTACGGATAAGTGCCATCGGTTTTTAGAATCTCGCGTATTTTTCGCACGAGCCTGGTATGAAGCTCCACTTCAAAATCCACATTCCAGTCCACTACGGAAATACCCGGCACTCTTTTTACAAAAATTACTTTTGATTTTATATTTACATCAACAGTTTCCCATGTCAAACCCGCAAGTGCAAAGCGTACGCCCACGGGATAAACCTTATCTACCGTACCTATGGTACGGTTCTCGTCCTTTACAAGCAAATATTCCGGTGTAATAAAAACTGTTAAAAAGTGATGGTTGTTTACAATTTTTTCACCTTCCCTACCGATGATAAGACCGCCCCGTTCGGTGCGCTGGAGCTGCTCTGTATCCAAAAGATGACTTAACAAGCGTTTATAATCGCTCTGGGGAATGTTTGTAAAGCACCCCAAGGTGAGTATAGCCTGTGAAAGAGCTGCCGGAGAGAGCTCTCCGCTGCTTTTTAAGTAGCTCATTGTCTGATGATACAATAGATTATAAGCGTGACGCTGGGGAGGAATCGGCTCCATCCAATGCTCTTTGGTATACAGTTCGACTATTGCAATAATGCGCAGAAATTCCCAGTTTATAGGACCGAGAGTATCTGCAGAATTTATTCTTATATCTTCGACAAAAGTAAACAAAAGCTGAGGAATTTGACCTCGCCTCCCGCAGCGTCCCAACCTTTGTGCAAAGCTGGAAACGGTCAGCGGAGCGCCGATCTGCACAGCCTGATCGAGAGAACCGATATCTATTCCCAGTTCTAAAGTAACGGTTGCGCCGGTTACTATCTTTTCATCGGCGGACTTCATCTCATCCTCGGTGTTCTCCCTTATAAGTGCGGAGACATTTCCGTGATGCACACGGTAAACATCGGGGGATTTTTTTACAGAGGCGATTTCTTTAAGGTTTGCAATAACAAGCTCGGTTTCTTCCCTGCTGTTTGTGAATATTATTGTCTTTTTATCAAGGGTTATGTTGAACAGATATTCGTAATGTTCTCGGTTGCCTATGTTTCCTCCCGTTGAAATTGTGTTGTCGCTGCTATCGCTGTTTTCGGTGTCCCTTATATCGTGTAGGTTGACAAATCGTTCGATAAATAACTTTATCTTCTTTTTTCCCTCATCGGTTAAGGGAGCGGCGCAAACGCGGTCTGTGCCGGTATTCAACCATGACTGAGCCTGTGAAACATCCCCGAGAGTGGCAGAAAGCCCTATTCTGCGCGGAGTTACACCCGTAAGCTTTTGCAGTCGCTCCAAAAGGCATAAGAGCTGCACTCCCCGAACATCGCGCATGAATTGGTGAACCTCGTCGATGATGATGTAACGCAGATCCGAAAACATTTGCAGACATGCTCCACGCTTGTTGGTCAGCAGGCTCTCCAGCGATTCCGGAGTTATTTGAATAATGCCCTGCGGATGTTTTATAAGCTCATTCTTTTTTGTCATGGAGGCATCGCCGTGCCATTTGCATACAGGGATATTGGAATCTATAAGCAGCTGCTCGAGTCTCTTGAACTGATCATTGATCAATGCTTTCAGCGGTGAAATATACATTACTCCCACCGATTTGGAAGGTTTTTCGTAAAGCTCCGTAAGCACCGGAAGAAAAGCGGCTTCGGTCTTACCCGATGCCGTGCCGGACGAAAGCAGAAGGTTATCATCTCCGCCAAAAATCACCTCGCAGGCGGCGACTTGAATGCCGCGCAACTCCTCCCAGCCACTCTGATAAATGAAATCCTGTATAAAAGGCGCAAGTCTGTTAAAAACATCCATACTGTCTAAACCTCAAATTCCTGAAAATCTGCGTGTATTTCCTCATCGGTAATACCGCCCTTTGCCATTTCAAAGCTGTTGCTGCCTAAGATCTCCGATATGCTTTTTTGCGGGTTCTGGTGCAGTATATTTACAAGTTCAATAAAATCACGTATTATTTCACGGGGGGTAATATGTGTCTTTGCGCCTACCCGGTTATATTCCACTGTCAGAAAATACAGCAGATCGTTGTGGCTTACAGTAGGAGTATAATCAAATAAAAAAGCATGTATATCCCGTAGTTTTTCGATCAGTACATACATTTCCTCCTGAGTTAACATTTGAAGTCGGATTATCGGTGCAGATAAATCCTTTGTATCCTCTGTTGAAAAATGCCCTTCCGCCAGACGGGAACGCAACGCTTCGTAGCTGAAAATTCCCTTGTACTTATCCTCTATGCACTGCGGTGTTCCACCCATAAGAAAACCGATATATTTCGCCTTGCCCTGCAGTACATCGTTGTACATGGTAAGTATTTTTTCGTAATTGTTCTGTCTTGTAATAGAGTTCGGTATCTTGAAAATATTTACCAGCTCATCTATGATTACGAGCAATCCCTTATATCCGGTGTTTACAAGAAATACTGCGAAAATTTTCAAAAAATCATACCAGGTTTCATCAGTTACGATGAAATTTATGTCAAGGTCTGTCTTTGCTTCCTTACGGGTGGCATACTCTCCTCTGAACCACTTAAGCACATTGGACTTTGTTGCAGCATCATCGTTTCGGTAAGCTTTCCAGTAAATTACAACGGCTTTTGCGAACTCAAAACCGTTCACCATTCCCTCAAGAGAATTAGCGACTGTATATATCTGTTTTTCAACTAACCCGTCAAATTCCTCGCCCTCAGCATCGGACTGTGCTCTTACGGACGCCTGAATACCGGAAATCCATTTTTCCAGGATCAGCGGTAGTGCGCCGCCGTCGGGTTTTGATTTTGTATAAGCTCCTTATATGTGGCGAGCCCCTGCCCTTTTGTGCCCGAAAAACGACGCTCGGGTGAAAGGTCGCAGTCTACTACGGCAAAGCCTTTTGCCGTTGCATAATTCCTGATGGTCTGAAGCAAAAAGCTTTTTCCGCTTCCGTATTTACCGACAATAAAGCGGAAAGATGCGCCGCCGTCGGCTATCATCTCTATATCACGCAGAATGGCTGCAATTTCCTGTGACCTGCCAACGGTGATATACTCCAATCCTACCCTCGGTACAACCCCGCCCTTTAACGCGTTGATTATAATATTAGCGATTCTTAAAGGCACCTTTACTCCCATATCACTCCACCAAAAATTCTACTTTCTCTATATATTCATCGAATATTACCGCTTCATCGCTGTAATCAAGTATATTATCACCGATTATATCGGCAGCTTTTTCATTGATAATGTCCGCAAGCACTTCGGCCATAATTCCTTTTTTATCTGCGAAATATTTAAAGTCACCACCCGAAATTACGGTTGCCAGAGCTTCTTTTTCTGTAATGTTCAGTGAGTTTTTAAAGCATGTCCAGCAATCCGATTCTTCGTCGAAATCGTCATTTTTTTCGGAAACTGGTATATCTGCGGGACTTTCGGTAGATATTTCATCGTATTTTAAATCAGATACGGTTTGCCCATCGCTATCTGGCACGATAAGGTTTTCCTGAGTGATTTGTGCCTCCTGCCTTATCTTACTTAACGAGCTCTCATCAACAGCAACAACAACTCTGTTTTCCTCAGTGTAAAAGTCCTCTACCGCATCAGTGATTTCTTTTTCCAAAGAGATACCCGTTCGCAGGATTTTTTGGGCAACCTCGCCTCCGACTGAACCCATATTTGCATAGAGTGAGTATCTGTAATCCGTCAGCTTTCTAAGCACCGACTCCATTTGTTTAAAAATATATCCCACGAGGTGCCTGCCGCTTTCAAGCGTGATTATCGAACTCAGATACCATCTGTTTTTTTCGCAGATATAAATCTCGTTTTCTGATAACGCAGTTCGTATATCGGGTTGTTTTAATACAGGGTAGAATAATGCGCCTGAAAAAGGAGTCCATACAGTTTGGCATTTAGACGGGCAAAAAATCAACTCATTTAAATTTATCCCCGATTTTTCAAACGTTTTGTCTAACCTTGTAATAACATATTCAAAACAGTTTCGGATGAGTTTCTCGGTTTCTTTTACATAAAAAACCGATTGGCATATATTGTATTTTGATACTGCGCTATATGTTTCAAATCTGTCGATATCAATTGTTTCGGTTCTCGTAACATCAGGGTAATCATCGGATAAATTATGCTCGCTTACAAATTCTGTAAAGGGCTTTGAAAACTGATAATATACGTAGTAATCCCTAACCCACCTTTTTAAATACTTCTCTATCTTGTTATCGTGCATTTTATAGAAGTTTCGAAAAAACATAAGCTTGTCAAGACCGTCCTCTGCGTTCTCCACTCCTATGTTGTTCAAAAGCTCATAGATGTAAATAAAAGCATAGGACAGAGAAGTGCTTCTGACCTCTCCCTTTCTGACGCCCGTCCGCCAAGTAAAGTAGGTTCTTAGCTGCTCGTAGCTCATCATCTGATAATACGGAAAATAAGCTGAAAAAAGAACGATTTTATCATAATCATCCTCAAAATCTTTCATAAAAACCGCTTGAAAATAAAAAACCTTCGATTTTTCGTATTGAACTTGTTTGTCGTAAAACCGCGAATTTATAAAATAAGAGGAATGATTTTTTCTTAAAATTTCCCTCATGGACTCAAATATTCCTCGTTTTTCATCAAGAACATACCCGTCTGGCTTTGTTATTGGAATGGCTTTATGTGAAACCGGTATATCGTTCTCTATATCTATTTCAGCAAATTTTTGTTTTTCAAAATAATTGCCCTGGTTATTTTTATTCGGAGGCACAGAGAACAAGAGGTTGTTTTCGTCGGATAAACCTCTTTTGGGAATTTTATATGGATTGTAATTTTTATCGTTGCTTTCGCTCATATCTCACATACCATATATAATTAATCAATTTATAATAACACACTGTTAACCTTGTTTCAAGATAAAATATGTAAAGAAAGATGCATTAAAAAAGGGCAGGAAAACATATGCTCTCCTGCCCTTATAATTTTTTTGTCAAATTTTGATGTAAAGAGGTAACAAAAAAGATGCAAGGGAAATTAATCATTTATTTTTAGCTTTTTTATAATACCTATGGCTAGCATAACAAGACCTGATACCATAACCATCAATGAAGATATCAGTAAAATCATTGGATTGAATGACCGTTGTTGAACAGTATCCGATATAATATCAACTGTTTTACCTGATATAGAATCAACTGTTTCAAATGTATGTGAAACAACACCTACCTGACTAAGGTTTATTATTAATGAAGCGAAAATCATCACTGCTCCTAAAAATGATATAATAATACCATATTTGACGAATCGGTTTTGTCGAATGTACGCTCTACATATTTTAGTGAAAATATTGGCAATGATATTTTTAGAAATCAACAGTAAGCCTAAAAAACTAAATACACAACAAATTAAGAACATAATCCACATATCGTTCGCTCTCAAAAAAATGTTAAATCCTGAATAAATTCCTTTTTCATTAATCAAATTTATCGGATGCAATATATACAGAATACAAAAAGTTAGAATTCCAACGAACCCCAACGATAAAACAACTATTCCTGTAACGAAACTTCTGTTAGGCTTTTTCAATTGTGTTGTGTTGTAAATAAGGCGCTTTTTATTTTGCGTTTCTTTTTCACCCTTTAAAAGATAATCAAGTGAGACATCAAACAAGTTTGCAATTTGTATGATTTTATCCGTTTCGGGCATTGTCTGATTAGATTCCCACTTGGAAACAGCCTGCCTTGAAACATTTAATTTTTCAGCCAATTCTTCTTGAGTCATTATTTTTTCTTTTCGTAAATTCTGTAGCTTTTCATGAAATTCCATATAAACCATCACCTTTTCAATATTATATCATCATTCTAATGCGAAGTGTAGTTGTGTACTACCAACCCACATTTTCTTTTTGTCAACCACAAGTTGCTTTTGTAAAAAAGTAATGTGAGAGAACCGGCATGGTCACCTGCACCCGACTTAATCCAACAATATATTTTTACAGAAATGGTCGCATGTGAGCTGGTAGCGAAGATAATATAAACCTATGCAATATCATACCATATAAAATTATTTTAATTTATCCCCTATCCTTAAAAATGGGTTCTTCATCTGATTCCTCCGGAAGCTCTTCCGGATGTTCCTTATAATAGGGGTCTATCATATATTTTTTTATCGTAGGATAAATACAGTATGCGCCTAAAAAACCGATAACAGATATAGTTATTACAAACGGAAGCACGATACCGAGATGAGGTAGCAAAATAGACAAATAAATGCTGATTAATATCAACGCAGCACTTCCGATAAGAGCGACAGCATTCCGCTTAAAACCCAAAATGGAGAGAATAAGGGCGTTTTTAAAAATCTTCTTTATGGGGAGATCGAAGGTGACCAGTATCGTATAGATATAAAAACGCATAACAAAGTATATGAGTATGAAAAGTATTATCGCAAAATAGAAAACATTGATTAAAAAATCTCCGGAGTTCATATAATAGGATGCAAAATCATATAAAAGTACATATATTATGAGCGAATCGATGACTCCGATAATGATACCCTGTTTGAAATTCTTCTTTATTGCGTCAAAAAAATCGCGCCAGACCGATACATATTCGCTTCTCGCAAGGCCACGAAGAACATAAAAAAATCCAATGCTTGAAAGTCCGACAGTAATAACCAGAAGAAGTCCCAAGCACATAAAAACTCTCGAAGCGTCGGAAACGATTTGAAGATCAGTGGAATTGCCTAATATCCCGTAAAGTGCAGAGGTTGAAGGACTTTGTTTATACTGCATAATCCCATAAAGCTGAGCGAACAACGGATTTGTAGGTGTATTTACCGTTTCGTTCAGACCTCCCAACCGTCCGATTAAAAAAAAGACGATCGGGAAATTACATAGGGAAAAAACAAGGTTCAGAGTAGTAAGCTTACCCATTGAGCGTTTTAACAGCTTAAAAAAGTAACCGAAGCCCATTTTTTTGCTGAGCTCAATCTCCTCTTTACTTACACCTGTATTGTTTTGTTTATTTGTACCAGAAAAAAATTCGTATATTTTTCCCAAAGCGTAAACCTCTAAAATAATCGATGCTATATATTATGCGACAATGATTATCCCGTAATCATTGTTTTATTATTAATTTTCTGAAAAATCGGGTTTTTATACACATTACGCCCTCGGATGATATTTCATATAGCTGTTTTTCATCTTGTTTTTCAAAAATTGTGCGTAACGCTGTGTTGAAGAAATATCGCTGTGACCCAGAATTTCCTGAATATCATGAATATCCGCTCCGTTCTCAAGCAGATGAGCAGCAAAGGAATGTCTTAATGTATGGGGTGTGATTTCTTTATGTATCTTTGCCGAATGTGCGTAGTTCTTCAATATCTTCCAAAAGCCCTGCCTTGTCATACGCTCTCCCGCAATATTAACAAACAGTGCGGGTTCGTCCTTATGCAGTATAAGCAATTTTCTCGAGTTTTCAAGATAGTTCTGAATCGATTTAACCGCAATCGGATAAAGAGGAATAAAACGCTCTTTGCTATCAGTACCGCAGCGTATAAACGAAAGCTGCAGGTTAACGTCAACTATGTTGAGATTTATGAGCTCGGTTACCTTTATTCCGGTCGCATATAGCAATTCGAGCATAGCTTTATCACGAATACCTTTGATATCATCTGTCGACGGCTGTGAGAGCAACAGCTCTATCTCCTTGGAATTAAGTACCTGAGGTCCCTTTTTTTCATATTTATCGTTTGGAACTTCCCTTGCGGGATTATGGTCGCATTCACCTGAAATTATAAGGTACTGAAACATGCTCCTGAGTGCGGAAAGTGAACGGCTTACCGAAGACGGTGAAAGCCCGGAATCAGACAGGTACTTCTTATATGCTGTAACTTTATCGACATCAACATCGCAAAAAGAATATATTGATTCGATACGGGCGTAATCCATAAATTTGGTTAAATCCCGCTCGTATGCCTGCAATGTGTTATCTGACGATTTTTTTACATCCTTAAGATAACTCATGTAGTCATTAAACTGTAGGTAAATATTCTTTTCGATTATCTGACCTGTCATTTTTAGACTCCGTTCAATTTATAATAACCTTTGTATTAAGTGATAATAAACATATAGGACACAAGAAGATCAAGGATTGATATCAGCAGAAACCATACCAAATATCCCGTAAATCGCTTTTTTCTCAGCATCTCTCTCGTACCGCCCCTTGCGTAGCGCGAGTATCTTATCACCTCGCAGCAGATTAAAATATCCATAACAGCATACAAAGCGATACAGAAAAAGTACAATAATATAAAAATAAAATGGTAGCCCGATTGTAAAAAAGAAAGAGAATAACGTATTGTAAAACCTATCACAAACGCATCGCAGGCAATGAATAAGAGAGAAACAGGCGGCCCGAATACAGAAAAGCCGCTCAAAAATAAAAAAACAGAAGCAATTATATGAATTTCTCGAAATGATAATATCGAGTAAAAGCTGATATCGCTTATCTCCGCACCAGGTGTATACAGAGAAACGGGAATTCTGCCCTCAGATGTGTACGAATAAAAATAGATACCAAGTACAGAAAACACACAAAAAGAAAAAAACAAAAATCTGTAGGTTCTTCGTCTTGATTTGTAAAACTCAAAAATTATGCTGTCGGCTTTTTTTAACAGACCATCGTCCGCATAAAAATCCTTTGGCGCAGACGGATAAGGTACAAGAGACTTTACCGTGTAGTTGGGCTTTATCATTACTTATCACCCTTTATATTTTTTACTACACAGTATGCGGACAAGCAGGATATTATTCGTTCAGTTCGCGCGTAATTTCATCGGCACGTTCAGTACAAGCTCTCATAGCACGCTTAACCGAACCGGAAAAATCATCTTTATACAATGAGTTAAGAGCAGCAAGTGTCGTACCGTTCGGAGAGGCGACTCTGCGTATCAGCTCATCTAAATCGGTATCCGAATGACGTACCATACCGACAGCGCCCTCAATTGTTTTTAAGATTAAAGGTAGAGCGCTCTCGGAGGGAATACCAAGCTCCAAAGCACCTTCGAGCATAGATTTTATAAACAGGTAAACATATGCGGGAGAAGAACCGTTTACGCTGATGATTGGGTTCATGCTCTTTTCATCAACAACTGTAAGCTCTGCTATTTGGGAAAATAAACTGCATATGAAATCGAACTTATCCTCTATTACGAGAATGTTTTTACATATCGCGACTGCTCCCATACCGATAAGCATAGGCGTGCTCGGCATTGCTCTGATAACGGGAACATCAGTACCCAATTTAAAGCAAATGAATTCCATAGGCACAGCAGCTGCTATTGAAATAAAGGTAGTGTTTTCAAAAGCGTCTTCATATTCTGAAAGCTCTGACATTGAGAAAGCAACATTCTGCGGTTTTGAGGCTATGACCGTATATTCGGCAGCGGCAACAGCTTCTTTTGACGAATGAGCGATATGAAGTCCTGACATTATGTAGCTGTCATATTTTGAACTGTCTATATCAAAAATAACTATATCTTCGGGTTTGACAACACCGGTGGATAAAAAACCGTTAATTAACGCCATACCCATGTTTCCGCAGCCAAGAAAAGCAAAACGATGAGTAAATTCACTTTTTTTATTGACATTATTTTTGAAATCTGTGTTTTTATTCATTTTTTATTTCCTTGTATGACAAGCTAAAAAATTTGCAGTAAATATATAATAATACAATTATTCCGATTTTTCAAGAGTTATTTTGAGTTTTTGAAAAATTGTGCATTATGATAATGTATTATGTAAACAGCGTTATGTCGTCTGACAAAACTACCCTGTTATATTGTGCCTTCGTCTTGTCGAAGTGCCTATATGTAGAAAGAACTTTGAACTTTTTGTTTTTTTATCATTCACTTTTTTAAATTTACAAAAAACATCAATAATTTCATTGGCATTGTACACAAAGATGATACTTTTATTTGTAATTTAAGAAATTTGAAATTAAACTTTCGTCGTTCACATAAAAAAATAGCTGCATACGGCAACTATCTTTTTTATGAATGTTATTTTAGTATATGAATAAACGGAACTATAACGTGATATGATCGATTATATAGTCCAGA
>ENA-UOOR01004157-UOOR01004157.1-fermentation-metagenome-genome-assembly--contig:-NODE-4157-length-11779-cov-4.332224_pt1 | contig 11779 bp, 26 predicted proteins | sample MGYA00245780_ERZ724029 | MGnify/ENA primary metagenome ERZ724029 (study PRJEB28704, sample SAMN03018315) | fermentation metagenome | biome: anthropogenic terrestrial biome; feature: soil; material... | reverse complement strand
AGGCACTCTATATAGTATTAAACTTATCAATACTATGGTGGGCGACAATTTATACTTGCGAGTAAAATTTACCTTAAAGGTTAATGGTGATTTTGTGAACATTTACATGAACACGCCTAAGTATAAAAATATTGAATATTATCGCATATTGGAAACATTTTCTGTACCTTATGACGCTATTAGAGAGTATGACGATGATTCATACTCTCTTTCTTTATTAAATACGGAAAGCGAATTAGGTGGTTCATATAATGATTACAAGTTGCCGTTTAGTGATAATCCAAGCCGACTGTTAATTAAAGGGGAACTTACCCCATATGGGATAAAAGGGCATTATGTAGTGGATACGTTAGAAAATGATACTATTGAATTTAATGTGACGGGAACAATGTATAAAAATGGGGCGTATATAATACCCACCCTTGAAAACATTATTCATATGAACACTGACCATAAACCTTTAGATTTATATAGTGAGTATGAATTGAATATAGAATATAACAATATAATTCATAAAGATGACGGTATATTTGTAAATGAAGCCCCATTAACGGTTGTGGGGGCTGAACCAATAGGTAGTTTAGATAGGGAATTAATTGACGATATTATAACATTAAGTGTTGACATTTAGTTATATATAGTGTATAATGTTATATATAGTAAAGGAGGAAAATAAAATGTATAAATATAAATGTGAGGATTGTGGACAAATATTTGAAGAACCCAAAGTGAGTACAGATTCCGTAGAATATTTTGGGGCGGAGGCTCAATTAGAGTCTAAAATATGTCCATATTGTGATAGCGAGTATATATACGAGGCTCATATATGTAAGTGCTGTGGAGAAAATTATATAGATACTAATGAAGAGTTTTGCAATGACTGCAAAACGGAAATGGAAGAGTCCATAAATGGGATAGTTGAATATTTTATAAATGCTTATGGGATAAATGCGACCACTGTATTTGCTCTTATGGACGAGTGCAATTCATAACGAAGGAGGTTTTATGAAGAAAATTATAGCAATAACAATTATATGTATGTTTATATGCACCTCAGGTGCATACGGTACTGCAAACGAACATCCATACAGTGACGATTATACTATACAACAGACTAAAGCTAAAAACGAGAATACACCAGTCACTAATGCCGACAATTTAATCAAAAGACATTCGGAACAGGCTAATGCTGGAAAAACTCTTGTCAAGAATAAGAAAGAAAAAGATAAAGCAATACAAAAGGCAAACGAAAAAAAGAAAGAAGCTGAGAGAAAATCGCACATGGAATACATTGGGTACTTTGAAGTTACCGCATACAGTTATGCTGAGGGAGGCGGAGAAAATTATCAGACCGCTGGGGGATACACTCCAAGCCCGTACTATACCGTGGCGGTAGACCCAAGTGTAATACCACTTGGCACAATACTTTACATTGAAGGTATTGGAGAGGTACAGGCACAGGATACAGGTGGTGCGGTTCAAGGAAACATAATCGACTATCATATTGGATATGATAATTGCGACGGTTTTGGGAGACAAGAACTCAAAGTTTACATTATTAATTAAGGAGGCATGCAATAATGTTATTTACTGTAATAATTATACTCACATATATCACTTTCATATCCGTGGGTGTATATAATACTATACTAATGAGTGGGGATTTGCAAAACGGAAACGTAATAGATTTTGCAAATCGTGTGACCACAAATCAATTGTTGATATATTCTATTATTCTATTTACATTATTTATAATTTGTTAGGAGGAAAACATGTACACGATAAAGGATAAAGGAAGTCATGCCTATGGGACTATGACAAATAAAATGGACGCTATTGTAACCGCAAATGCTATTACCGATTTTAAATCAAGGCTTTTCGTTTATAACGATAAAGGTGAAATTGTGTACACAATTACCAAATACGACTACACCGATAGTGAATGGGGTGATATTAAATGATAGGAACATTTACAAAAGAACGTATAGAGAGAGAACTGACCCAATCTGATATTGTTGAATTGAGGGAGCGTAATATGCGAGCAAGTGCGTATATAGAGAGAAAGAGAAATGAAAGAGAACACCACCACAGAAAAATGGCTATAATTGAAATAGTATGTGCCGTAGCGGTGTTATCAATTTCAATTGGATTGTATGTGATATTATGAGTAATTTTGTGAAATGCCGTATATGCCACAAGAAAATAGATAAATCTACTGCGTATAATCCTAAACCGAGAATGTATTATTGTTCAAAAGATGAATATGATGCAAGTCGTGTTAAAAAGACCCCTCAATCTGATGATAACAAACAACTTGTGGCATATATCGCAAGTATATATGGGGCGGACATGAATTATCCCTTTATTCTAAATCAATTGAAATATTTACGCAAAACATATAATTATAAAAATAAAGGAATGTTACTCACATTACAATATGTTCAAAATGTGAAACATGAAAAAATAGATACAAGATATGGAGTGTCCCATGTTATAACAAGATTTTACATCAACGCTAAAAAATATTATATTAAAAATATGGAGCAAAAGAAAAAGATTTTGGAATTCAACTTTAAAGACGAGTGCTCAACTATTACGGTTAATCAAGGGAGCAACAAGAAATTAAAAAATAAAATAAAGGCGGAGGAATTTTAACATGGAATATGTACAGGACATGCACTTACAAATTACTGAAATCGTAGATGCAGAGATATTAAATGAGTGCGATACCACTAATGCTATATATAGTTGTGACTATAATGGAGTGTGGTACGGAATTATATTGTATTGTGAAGAAACTGGAATGTGGACGTTTAGTCCAAATGGGGATAAGTTATTTCATAAGGTATTTATTGACGATATATCTAAATTTTTAAATGAATTGCACTTTAAAAACAAGGGGAAATTAAATTGAAAAAAAACATAGGTGAGTTTACCGTAAACGAATTAATTGAATATTGTACTAAGCGTGGGAGTGTTTGTGACGAAAAATGTGAAGCGTGGTTATTTTGTAGATACGATAAGCAATCACGAATTTGGGAATGGTATCCTGAAGGTATAAACTTAACAGTAGACGAAGAGGATTAATGTGAATGTTTTAGAACTCAAAGAAAAACTCAACATTGGAGATTACCGATTCATTATTGAATCACTTGACATCCCAATTACACAAGAGGGAGATAGTCTATGGAGACTTAAATCAATGTGTCACAGCAAAACCGCAAACGAATGTGATAGCAATTTAGTATTTTATACGGAGAGCAAAACATTTACTTGTTATTCCCACAGGTGTTTAGAGAACTCAGATATATTTGATTTAATTACTACACGAATGAGACTCTTGGGATACGAGTGGTCTTTTAAAGATTCATTAAATTATGTAATCAAAGGGTGTAATATTGACAGCAACAGTTTGAATAAAACAAATGACAATAAATCATGGAAAAAAATTGTAGGAAAGTATAATCATAAACAGAAAAACAATAAATCCACAATGTATTCCGATGATGTACTCAAGCATTTTCCAAAGTTATATTATAATGGGTGGATTAACGAAGGAATTGGATTATCGTCAATGGAAAAATACGAAATAGGTTATTATCCAGTAGATAAAGCAATAGTAATACCTTGTCGGGATATTCATAGTAATTTAGTAGGAATTAGGGGTAGATATTTATTTAGTGATAAAGGCAAATACCGCCCGGTACAATTGCAAAATGGCACAATATATAAATTTCCTACTAATAATTATTTTTATGGCGAGTGTCAAAATCGAATTGCAATTAAGGAACGTAAGGAGTGTTTATTGGTTGAGGGTGAAAAATCGGTGCTTAATTCGGACACATGGTTTGGGGACAACTCTATAACATTGGCGTTGTATGGACAAGGTATGAGTGATGAAAAAATAAAAACATTGTTGTCATTGGGGGTAGAAGTTGTGAATATAGGAATTGACTACGATTATAGCAATGTAGATACTGTAGAATTTAACCAGTATGTAAAAAAAGTACAAAAAATTGCCAAACCATTGAAACCATATTTTAGCATTAATGTATTATACAACGAGAAATTAAAGGGATATAAATATTCACCATTCGACTTTACAAGAGAGGAATATGAACTGTTATGGAAGAGCAGAAAAAATATAAAGTAATATTTCAACACGGAAACGGAACTGAAACCACATTGGGATATGCGGATAAAGAGGACGAAGGTTGGCTCATTATAAGCGAGCATATGAACTCATTGAATTATAAAAATCCGTACATTCGGTCATGGATAGTAAACGGGCGCAAATGGTTTGATGTGGGTTCTTGGGTAGAATTTTATATATTGGAAAGTGAGGAGTTTTATGAAGGCGTACAAATTAATACTAATTCAAGATAAAAAGGGCAGACAAAAAACCGACCCAAATTCAACAAAACGCAAGGGTAGTATATATCAATATATAAGAGCGAGAGAAGGCTCAAGTGCAAATTTAATATATATGTACGATAATACTCACGAGAGAAAAGACGGTGCAACTATAACAAGTCCTGTGGAAAGAGTAATAAAAGAAGGAGTGCTGACCACAATTGTTACTCAGAATACAGTATATACTTTCGAAGAAGTGGAGGAATAAAATGCCATTTTTAGTAGTATTGTTTATATTATTCTTAATAGTTGTATTTTGGGGTTGGGAATTAGTAGCCGTAACACTACTTTTGACCATTGCTGGCATATTATATTGGCAACATATAAAAGATAAACCTATAAACCCTGACCCCGACATGATAAATTTAGATGATATAAATATAAAAGATTTGGACGATATGACTGATAATGACGATGATATTAAATGGAGGAACGAATGAACAATATAGATAAAGTGGTTGATAAGTTTGCAGAGATATGGAAAAAATATCCTAATATGAGATTTGGACAAATGCTCATGTGTATATTGTCAACAAAAGACCAAGAGGAGTTTATGTATTTTATAGAAAATGATAAACTGCTAAAAATAATGGAGGAAATGGATAATAATGAAAGTGAACTTTGAATTTAAACCAAACGCTATTATTACGATAGAAGATTATTTGTACCAATGCGGAATTGGGGACGTGAAAGAATATCTTAGCGGTGGGAAAAACCATATAGAAAATCCAACAAAATATCCTAACATGGAAAAAGGTTACAAAATATTTAAGAAAAATGTTGTAAAGTAAAATGATATGTGTTATAATATTAATATAAAGGAAGGGCAACATTAATTTTAAATGTAGTTTGGAGTATAGTATATGTATTTATAGTAAATAAGAATGTCAATAAACTAACAAAAGAAGGAAAATATGAAAGGAGAAAGTAATATGGCATTTATAAACAAAGTGACCTTTATGCAAAGGTGTGCCATTATAAATTGTTACAATGGTGACATTGAATGGGAAGGTGTGAACATCGAGGGGACGTTTGTTTTAAAGGATGTTTTTACAAATGCGGTAGCAACAATTGGGGAGGAGCGTATAAATTATTTTCTAGATGATTGCAATACAAATGGAGATTGTATATTGGTGTATATGGACAAATATGATGAAAAGTGGATTCCAAGAGACGATGAAAGTGTAATTCAAGATGTAAATGGTAAGTACACATATAAGGAGGAGTATTAATATGAAGTACAAAATAGGCGACAAAGTAAGAGTTAAAAAAGGATTAAGTGTTGGTAAAAGATATTATATGAATGGGGGCTCATCAAGTAACACTGTCGTTGGTAGTATGCTTAAATATTGTGGGAAAGTATTCGAGATTGGCAGAAATACTTTTTTACAATACGAACTAAAAGGAACGGATATGTGGCAATGGACAGACGAAATGCTTGAGGATGTTGAATGCGACTCAATTCACATTATGGAAAAAGACAATAAAGTTATAGCTGTGAAAAAACATGGTAATACTGTAATTAATAGGGCGGAGGCACGCTGTCATCCCGAAGATGAATTTGATTTTGAATGTGGTGCTAACTTGGCGTTTGAAAGATTAATGAAATCTTCAAGCCCCAACGAAGTTTCCCCAAGTAAACAAGAGTTAAATGTTGGGGATACGGTTAGCATAATTGACAGTGGATTTATATATAACTATTATATTGATTGGCTTATAAAATATGCCAAACCTGATGAGATGTGCAGGTTTAGTTTTGGAAAAAATCCCGGGTCTAATCGTGGAAGAATATCTATGAAAGCACCATCTCTTAATAAACGTGACGAAATGCTATATTTAATTGATTTAGATAACGCTAGAACGTGCATAGTGTCAGAGAAAGGTATAAGAAAGGCTAAAATATGAATAGTATGACATTTGATGAAATAATGGAAATGTGCATTATGGATAAGATTTTTTCAGAGGAAAAGTTTAAGAAAGACTGTGTACAATGTTTATCCGATAATTACGAAATATCTTGTGGTGAGGCTAAAAATATCTTTGAATATGCGTTTGAAGATTGCCATGCTTATGGATATGCAGACGTATTAGAAAAGGCGTGCGGGATGACAGAACGATATTTGAGTATATCAAGTTGGAAAGGAGTAAATGAATGAGTAAGTTAACAGTAGATATGGAAAACTTAACCAATGCAGAACGAAAACAGTTGTTGAAGTTAGTGAAAAAGGGTCAGGAGGAAAAGAGTATATTTAAGCCTGATAAAGGGGATACTTATTATACAATAAATTATGATGGTACTATACGTAATTGGAGAAATGATACAGATAATACAGATAACCGAATAATAAAATACGGTAATGCCTATACTGACAAATCGGTTGCAGAACGCAAACTCAAAGACATGAAACTGTGGTCATTGCTTTGGAATTTTGCAGAAGAGAATAAGGGCGAGATAGATTGGAGTAACAGTGAACGTGATAAATATTATATTTACTGTGGCAATAATCATAATTGGTATATTGATGTTAAGGGTCTTTGTAGAGGTTTAACCGAGATTTATTTTTCAACACAAGAGATTGCACGGAGAGCCATTGATGAGATTATAGTACCATATGAGAATGGAGAACTATGATGAACCCGATATTAAAAAATGCAAGTGATTTATTAAAATTTTTAGAGGTGCTGGACACCATATACCCAAATTTAACATGTCCTAGTCCATACTTAGAAGTCGATTGCGAAAATTGTAAGCATCTTGAATTTAGGGTTAAATTATCAGATAAATATAAACATTCCGAAGGGTATTATAATTGTAAGTATAAATTCGATTGTTATGTTGGATATTGGGAAAACACTGGAAATAGTCTATTAAACTTAGTAGATAGAACGCCATATCAACATTTTGAGAAGAAGGAGGACTAATAATGTTGTGGAAATGTAAATGTTATAATCCGTTAGAGGGTGATTGTTGTAAACTTGTTGAAGCCAACACTAATGAACGAGCAAGAGAGATATTTGAGAAATGGTTATATAGTTGGCAAATAAGAGCCTACCAGTATATTACTGTAGGAGAGGCATATGTACTCACGGAGGAAAACGCACCTTGCAAGCAAGTGAAGTGTTGTGATTGTAAGCATATAGAATATAAAAAAGATGGAGACAATATCCTTGTGAGATGTAAATATAAAAACAAATGCTCATTAAAAGCCTTAGAAAGACGTGGTATTATTGATAGACCTTTCTTTAATAAAGCAGAGACAAGAAAGGAGTTACCATGACACTAATAAAAGTACCAAAGCATAAAGAATATATATGTAATGTATGCGGTGAAACCATAGGCTATTATGACAAGGTATATTCATTTTCATCCGACAAACGTATCCGTGCGCCGAAACATACAGAGCACGAAGATTTGCATATGTGTGATGATTGTGCGGAAAAATTCTTTGAACTTGTCAATAAGGCTATATTTGAAAGAGATTATCTTAAAACAGAGGATGGTAAAGAGTTACAGAAAATTAGAGAAAAGTATGGGATTGGCGTACATCAAAGAGTGGGTTACACTTATCCTCCTGAAAATCCGCCAAATTGTGGAACGGCTGGACAGCATAGGAGGAGCGAACTTATGCAAGATATTGTAAATGGTACATATAATCCATATAAGGAATATAAAGAGTGAGGTGAAATATGAAAATATATCAAGTACATAAATACGGCGGTTGTTATGAAGATTATTTTGATATTATAGAAGGTACTTATTTTTACAAAGAAAATGCAAGGAAATTTATGCAGGATAGGTATAAAGAAAAGGAAAAATTACAAGCAATAGTGAATAAATGTGAAGCTTGTACACAAGTCTCTGACACAAAAAATAATTGTTTCAAGAATGATGGGGAGGGATTTTGCTCCCACGCCAAACTTTGCTTAGACGATTACGAAGATTGTGAATATAAAATAAAGGAAGTTGAAGTATTGGATATAAATACACTTTACGGAAATGAAAGGTAAATAATGAGAGATAAATATTATTTAATATGCGATAGCGACTGCGATGGAAATATGAGTTGTGCAATAGCTTATATGTATTTAGTACATTGTGGTGTTGAACATAAAAATATAAAAGTGTTATTTCATACTGGTAAAGGACATGGACTAACGGACAATATAATGTCACAAATTAAAGGCGATTGCAAGTTCTTATGGATAACTGATGCTGGCACAAACGATGTTGCCCAATGTAAAGAACTAAGCGAAAAAGGAATAGATATTCTAATTACCGACCACCACCAACTAAACGGTGAAAATCCATATGCTACGGTTATTAACAACCAAATGAATGGGGTATATAATAAAAATGGTTGCGGGGCGTTGGTGACATGGAAGTTTGTGCAGTATTGTTGCGAGCAAAATAAGGATATATTTTATACGCATTTGGTTGACTTAGTGGCGGTTGCCACAATTGCCGATGCTATGGATATGCGTTCTTATGAAAATCATGCTGTGGCATACGAGGGTTTGTCCCACATAACAAATCCTTTCCTCAAACTACTGATTAAAGATATTCCTAACCCCAACACAATCGGGTGGAAAGTAGCCCCTTTGATAAACTCGGTTCAAAGGAGTGATAATCAAGTTCTTAAAGCGGAAATTTTATATGCTCTTTGTGGCGGATATAAACGCCCTATGGAGGACATTATAAAAGACTGTGAAAAAGAGCATAGAAATCAATCGGCACGGGTTAAAAGAATGTTCAAGAATATTATTGATGAATATGAGCCAAGTCCTGACCATAAAATAGAAGTGGTTGTAATAGACAAGAAAACCCCCTATACTGGACTGGTGGCAAATAGGCTTAGAGACTATTATCATAAGCCTGTTATATTAGTCCACGATGAGAACGGAGAAATGTCGGGGTCTTGTCGTGGATATGGAACGCTAAGAAGTACATTATACGATGATAGCCTTTTTACGGTTTGTGCAGGACACGAAGGTGCGTTTGGTGTAGCATGGACTAATGATATGGAGCATGGAGTTTTGTCCCATATAGCTTCTCTCACGTTGCCTGAACACAAAGAAACCGTGTCATTTAATGGGGAGTATTACATTGATGATAGCATATTTGAAATGTCTAATGTAAATTCTGATTTGTGGGGACAGAAGTTATCTAAACCTACGGCTTACTTTTGTATTCCTTTTGACGAAATTGATATGAACATTAAAAAGATAGAAATGTCATTTGAGTGGAACGGAATTACGTTCATCAAAAAATATCCTACTAATGTAGAAAAGGCAATGACTTGTGACTATCTTGAGATAGTGGGGGAACTGGACGCACAATATGAGTGTGGGGAAATGAAGAAAATTATTGATATAAGAAAATGGGAGTTTAATTAATATGAGTAAGTATAGTGGACAATGTGATTTTTATGACACGATACAGATACATGGATATAATGCAATAAAGAACTACAAGATATTCGTTGACGGTGCGAAAGTGCCGTTGACGATTTCTGATATTAGTGACCTTGAGCCATATTATGGATATATAATATCGGTTGGTGGGTTCGATAATGTTAAAAAAACTGGCACAATTTATTTAGTAAATAATGAAAAAAGTTGTTGACAAGAGGTACAATTTCATGGTATAATGATTATATCGTTAAAGAGAAAAGAAAGGATAACTATATGAATGATTATAAAGTAGGAAATTATTACAGGTGTAAAGAGAACGACAAAATATATTCCATAGCAAAAATTTCAGATGAATATATAAAATTTAAGACATTAGCTGAGAGGTATGTCTTTATATATAACTTGTGGCTTGATTGTGCATTGTTTGAATGGTGCGACAAATATCTTGAACCCGTTTTTGATTTTAACTTGTTTATCGATGAATGTGACGTAGTACATTGTAAGACCGAACAGGATGCTAAAATGTGGTGCAAAATAATGGGACAGAATGGGAGAAAGTGGGCTGACGAAATGTCATATAATAATTCACATTGGGATGTGTACCAAGAAGATACTATATATTGGTTTAACCGTGGACACTATGGTGACATTACAGCATTTGATGAGAATGGAAAACCTACTGGGGAGAGGTTTGATGATAATGAGGCTATAAATATAATTGAATTTGAAGATATTAAAAATAATACATATAAAAGAAAGGAAAAGGTGGACATTATGACTAAAGATACATTTACTAAATCAGATTTGAGAGATTGGGATATAGCGATTAGACGAGCTAAAGATGAATTTAAAGCAACAATATTGTCAATTACATTGGGTGGGATGTATAGTCCAAATGGAAACTCATATGACACATTAGATAATTATACCGATGATTTGAGTAATCCAAGTAGTCGAGATTTAGATATAATGGAAGTGTGGAGACCTACTGACATAAAGTCGTTATTCCACCTTTGTGATGAAACGATGTTAACAGATAATTGTAAACTCATGTATAAACGTATTGAACCCACCACAAAAGTTTATTCAAACGGTAAGACCGCAGAAGAAAATCATAGAATACTGTGGAATTTGTTGGCTGACCATCCCGATTGGGAAAAGAGTGACGCACTTGAAGAAATGGAAATGGACGGTACAGACAATATACAAGATGATTGTTTTGCGTGCGATGCTGTGAAAAACGACGGACTATGTGGAAACTGTCCTATTTGTTCTTATAGTGGTGAAGGGTGTCTTGGTGGTCTTTTTGAGAAGTGGCGTCATTCTACTGGTTATGAACGTGCCACATATGCTAAAGAGATTGCTGAATTAGAATGGGAGGATAATTACTTATGGGTTGCACAGTAAGTTTAAATTTGGGAACAAACCAGAGATGTCCACACTGCGGAGGGGTTGTGGGATATAAACCCAATTATGAATATGATATAATATATGAAGCACCAAACAAAAGGGTGGCGGGGGATATAATTGATTTTGCAAGAGATAATCTTCATATAACAAATATGTTCGAAGCCCCTGTCGAATTGCCCCTAAACGAGATGATTGACATTTTAACATATGTTGGGGCAATATCCCAAGGAGATGCCCGCAAAACATTAGATTTAAAAGAAACTGAGGACGAAGTGTGGTTGTTATGTGTTGATTGAGAAAGGCTGTGATACTTTGACGAAATATAATAATTTATTATTCTTTGACTTTGAGGTATTTAAAGAGGATTGGATGGTAGTTATAATAGACTACGCTACGAGAACCCACAAAGTTATAATAAATGATAAAAACGAATTGGATAAAATATATCAGAGAGCGTTGTGCAAAAAAATGATATGGGTAGGATATAACTCACGTTTTTATGATACAGTAATAATGAAAGCGATTTTAAATGGTCGTGACCCAT
>ENA-UOOR01004155-UOOR01004155.1-fermentation-metagenome-genome-assembly--contig:-NODE-4155-length-11782-cov-3.004690_pt1 | contig 11782 bp, 16 predicted proteins | sample MGYA00245780_ERZ724029 | MGnify/ENA primary metagenome ERZ724029 (study PRJEB28704, sample SAMN03018315) | fermentation metagenome | biome: anthropogenic terrestrial biome; feature: soil; material... | reverse complement strand
TACACAAAGCATTCCGCTTATTATTGCACTTTCTAACATTTATTGTAATATGACAATTGCCGAAACGCTGTGTGCGTTAACCATCAATGCAGCATGCGCTTTAAACAGAGGGGAATGTGTAGGGACGGTAGAAATAGGCAAAACCGCTGACATTATCCTTCATAACATCACCGACTTAAACGAATTGAGTTATCATTTTGCCGCCTGCACTGTGGAAAAAGTTATTAAAAAGGGCAAAGTTGTTTTTGAAAAAGATTATTAGGAAAAAACAGGATAAAAAATTATGCTATACGAATTATCAGTAAAAGAATTTATCGAAACTACAGCAAGCAACGCACCAGTACCCGGCGGCGGTAGTGTGTCGGCATTGTGCGGAAGTTTGTCTGCTGCGCTGACAAAAATGGTGGCAGGACTTACTGTAGGCAAAAAAAACTATATAGCCGTAAATGACGAAATGCAAGAGATAGTAGAAAAAATGCCTCATTATCAAACGCAACTTATGGAAGCTATACAAAAAGACAGCAATAGCTTTGACACTGTTATGGCGGCATTTAGATTGCCAAAAGTTACAGAGGAGGAAAAAGTCTTACGCAATCAAGCTATCGAAAACGCAACAAAATTAGCGGCGGAAGTGCCTTTAAAAACTGCCCAAACAGTTACCGAAACTTTTGACACTCTCGCTTTTGTGGCAGAAAAGGGCAACAAAAACACAATGAGCGACATTGCCGTAGCAACTATGCTTGCTCGCACTGCAATTTTCGGCGCATTATATAACGTTAAAATAAACCTATCCGGTCTACCCGAAAACGAGTACAAAACTAATATGCTTAAGGAAGTGGAACGTTTGCATACTCAAGCAGAATGCAAGGAAAAAGAAATTTTGTCAAAAATAATTCTTTAGTTTTTTATTAATTAATATACATGCAGATAAAAATTACTCCCTTTTTCGGGAGTAATTTTACCTATACTTATTCTCATTAATAAAATGCAAGTTGTGCCCAAAATTTGGACGTGCGTTTCACAAATCAAATTCTTTTTTAAAGATAAGAGGAACAGACTTATTGCGTGCCATTTCTTCCATAGCTTCTTTCATTTTGTTTGTTTGTTTTTTGTTCATTCTTTTAATTTCGGATGTGACCATTCTGCTAATTTAATAAAAGGTATAATTAACATTGTCGTCATCTACTAACAAATATTCTTCCATAAGTTTGCCTTCGTCACGGTAAACTAAAATTATATCGCAATTAGGCATTTTGTCACCGCACAAAATCACTTCTGCTTTCCCGTCAGACAATAAATCATAAAAGCAAGCAGTTTGCGCATCGCTATAATTAATTCTTTCATCCAATTTATCGATATCTAAATGCCAATAATTTCTCTCAAAAAACATATTTGAGCGTATAACTTGGGGATCATTTACAGTTTTAGTTTTTTTGCTGTATTTATAAATAAACTTTTTTTCGATTTTCTCAAATTTCCTTTGACTCCACCCTTTAAAAAAAGGTACACAAAACAATGCTACAGAAAATATTAAAGTTATTATTGCAATAGTAATATACTCTCTTTTGTTGATGCTATTATAATCCCAAACACTAAATATTACCCCCGATTCGCTCTCCAAATACACAATGAGTTGTTCGTCGATATAGCCTATTTTTATCCAATCGCCTCTGTTAAGCTCTTCATAACTATCAGTAAAATCAGTATTCTCATGCACAAAAAATTTTTGCAATTCCTCGGTAAAAATAACAGATAATTGGCTATCGGCAACCAAAACCGTAGTTTCTATGTAGGTAATATTCTCTTCCTTGATAGGCTTACTAATGACAAAAAAAGCAATTGACAGTATCAAAAACACCAATCCTACAACATAGATGACTATTAATCCTATTATTTCGCCATTAGTTTTCTCCCTGCCTTATTGAAAGATTTACTAAAATTATTACTTATCTTCTTCTTTTGCCATTAGCGCATCAACAATGTTTGCGGTAAATTTTTCTATTACTGTATTGGTGTCGTCATCTTTTTTTAAAAAATCAGCATACTTATATACGTTAACGCTGCCGTCAGAAATTTGCCTTACGCACATACAATCAATATAAAAATCAATTGCGACAGTATTGCTCTTTGGTTCTAATGCAGAAATATGAAGCATAAAGGTTTAACGGGTGCGGGTAAAGCTGGCATTTTCCATCAACAACCCCGTCCCTGACAATACCTCTTCCGCTCTGCCTTTGTAAAAACGGTACAAAATTACATTTAACGGCGCGCTCATATCGGGAAACATATCAAAATAACAAAAAATATCATATTTTAAGCGGTTTTTAAAAAAGAAAAACCCAAAAATACCGTCAATTATTGCAACCAATACGAGCAAAATGGACATAGCTGGAGTAAAGGGGCTGTCGCCAATGATGCAAATCATAGTTGCGGCAAACAATAAAACCAAAAGCGCCGTAGCAAGGGTAAAACCAGGCATAACTATTTTAGCCTGTCGCACATATTTGTTTAAGTCCTTTTCTAAATCAAATTGTTCCATATGTTAATATATTACTTTTTTTGCCCACTTTTGTCAATATTATGACCGATTTTATTTGTACAATAACTGTCTTAAAATCACAATAGCTTCGCAAATCTGCATATGAAAATAATCCCATACAAAAAAGCTGTCTCGAGTTTTTACATTTTGAGACAGCCCATTTCTATATAACGAAATTAAAATACTGATTTTGCTTTTTTAACAATGTCTTGCGTTGTTAAACCGTAATGCTCTTTTAATTCCGCTAATTTACCCACAACGCCTAATTTGTCCTCTATAGCGACATAAGCGCATTTTGTGGGCAGTTTTTCACTCAGCAATTCGCTTACTGCGCCAAACAAACCGCCAAATTTATTGTGATTTTCCACCGTCAGCACTCTACCAGTCTTTTTTGCGCTGTCAAGCACCGCTTTTTGATCAATGGGCTTTATGGTATGAATATTAATTACTTCCGCATCAATACCTTCCTTTGCTAAAATCTCCGCAGCGGCGACAGTGTCGGCAGTCAACAAGCCGCTGACAAAAATAGAAATATCCTTGCCTTCCTTTATTGTGTCCGCTTTAAACAAATCGAATTTATAATCCGGTCTGTTAAAGACGTCGGGCGTTTCCTTGCGGAACATTCTGATGTAAACTGGACCGTTATAATCGATAATTTGCGGCAAGGCTAGCGCCATTTGTGTGGCGTCTACCGGCTCAAACACCACCATATTAGACAATGCACGCATAGCGGCTATATCCTCAAAGCTCATATGTGTGCCGCCGTTTAACTCTGCCGCAATACCTGGGTCCATACCTATTAACTTAACATTTTGACCCGCATAAACGACAGAAACAGCTATTTGATCAAAAGTTCTACGCGCCAAAAAGGGCGCAAAGGTAGAAACAAAGGGGATATATCCGTATGCCGACAATCCTGCGGCAACGCTTACCATATTGCTTTCGGCAATACCGCAATCAATTGCCCTATCGGGGAAAACCTGACGTAAATTGAAAGTGCCGCCAGCTTTTGCCAAATCGGCGTCAAGCATTAAAATTTTCTCATTTTTTTCCATCAAATTTTGCAAAGTGCTTGCAAATGCTTTCCTTACTTCCATTTAGTCCTCCAATTCCTTCAAGGATGCTTCCAACAGTTCCGCCGATACAGCAGTGCTATGGTTGGCAAAGCCCATCTTCTCAAAAATGCTCACTCCGTAACCTTTTACGGTATTTAAAACTATGCAAGTGGGTTTGCCCTCTACTGTTTTTGCCTGCGTAATTGCTTCGTCTATTGCATTTTCGTTGTGACCGTCTACTTCCATTACTTCAAAACCGAAAGCACGCCATTTATCAGCGATACTTTCTATATTTACTACATCTTTTGTCAATCCGTCTATCTGCATTTTATTGTTGTCTACAAAAACTGTAAAATTATCTAGCTTTTTGTGTGCGGATAGCATTGCTGCTTCCCAAACCTGCCCTTCCTGATTTTCGCCATCGCCCACTATCACATATATGCGCGCACCGTCCTTATTAAGCTTGCTGCCTAACGCTAATCCCACGCCGCAACTTATACCTTGACCTAAACTGCCTGCCGTCATATCTACGCCGGGGGTTAGTTGCATGTTGCAATGGCTGGGTAATGAAGTACCTAATCTGTTTAATGTCAACAGCTCTTTTTTGTCAAAGTACCCAAAACTTGCAAGAGTTGCGTAAAGAGCAGGTCCTGCGTGCCCCTTAGAAATCACCAGCCTGTCTCTGCCTTGCTTGTCGGGATTGTTGGGATCAACACGCATATGCTTAGAGTACAATACGCTTAATACTTCGGCAATCGACATACATCCGCCGACATGACCTACGCCAATGCTTGCAATGCAAGAAAGCGTAAGCCGCCTTATTTCTTTTGTTTTTGCCTTAAAATCCATAAGAATCTCCCTTTACAATTGCTTTAAAAGCGATAATTTTTTATTGTACATTAAGTTTAGCATAAAGAAAAATATAAAGCAATTCAAAACACGTTAAGTATAATTGAACAATTGCCTACTAATTATTATTGACTAAACAGTTAATTTTGATTTAAAATATAGATAAAAATTAAGGTTATTTTTATGGAAAATAAAAGAAATTACAACGGCTGGGAAAATTTGTTTGATAGCCAATTTAAAAACGAATACTTTTTGCAATTAAAACAGTTTTTACAGGAGGAATACGCCACAAAAATCGTATATCCGCCTAAAAAGCTTATTCTTAATGCCTTTGATATCACGTCGGCACAAAACACAAAAGTAATAATTATCGGACAAGACCCTTACATAAAAGAGCATCAGGCAATGGGAATGAGCTTTTCGGTACCTGACGGTATAAAGCCTCCCCCTAGTTTGGTAAATATTTTTAAGGAAATTCAAGCGGATTTAGGCAAAAAAAGTATCGTGAAAAACGGCAATCTGACACCTTGGGCGCAACAAGGCGTGTTATTGCTTAACAGCGTATTGACGGTAGCGGCAGGCGCAAGCAACAGCCACGCTAATAAAGGTTGGGAAACATTTACCGACAGTGTAATTGATTATGTCAACAATTTTGACCGTCCCATCGTATTTATGCTGTGGGGAGCAAATGCAATAAAAAAACGAAGGTTATTGACTAACCCCCATCATTTAATACTAACAGCAACACATCCCAGTCCCCTGTCAGCATACAACGGTTTTTTTGGCTGCAAGCATTTTTCCAAAGCTAATGAGTTTTTAAGCAGATATACTCTTCCTATTGATTGGTAAAATACTAAAAAAATAAATCCGCTCTTTTTTGAGCGGATTGTTTATCAGTTTAGTCGCCTACATACGGAAGTAAAGCTATTTGTCTTGCGCGCTTAACTGCAATTGCAAGTTCTCTTTGATGTTTACTACAATTTCCCGTCATACGCTTAGGCAGTATCTTACCCTTTTCCGTAATATATTTTCTTAATGTGGCGATGTCCTTATAGTCAATATCGTCCTTTTTAGCCACGCAAAATGCGCACACCTTTCTTTTAAGGGGACGACGTGCAGGACGCTGCTGTCTTGTTTTTTCCTCGCTCATATTATTCTCCTTTTATTCTGCTAAAAGTCTGCTATATTAAAAAGGCAACTGATCGTCATCGTCTACGCTGGGCAAATCGTTTATCGACTGCTTTTTACCAAATTCGTCAGTTTCGTTGTCAGTATTGTTTGAGCTGTTGCCACCGCCGCCTAAAAACTCTACACTGTCTGCGATAATTTCGGTGATGTAACGCTTTTCGCCGTCTTTTTCGTAACTCCTGTTTTGAATAGTGCCCGATACAGCGCAAGGTCTACCTTTGGAAAGGTATTTTCCGCAATTATCTGCAAGATTGCGCCATGTGACTATATTAAAAAAGTCAGCCGTCGGGCTGTCGCTGTTTGCGCTTTTATATGGGCGGTCTACAGCTAACGTAAACCTGCATACGGATATTCCGCTGCTTATTGTACGTAAATCTGGATCCTTAGTCAATCTGCCAATTAATATAACTTTGTTCATATCTACCTTCTTACTTTTTTACTATCATATAGCGCAAGATACCATCGGTGATGCTAAGTATACGCTCAATTTCGGCAGGTACAGTACTGTCCGCCTTAAAGTTGATGAGCACGTAATACCCTTCACTCTTATAGTTGATATCATAGGCAAGCTTTTTTGCACCCCATTTATCAACGGTGTCAATGGTACCTTTTGCGTTTACAATAACATCGTTAAATTTATTGACTAAAGACTCTTTTTCTTCGTCGCTTAAACCGTTGTCGATGATGTAAAGCAATTCGTAACTGGTCATCGCTTAATTACCTCCTTTTGGACTGATGGCTTTTGTTTTGCAAAAGCAAGGATTTTAACGGATAAATATATCCATTTAAAACGCTAAAACTTATTATAGCAAATATAACTTTTTTTCGCAACTGTTTTTAGACATCTGCAATTTTACGAAAAATGAATCGGTTTTTATTAACGGATTATTCTCTTAAAGATTTCACACGTATTTTGTTTTATAGTAAAACAAAATTCATCTATATCTTTTTTTAACATTTGCGCTAATTTCTGCGCCACTATCGCTACATTTTTGGGGGTATTAATCTTTCCCCTAAAGGGTACAGGCGTAAGATATGGGCTGTCTGTTTCGGTAAGCAAGCGATTTGTCGGTATACTGGCGATAATATCAAAACCCTTATAGTTTTTAAAGGTAATCGCTCCTCCGAAAGAAAAATATGCGTCATACTTTTTTGATAGAACTTTCGCCGTTTCGCCGCTGCCAGAGTAACAATGAAGCAAAATCCCATTGTTTATAAACTTTTTTTCCTCCTCTAAAACTTTCAGAGTGTCTTCCCACGCATCGCGAGAATGAATCACAATAGGCAAATTAACACTGTCTGCAATACGTATCTGCTGGGCAAAAACTCGTCTTTGACAATCCCGCTCGCTTAAATCGTAATAATAATCTAGACCTATTTCGCCAATTGCAACAAGTTTTGACTTTTTTGCGGCTTGCGTTAAAAAAATCGCAAATTCTTCATTAAAGGTTTTCGCCTCATGCGGATGACAGCCGGCAGTAGCATAAACATCAGCGTATTTATTGCTTAATTCAATACTTTTTTGACTGCTGATTTTGTCGCTTGCAGAATTTATGACAAAATCCACTTTGTCTTGTGCAAAATTTTCTATTAATTTATGCGCCACACTTTCTAAACTGCTGTCTTCAAGGTGACAATGGCAGTCAATATACTTCCTCATTTGCACTCTGTATCAGAAATATAGCTGCGAATTCTGAGTTTTACCCCTATCTCGTCGCAAATTTTTTGGCATTGGCGTATTTTTTCTTCGCCGATAATATCTACTATGGACATAATAACCTGCGCGCCGTATTTGTGGCAATCAGACGCAAAACTAATAACCGCTTTATATGCATCCTCTCCAAAATCGCTTTTGCACAACCTTTGATAATCCTTTGCGGTGCTTTCGTTTAAGCTGATACTCACCGTATCTGTTACTTCGCATATGACCAGCGCTGTAGGTCTTTTGTTTATAAGATCGCTCTGCCCGTTGGTGTTTAGACGCACCTTGCCGCCTTTTTCTTTTATATATTTTGCAACTGTTAAATATGCGTTCAAATTATACGTCGGCTCGCCAAATCCGCAAAAGGTAAATTCCTGACAAAAATCGGTGTCAGAAGGAATCTGCTTTATAATACTGTCTGCATCGGGAGTGGGATTTTTTAACCAAAGAACTTGTCCTTCCATTGTTTGTCTGTTGTTGCGTATGCAAAAATCGCAATTGTTGCTGCATTTGTTTGTCACATTAAAGTAGGGTTTGCCCTCTACCAAATAAAAATATACGTCCATTTGTTTTTCTTCTTTGTGTTTTTCTTTCGACTTACTGCTAAAAAAGCTATTTGCTGAGTGTTTCCATTGCTAAAGCGTACATATACGCCATTTTTTTGAGGTTATCTATATCGATAAACTCATTTTTTTCGTGTATTGCTGTTTTTTCATCGGGGAAGGTAGGTCCAAAAGCTACGCAACAAGGCAACATGCGGCTATATGTGCCCCCGCCTATAGCAATAGGTTTTGCATCCGTTTTCATTTCCTTATTGTAAATATTTAATAATGTTTTAACAAGAAAATTATCCGGTTTAACAAATAAGGGCTTTTTAATGTGTTTTTCCTCTATTAATAAGCTTTTTATGCTGTTTTTTATAACGCATTCCTCAACAAAAGTATCAGTAAAAGTAACGGGGTACCTTATATCCAGCTTTATTTTAAGATGACCGTCCTGTGTGCTAACCACGCCAATATTTGTGGTTATCTTGCCGCTTTGCTCGTCCTCTAATGCAAAGCCCCAGCTTTTGCCAAAAACGTCACTGCACATTTTTTCGGCGACAAAATTTAGCAATTCGTTATTGTCAAATATTTTTGCCAAAATTTTGAACATCTTCCATGCGGCGTTGTCCCCCAAATGCGGGTTGGCGCCGTGGCAGGATATACCGGTAGTCGTTAGTTCAAAACCTTTTTCCGTTTTTTTGTAGGCTACCCCGCTGTCAATAATATTTTGTTCGTCAACAGTAGAGCTGAGTAACGCCATGCAATTGTCAGGCACTACGTTTGTCCTCGTGCCTGCTAATATTTCTAAAATTTGATTGGGAAGTTTGCCAATATCTAAATGCATTGCATAAATACCTTTTTCGATATTTATTACAGGAAAATCGCCGTCAGGACTAAAAGCAATATCCGGTAAAGGCATTTTAGTTTTATAATACTTAATGCACTCCATACTACTTTCTTCGTCGCAACCAAAAATAAGGCGGATTTTTTTGTTGGGCACAAAACCGCTGTCTTTTAACGCTTTTAAGGCATATAAACAAGCAATCATAGGTCCTTTGTCATCGCTTGCGCCTCTGCCGTAAATTTTGCCGTTTTTAAAAGTGCCTTCAAAAGGAGGAGTGTCCCAACCTTCTGTAACGGGCACAACGTCAAGGTGTCCTAACACTCCTATTATTTGCTCGCCTTGTCCAAATTCAACATGACCGGCATAATTATCGCAGTTATAGGTATCAAAACCCATACTTTTTGCAATATCCAAAACTAGCTTTAAACAATCTGCGTTGCCTTTACCAAAAGGCATTTCGTTTAAAGCAGGTGTCCTAACTGTGTTTATTGATAAAACCTTTAATAAGGTATCTACCATCTGGTTTTCCAAAACGGTTAAATATTGTCTATCCATGGTTTCTCCTTTTATACGCGTATATTATACACAAATTGAAAAAAATGTGCTATCATTTACCTATCAAAAACAATGTTTTTCTAAAAAGGATTATTTATGCGGCTAACTCACCCTAACAAAGGTCATAGACAGCGTTTGCGTAACCGTTTTAATAACGGCGGATTGTCGGCGCTCCAAGATTACGAAATTTTGGAGATGCTACTAAATCAGTCGGTCATGTACGCAGATACGCAAACAACCGCAAAAAAACTGCTGCTAAAGTTTGGCAATTTGCGCTCCGTATTAAATGCAACGGAAAAAGAGCTTTTGTCCATTAGCGGAATAGGTGCAAATACCGCAACCACCTTGCGGTTTTTTGGTGCTTGTTATCTTTATCTTTCGACCAACGCCGATACATTAGGCGCAGGTTTTGTCACTCGTGTTCAAATTGCTGACCACTTATTTGCGCCTTTAGCAGGCAGAGGGTCAGAGAGTGTATTTTTTATCTGTATAAACGAAAAATTTAAAATTGTATATACCGGTGAAGTGACACAAAACAAGTCGGATAGCGTGACGCCTCCCTCTCTAAAGGAAATTTTTTCTATCGCAATAAAGATGGGGGCTGTTTATATTTATTTTGCGCATAATCATCCCGCAGGCATTGCTTTCCCTTCTAAGGCTGATATGGAGTTTACTTCCACCGCTACTGTCGCTGCGTTGCAGTTGGGACTAGTGGTGTTAGACCATTTGATTGTTACCGATATTGATTCCTACAGTTTTTTTTATGACGGAAAGATAGGCGGGGCGGTAAGGGATTTTTCGTTGGCAACTAAAATTGATTCTGTACCCTTTAGCCGTGGGGAGTTGTCTTTTTTGTTTTTCCCGCAAAACCCTCTGCCCTCCGCTAATTTGAGCAAAAATCGAATAAAAATTCTTGCGGCGGAAAATTTTGATCCAATTATAACGGTAAAAAAAGCGGCAGATTTATACGTTTTGGCAAAAGATTCTTTTGCCAATAAAAAAACAGAGATAAAGGAAAAAGATATCATACAAAAAGTTGCAACAATAAGCGAAGTAAGTACTAATAATGATTCTGCCGAAGTCAAAAAAATTAGCGACCAAGTATCCGCATTAGAAGAAGAAAGAGAGGAAAAACCGTTGGTAAATACGCAAGAAGCTAACGAAAAACAGCCGGAAGAAGATTATGACACTTATGTTGCGCGGCTTTGGAAAAAATTACAGAACAAACAAAAAACAGCAAAAAGAGGTTAAGATGAAAAAGACATTTTTTAAAAACGCATTATCCACAACACAATTAGTGATATCGGGGATATTTATATTGGCATGTATTGTTTTTGGCATACTTTATTCTACCGATATGACGCTACGCTTTATTGTAAGTATTGGCGGTATTGTTTTGATTATTCTTCAAAATATATGGATTTCCGTAAAAAATGATATGTTTAAACGATTAAAGGTGACGGACGAATATATTCAAGTAAATTCTTTTTTAAATGAAGGTTTTAAAATATATTTTAAAGAAGTGCTAACCGCCGGCAAACTTAGCATGGCGACAACTAAAACGAGTCATGAGCGCTATTTCTTTTCTACAGTAAAATACACAAAAGGAGAACACGTATCCATCGACAAAAGTAATACTATCGATTTTGACCGCACACCAAAAACCGAAGGAATTTTTGATTATATCTGCGAAAAACACAATTTAACCCTCACCGAGTTTTGATTTAAATTATGAAATATCTATTTGAGAAAAAACAATATTACAGTTTTTCTTAATTTTAAATTTTTTTGGTTTTTTTCGACATTTGTTGAGCAGCTTATTCCTAATGCTTTTGGGGCAACCGTGTTTAATTTGTATACCTTATTAGCAGATTTATTAAGCAAATAATAAGGAGGTAAGCAATGAAAGAAAATAAGTTTTATTCTTTTTCAAATATTATTGCTACGACATTGTTGTTCTGTATAGTTCAGGCAGGATTGATAACAATAATAATATTTGATATCAACAAATATTGGTATTTTGGTTTCCCTTTTGTAATAAACATTTATATATCCTATTATGCCATTAAAACATTTACATCTCTTCTGAAGACGTAAGGTATAAAGATAAATTATACGAATGGGATAAAATATTTATTACTCTATATCCTGCATTGCATCGTTCTTTTCAATATGGGTATTATATAATGTTCTATGATAAATATGTCAATATCAAAGAAATAAAATCAGAGATAAAGAATGGCTTTTATATTTATTTACGACCAAAACCACTAAATAATATAATTGAAAAATACAGCAAGAAAATTTTTGTTTTAGATACATCAGGAAAAGAAGGAGAAATACACTCAACAAAAATTAAATCACACAACAACAAATATCAACAATAGAAAATATTAATAAAAATGGTCGCTTGGCTAAAGCTGGCGACTATTTTTTGTCGTTTTAAACTTATCATTTTATCATAAGCTCAAAAATAAACATAAGTTATTGAGCAATATAATGTTA
>ENA-UOOR01004154-UOOR01004154.1-fermentation-metagenome-genome-assembly--contig:-NODE-4154-length-11784-cov-2.227641_pt1 | contig 11784 bp, 8 predicted proteins | sample MGYA00245780_ERZ724029 | MGnify/ENA primary metagenome ERZ724029 (study PRJEB28704, sample SAMN03018315) | fermentation metagenome | biome: anthropogenic terrestrial biome; feature: soil; material... | reverse complement strand
AAAAAATATTAAACCCAATATTGTTTAAAAGACGAATATTAAGCCAAAAAAAATTAAATCAAGGTCTATTAAAGCTGGCATCTGTACTACTTGTCATCGTAATGACCTTTCAGGTAATGTGTTCATTAGGTTCATATAATATTTTTGCAGTTGAAATGGAGAAGAAAGTTACGATACTTTTCACCCATGACAGACATGATAAGTTTCTACCTTTTAACACTGAACAGGAAGGAGATATCGTTCAATTAGGAGGATATGCACGGTTACAAAGTGCTATCAATCAGGAAAAGCAAAAAAACCCTGATCTACTTTTGCTAGATGCAGGAGACTATTCAATGGGTACTCTTTTTCAAACTTTATTTGCAAGTGATGCAATTGGACTTAAAATAATGGGTCAAATGGGGTATGATGCTGTTACAATTGGAAATCACGAATTTGATTTTAGAGCCGCTGGCTTAGCCAGCAGTTTAGCGGTTGCAAAAAACAGTGATGATAAATTACCACAAATTGTTCTTTCGAATGTTTCATTTCCAGCTAATAAAGATGGGCATATGGTTGAATCTCTAACAAATCTGAAAAGTGCAATGGATGAATATGGAGTAAAAGATTACACAATAATAGAACGCAGCGGTATAAAAATAGGAATATTTGGCTTGCTAGGCAAGGAGGCGGCATCTAATGCTCCAATGTCAGAAGTTGTTTTTACCGATGTAGTTAAAAAAGCAAAAGAAATTGTTAATATATTGAAGAAAGATGAAAAAGTTGATCTTGTTGTGTGCCTTTCACACTCAGGAACCTGGAAAGATAAATCTAGATCAGAAGATGAAATTCTTGCTAAAAAAGTACCTGGAATTGACGTAATAATTAGTGGTCACACTCATACGAAGCTTACAGAACCTATTCTTGTGGGTAATACCATAATTGGATCTTGTGGAGAGAATGGTGAAAACTTAGGAATTCTAAACATTTCCAAGGATACATATAATGGGGATTGGAAGTTGGCCGATTATAAACTTAAACCTATAGACAGTAGCTTGGCAGAAGACCATAATATTTCACAGGTAATAGATTCATTCAAACAAATGGTGCAGGATAAATATCTAAATAATCTGGGGATGGAATTTGATGATGTCCTTGCAAGAACGGATTTTAATTTCGTACCATCGTCGGAAATTGGTGCTGAACATAAGGAAGACGCCCTTGGGAATTTAATTAGTGATGCTTACATATATGCAGTTAAACAAGCAGAAGGTGTAAATTATGAACCTGTTACAGCTGCCATTGTACCATCCGGCACAATACGAGGTTCTTTTGTAAAAGGAGATATAACAGTCTCTGATGCCTTTAATGCTAGTTCTTTAGGAATTGGCAAAGACAAAATGTCGGGATATCCATTAATTTCTGTTTATCTTACTGGTAAAGAGCTGAAGACAGTTTGCGAAGTTGATGCTTCAATAGCTCCATTGATGAAAACAGCTCAACTTTATATATCTGGTATTAACTATGCCTTTAATCCAAGGCGTCTGATATTTAATAAAGTCACCAATACAGAACTTGGGGGGTCCTATGAAAATATAGAGAAAATCGATGATGACAAGCTTTATCGTGTTGTAGCTGGTTTGTATTCAGCACAAATGCTTTCGGTTGTGGGTAGCAAATCTTTTGGCATTTTATCAATTGAACCCAAAACCAAGGATGGATCCATAATAACTGACTTTGAAGCGCAAATAATCACCGACTTTACCGATGGTCGTAATAACGAAGTTAAAGAATGGCTGGCAATTGCCCAATATTTGCAATCTTTTAAAAAAATAAGTGGCTTGCCTCAAGTTCCAATGTATTACAGTCAAACTCAAGGAAGAAAAATAGTAGAAACTAACGGTGATATTTTTTCTTTATTAAGCAATCCTAATGGTATAGCATTAGGATTCTATTATCATCATTATAGTTGCTGCTATCGTTTTTGCTATATTTATGATAATAAGGCGCAAAAGACGTAGGAGAAGAAGAACATACAATTGGAAAATGAGGATATAAATTAATATGGATAATGAAAAATTAAATGAAATAAAAAATGAAATATCAATTCTTCCGACTCTGGAGAAACGCATGGAAGGACTTCAGAATAGCATATATGATTCAGAAGCTGAGGTACACAACCTTCTGGTCAAATATGAAGAAGAGTCTCTTGATGTAGAAAAGCTTAAAGATGAAAAATTTTCTACAATGGTACTGCGTTTTTTAGGAAGATATGATACAAAACTTGATAAAGAAACAGATGAAATGCTTGCAGCAAAGATGGAATATGATAAGGCTGTAGAAAGAGTCAAAGAATTGAAATTAAGTCGGGAAGAACTAGGAATTAGAATATCAGAATTAAGAAATGAAAAAAGGCTTTATGAAGATGAACTTAGAATTCGGGAAGAAAATATTCGCAATAAAACTTCTAGTGAGGTATACTCAAAATATATGGAATTAGAAGAAGAAAGAGAATTGAACATAAAACAGCTAGTAGAAACAGAAGAAGCACTAAGGGCTGCAATAAAAGCAATAAGTATTGGGAAGAATGCAAGTATACATCTTCAAAGTGCTGAAAATTGGGCTACATATGATGTGTGGTTTAAAAGTGGGATAATTAGCCATATAGCAAAGTATGATCATATTGATAGTGCGGAATCTGACTTCAATAAATTGCATTCTCAGCTAAAGGAATTGAAAAGAGAGCTTATGGATGTCAAAATGTTTGATGCACCAGAAATTTCAACTATAAGCTCGACCACAAGAACTATTGATTTTTGGTTTGATAATATTTTTACTGACCTTAAAGTAAGAGGTAAAATTCGTAATGACAGAGAGCAGCTTGATAGGATATTAAGCTCAGTAAATAAAATAATATCCCGTCTTGAGAGTAATAAAAGAAATGTTGAAAGTAAACTTAAAAGCATTGATCATGATAAAAATGATTTAATTATGAATTTATAAAAATGAAGGGGACACTCCACGCACCACACACTTCTAACCTCTATTGGTGAGGTGTGTCAAATTAGGCAATCAAAAGGGGACATTTCCCAGCGTAAAAGGAATACCTCTTGCTTGAGAGAGGTGTGTCCCCTTACCTTAAAGGAGGTTTTTCACAAATGCAAAAGAAATTTAGTGTACAAATAAAGATATTAAACTTCATATTAGTAGTATTACTCATAGTTGGAACTGCAGTTGGGTGTGGAGGTACAAAAGAAAACCCAATAGTGGAAATTGAAATGGAAGATGGCAGCAAAATGGTGCTTGAACTATATCCGAAATATGCACCTAAAACTGTAGAAAATTTTGTTAAACTTACCGAAGAAGGCTTTTATAATGGTCTAACTTTCCACAGAATTATTAAGGACTTTATGATACAAGGTGGCGACCCTAATGGAGATGGCACTGGAGGATCCAAGAGCAATATTAAGGGCGAGTTTGCAGAAAATGGCTTTAAAAAGAATACTTTGAAGCATACACGTGGTGTAATCTCAATGGCTCGTAGTGGTAGTGATATGGATTCAGCAAGCAGCCAGTTTTTTATTATGCATGGAGATGTATCTCCTTTGGATGGAAAATATGCAGCATTTGGCAAACTTATTGAAGGAGAAGAGACTCTTGATAAAATTGCAGATACTCCAGTAAGTGTAAATCCACTCAATCCGAGAGAGACTTCGGTACCAAATGTAGAAGTTAAAATAAAAAAGGTTACTGTACGGGCGAATGAATAAAAACGCCCTCTCATATTCCTTTTAAATCAAAAATTGGTGTATAGATATCATTAGCTGATGATATTTCCTGCATATACCCATTTTCCAACCCGATATCAAAGAAAAAGTCAATATAAGCCTCATATTGACTTTCACTTATGCGATGATTGAGTTCTTTAAAATCGTTTGCTTTATACATAGGGGTATATTGCGACATGAGGCTCACATATACGCTTCTAGGAAGGTTCTCATTTATCCACTTAAGAATATTTTTTGAATCATTAAAAAGTCCAGGAAGTATTAGATGGCGGATAATAAGTCCTTTCTTTATTATGCCATTATCATTAAATTCTGGTGAGTCAACCTGCCTGTACATTTCCAATACTGCTTTAGATGCATATTCAAAATAGTGAGGAACACCAGAATATTTTATTCCGTATTTATCATTGTAATATTTAAGGTCAGGCAAGTATACATCTACCAAACCTTCCAAAGAACAAAGAGTTTCAATAGTCTCATAACCATTAGTGTTATATACGACAGGTATATTTAAATTACTGGACTTCGCCTCCAGCAAAGCTTCCCTTATTTGGGGTACAAAATGAGTAGGTGACACAAGGTTAATGTTGTTAGCGCCTTGTTCCTGTAAATTTAAAAATATTTTTGCAAGATGTTCTATGCTAACTTCCTTACCATAGTCCTTCTGACTTATTTCAGAATTCTGGCAAAACACACATTTCAAATTGCATCCTGTAAAAAACACCGCACCGGAACCGTTATCACCACTTATACATGGTTCTTCCCATTTATGAAGTGAGGCAAGAGATACTTTAACTGATGCAGATGCCCTGCATACCCCTTTTTCACCCGCTATGCGGTTTACCTTGCACTTGCGTGGGCATAAGGTACACTCTTTGAGACTATCAGTCGAGTTATTGCCAAAATTATGCATATAAAAATCTTCCTTTGTTATATTTAATTGCAGCTAACCAATGTGTTCGCTTATAGTAATAGATTATTCTTAGCTAAGATGATTTGTCAATGTATTTCTTTGTTATACACATTTTTCAGCAAAATTTTAATTTCTATGTTAGAATTATGTATGACTTATGTGAAAAACATATTTAGTGTTAGCATACTGGAATTTGCAGCGCTTTATAGAGGAAACAGTTTTCGGGAGGATATTTAGTGAATATTTTAACAGCAGAAAAAATTTCGAAAAGTTATAGTGAAAAAATATTATTTGATGAGATAACAATTGGTATAAGCGAAGGAGAAAAAATTGGCCTTATTGGAATAAATGGAACTGGAAAGTCAACCCTTTTAAAGGTTATTGCAGGGATTGAGTATCCTGACAAAGGAAAAATAGTAGCAAATAGTGGTCTTAGAATAGAATATTTGCCTCAAAATCCCAATTTTGAAGGGGAAATGACTATACTTCAACAGGTCTTTACAGGCAATTCGCCTGTTGTGAAGCTGTTGAGAGAATATGAATACGCTCTCCATGAGGTTAATGAATATCCAGATAATGCCCAGGCGAGAGATGAGCTGTTAAAATTAACTCAGGCAATGGAAAGTATGCAAGCATGGACAAAAGAGAGTGAAGCAAAAACCATTCTTACTAAATTAGGAATTACTGATTTTAATGTTAATGTAGGTATTCTTTCAGGTGGTCAGAAAAAGAGAGTGGCAATGGCTGCTGCGCTTATAAGTCCTGCTGACTTGTTAATCTTTGATGAACCTACAAATCATATTGATAATGATACTGTTGATTGGCTGGAAAAATACCTTAATAATCACAAGGGTGCCTTGCTTATGGTAACTCATGACAGATATTTTCTTGACAGGGTATGCAATAGAATTATTGAACTTGATAGTGGTAACTTATATAGTTATCAGGCAAATTATACTAAGTTCCTGGAAATGAAATCAGAGAGAGAAGAACTTGAACAATCTTCTGAAAAAAAGAGACAGAATCTTTATCGAAGAGAATTGGAATGGATCAGGAGAGGGGCAAAGGCACGCTCGACAAAACAGAAGGCGAGAATAGACAGATTTGAAAAGATTAAAGAAGATGAAAGGTCAATTGGCAATAATAATATAGAAATTAAAGCAGAAGGCACCCGACTTGGTAGAAAAATAATAGAGTTAGAACAGGTAGAAAAAAATTTTGATGATTATAACATAATAAGTAATTTTAGTTATATTTTAAGAAGAGATGACAGAATAGGAATTATAGGACCTAATGGAAGTGGAAAATCAACATTGCTGAATATTATTGCAGGAAAATTAGAACCTGATAAAGGTAGTGTATCAACAGGGGAAACAGTGAAAATCGGATTTTTCAGACAGGAAAATGAAGATATGGATGAAGACATTAGAGTTATCGATTATATAAGAAATGAAGCTGAGCATATAATCACTAATGATGGAAGTTTAAGTGCTTCCCAGATGCTTGAAAAATTTCTATTTCCCCCCAGTGTTCAATGGACTCCGGTTTTTAAATTATCAGGAGGAGAGAAAAGACGTTTGTATCTATTGAAGATACTTATGAGTTCTCCCAATGTACTGCTTTTAGATGAACCGACAAATGATCTAGACATACAGACACTGACTATCCTTGAGAGCTATCTGGATGATTTTAGGGGAGCAGTAATAGCAGTATCACATGATAGATACTTCTTAGATAGAGTAGTAGAAAAGATATTTTTACTTGAGGGAACCGGCAATGTAAAACAGTTTGAGGGGGATTACTCTTTTTATATTGAGAGCCTACAGAGAATGGATGAAGACATTGAGAACGAAAGTGTTGCAAATGGACGTTTTGTTTGCCGTACGAGTCATATCAAAGGTGGCAAACAAAACCTCCCCTTGCCACACAATAAGAACAACCAGACCGACAAAAACGATGAAAATAATGGAGAAAGTGATAATCAGAAGAAGAGAGGACCTCTTAAATTAACTTTTAATGAACAAAGAGAATTTGAGCAAATTGATGATATTATAGCTAATTTAGAAAACGAAATTCTTGAAGTTAACGTTAAACTTGAAAAAGCAGCAAGCGACTTTGAACTTTTGCCAGGGCTAATTTCCAAGAAAGAACTTCTTGAAGAGCAGTTAAATGAGGCTATGGAAAGATGGGTATACCTGAATGAACTTGCTGAATTAATTACTGAAAACAAGAGTGGGAAGAGTAGGTGACAGAGGTAACAAAATAGGTGATTAACAAAACCTCCCTTCGTACTACCTTTGCGACTAAATTCGACAAATTATATATTGCACTTGAAAGATTACATTATGTCAATTACAATATATAATATAGATATTAGTATTTTCGCTAAAATGTTTGAATTTAAGTGGAGAAATTACATATAATTATGTAAAATTACATAAAAGGTGAGAGTATGATTAACAACATTAATAATATTAGCAACATTAACCTTGATATTAACAGAATTAATGTAATAATAAAAAAAATTATCGAAGGAATAGGTTCTAGCAGAGACGAAGTACTGAAAATAATTGACAGTATAAGAAATGAACAGGAAAATCTAAAGCTTGAGTTATCAAAAACTAAAGCTACTATACTTATTGTCGTAAATGAAGTTGATACACTTAGTAAACAAGATAAACAAGCAAGGCAATGGCTAGCTGAAGTATCAAAAAACTTTAACATATATAATGAAAATGATATTAAGGATGCCTATGAAAAGGCATTAGATCTCAGGGTAAAACTAATTACAAAGACAAATGAAGAAAATGCATTAAGAGAAAAAAGGAATCAATTAGAGATTTCTTTGAAAAAGGTAATGGAGAACATCGGTAGCGGTGAGAAAATACTTAATCAAGTCAGTATAGCTTTAGCTTATCTAGAAGGGGATATCCTTTCTGCTCTAGAGGATGCAGATAAAAATTCCGAAATGTTTATTGGAATAAAAATACTGGAAGCTCAGGAAAATGAACGAAAAAGAATAGCTAGAGATATACATGATGGTCCTGCACAGCATATGGCTAATGTAGCTATGAACGTTGACATATGTAAAATGATAATAAAAGATAATCTGGATAAAGGTCTTGAGGAACTGGAAGAGTTAAAAGAAAGTGTGAAATCGGCCTTAAAGGAAGTCAGAAATATTATCTTCGATTTAAGACCAATGTCTTTGGATGATTTGGGTTTGAATCAGACAATTCAGGAGACTATAAAAACAATTTGCCAGGAAACTAGTATAAACATAGAAGCAAAACTAAAACCTATACAATGTGAAATAGAGAACATTATTCAAGTTGCTGTGTATCGGATTATCCAGGAAGTTTTTAATAATATAAAAAAACATTCTGGAGCGAAGAATGCTGCAATTAAATTGGATTTTGGTACAAAATATTTATTTTGAGAAATGAAGGTTTCCATGCTGAAAAATTAATTAACAAAGGTGAGGAAGATTTAAGTCTAAGAATAGATGAGGATCACAGAGCAGTTTCCATAAATGTCACAGGTGATTCCGGAGTTTCTGATTTGATAAAACCGGGGGACTTTGTCGATATTATTGTATATTTGGATGAGAAAAAAGACGGAGATAAGATTATAAGACCTGAATTATCAAAGATTATTCTACAAAATATCAGATTGCTTGCTATAGATAAGGAGCTTAAGAGAGAAGAAGGTGTTACAAATGAGGAGATCCCGGCAAGATTTCTTGTTACACTATCCGTATCAATTAAGGAGTTGGAAAAGATAGTATTGGCTGAAAATACTGGTATTCTGAAACTTGCATTAAGGCCTTTAGGAAGTGTTACTATCGACGAAACAAAAGGAACTACAAGCGAAGAATTGATTGTTGAGTTAGGTGAGTCTATTAAAGACAGCAGCAATGAAAAAGGCAATAATAGCATGGAAACGTTTACCACTTATCGAATAAAAAAAGGAGATAATTTAAGAAAAATCAGCCAAGAATTTTATAAAGATCCTATGAAATATCTGTTAATAAAAAAGGCTAATAATATAAAAGATGAAAATCTGATAGTCACTGGGGAAATCATAAAAATTCCAGAAGATAACTAGTGGATATGGATAGTAGGAGAACATGCCATTAAATTACAAGATGAAGTGATGCAAATTTCAGCATGTTGACGCTTAATGAGTTTTTACAGCAGAATCAAGTATGAACTGACAGGGGTAAAAAGGTGAATAAAATTAAGATATTAATAGCCGATGACATCGAGGAAACAAGAAATGTAATAAAAAAGATACTTAATTTAGAGAAAGAACAATTTGAAGTAGTAGGTGAAGCTGAAAACGGAGAGAAAGTTCTTGAACTCATCCCTAAAGCAAGACCTGATATTGTGTTAATGGATATTAATATGCCATTAGTAAATGGCTTAGAAGCTACAGAAAAGATTTCTGAGGAGTATCCTTGGGTTATAGTTATTATACTTTCTGTTCAAGGAGAAAATGAGTATCTTAAAAAGGCTATGTTTTCCGGAGCTAAAGAATATATAATCAAGCCCTTTCACTTCAATGAATTAACTAAAACTATTAAAGCAACCTATGAAAAATATAAACCAAGAGAAATTAATAATGAAAGAGATAAAAATCTTTCAAAGGATGCAAAAGTCATTACTTTCTTCAGTTCAAAAGGAGGAGTAGGAAAGTCGATCATAGCTCTTAACGCATCAATTGTATTAAGTAAAATACAAGATTCTAAAATATTGCTATTAGATATGGATTTACTGTTTGGAGACATTGCAATGTTGGTAAATCAATGCAATCCAAAAACTATTCTTGATGTAATCGATGACGGACAGTTAGATTCATATGTAAATATTAAACCATATTTATATAAATATAATGAAAGCTTAGATATGCTTTTTGCACCGCTAAAACCAGAGGCGGCGGAATATGTTTCTAAAGATAGCGTTGAAAAAATGATGAAAATCCTTCAAAAATATTATGATTTCATTGTAATAGACACTGGTATAAATTTCAATGATATTACTCTCTATCTCCTGGATTATGCGCAGACAATTTTATTTGTCACAACTTCAGAAATTGTCTCTCTTAAAAATGCTAAACTGGGGTTGGGGGTAATGAAATCTCTAGGTTATGATAAAGGCAAATTGGAGCTCATTATAAATAAATTTACAACAAGTTATGGGATAAATAGAACAGAACTGGAAGAGGCTTTCGAAGAAGATGTTTTTACTTTAATTCCTGAAGATGAAAAAACAGTGAACCTTTCAGTTAACAGAGGTCAACCTTTTTGTGCAAATGCAAGGTACAATAAATTGAAGGTTGGAAATTCCATAAAATTAATGTGTGAAAAATTGCTTGATAAAGCTAACTGAGGAATAGCTAACCAAGCAATAGTTGAAAAAGTAATAACAGTAAAGTCAACAGGATGGTGGTTAATATGTCTCTTGCAAAGAGACTTGAAGAAGTTAATAGCGATAATAAAATTAGTAAGTTTAATAAAGCTGGCAGGTACAATGATAAAAATAGCGATAAATATAATGATAAAAATAATCAGAAGGAAGCAGATCCTTATTCTGATTTAAAAGCTAAAATTCAAAACAGGGTAATTACTGAATTAGACATAGATTTTAACGATATTTCAGAGCAAAATGAAGACTTGAAACAGCAAATAAATGATATTCTAATAAAAAATATTGAGCAAGAATCTTTAAATTTAACGAACAACCAAAAGAAAAAAATAAAAGATGAATTATTAGATGAAATTATTGGATTTGGACCAATAACATGCTTAATTGCAGATGAAAATATTACCGAGATAATGGTTAATGGACCAAATCATATATATGCTGAGAAAAATGGGAAACTAGTCCGAACAAATGCTAAATTTAAAAATGACAATCATGTACTTCATGTTATTAAAAAGATTGTGTCACCTATAGGTAGAAGGATTGATGAAAGTTCACCCATGGTTGATGCTAGACTTCCTAATGGTTCAAGGGTTAACGCAATTATTCCGCCTTTAGCAATAGATGGTCCAGCAATTACAATAAGAAAATTTTCCGAAGATCCTTTTAAGGTGCAAGATTTAATTAGCTTTGGAACTTTAAGCTCAAAAATGGCTCAATTACTTGAATATTGTGTGCAAGGATGTCTAAATATTGTAGTATCGGGAGGAACAGGCAGTGGGAAAACCACTACTTTGAATGTTTTATCCTCTTTCATACCAAATAATGAAAGGATAGTGACAATCGAGGATGCTGCGGAACTCCAACTATCTCAGGAACATGTAGTAAGACTTGAAACTAGACCAGAAAATGTGGAGGGAAAAGGTGCTGTCAGTATAAGAGATTTAGTCAAAAATAGTTTGAGAATGAGGCCTGATCGAATTATTGTAGGAGAGGTGCGTTCTGGAGAAGCCTTAGATATGCTGCAAGCTATGAACACTGGGCATGATGGATCTTTAACAACCGGGCATGCAAACTCCCCAAGAGATATGTTGGCAAGACTAGAAACTATGGTGCTTATGTCAGGAATGAATTTACCTGTTAAAGCAATCCGTGACCAGATAGCATCAGCCATAGATATAATAATTCAACAATCAAGACTTATGGATGGAAGCAGGAGAATAACTTATATAACAGAAGTGTTAGGTATGGAAGGTGATGTGGTTATTTTGCAGGATATATTCAGATATGAGCAACGGGGATTAGATAGTAGAGGAAAAGTAAAAGGAGAATTTATATCTACAGGCATTATGCCCAAGTTTGTACAGACACTGAAAGAAAAAGGTATTAATATACCAGCAGATATTTTTTAGCTATAAATTTTACGCAAATTATTCTGCATTTAAATTTAACTTGTGCGAAATCTACACCTATCAACCTCATTAAATGCACACATATCATTATAAATGATATGTTGAATCATTTGTGCATTGAATATAATGACAAAAGGAAGTGGCAAACTATGATATACATAGTAATAATATTAACATTTTTTTCCATATGGGCACTGGTCGGTTCCTTCTTATTCTTTTTATTTTATAAAGAAAGAGCAATAGATAAGCTAAAATACTATGATGAGGAT
>ENA-UOOR01004152-UOOR01004152.1-fermentation-metagenome-genome-assembly--contig:-NODE-4152-length-11786-cov-2.693206_pt1 | contig 11786 bp, 9 predicted proteins | sample MGYA00245780_ERZ724029 | MGnify/ENA primary metagenome ERZ724029 (study PRJEB28704, sample SAMN03018315) | fermentation metagenome | biome: anthropogenic terrestrial biome; feature: soil; material... | reverse complement strand
TTCATCATGCAGCAAACGCATCAGCCGCGCCCGCAAATCCATCCAGTCGTTTTTTACATTGGCGTTAAACCATTTTCCCATGGTATCGACATACAGGGAATAACTCGTCAGCCAGTTGATCGCCGGAAAGTGACGACGGTATGCAAGATCCGCATCCAGGCTCCAGAACACCTTTACAATCCGAAGCGTTGCCTGGGAAACCGGTTCGGATATATCGCCTCCGGGAGGAGATACGGCACCTATCACCGATAAGGCTCCCTTTCGTCCCTCTTTCCCCAGGGCTCTGACATACCCTGCCCGTTCGTAGAACTGGGCAAGACGGCTGCCAAGATAAGCAGGATACCCTTCTTCGCCGGGCATTTCCTCCAATCGACCGGACATTTCACGCAGCGCTTCCGCCCAGCGGGAAGTGGAATCCGCCATCAATGCCACCGAATACCCCATATCGCGGTAATACTCGGCCATGGTGATCCCGGTATAGATGGAAGCCTCCCGCGCCGCAACCGGCATATCGGAAGTATTTGCAATCAGAATGGTTCGCTTCATCAGGGAATAGCCGGTTTTCGGATCCTTCAGCTCCGGAAACTCATTCAGGACGTCCGTCATTTCATTTCCCCGCTCCCCGCAGCCGATGTATACTACGATGTCGGCATCCGCCCACTTTGCCAGCTGATGCTGTACTACCGTCTTTCCGGAGCCAAACGGTCCGGGGACTGCAGCAACTCCGCCTTTGGCAATGGGAAACAGGGTATCAATCACCCGCTGGCCGGTGATCAGCGGCATGTCCGGAGAAAGCTTTTCCTGATAAGGCCGGCCTTCCCGGACCGGCCATCTCTGCATCAGGGACAGGTTGTGCCCGGTACCATCCGATCCGGTTATTGTAGCGATCGTATCCGCAACGGTATAATCACCTTCCGCGATCCCTGTGACCTTTCCTGATACGCCATTCGGAACCATTATTTTATGAAGCACGATTTCCGTTTCGGGAACCGTGCCAACAATATCCCCGGGAACAACTTCCTGTCCGACTTCCACGGCAGGCTGAAAATGCCATTTTGTCTCCCGGTTCAGAGACAGCACCTGCACCCCACGTTTCAGGTTGTTTCCGGTCTGTTCCATGATTTTATCCAAAGGACGCTGAATGCCGTCATAGATGCTTCCAATCAGACCGGGTCCCAATTCCACACTCATGGGAGACCCGGTGGACTCCACAGGCTCTCCCGGCCCCAGACCGGAAGTTTCCTCATAAACCTGTATGGAAGCTTCCCCGCCATGAATCTCTATAATCTCTCCGGTCAGCTGCCGATCGCTGACACGGACCATATCAAACATATTTGCATCCCGCATGCCTTCTGCAATCACGAGAGGCCCGGCAACTTTCTTTATGGTACCTTTGCTCATTTCTGGTCCACCTTCTTTGCTGTATTCCTTCCGTTCGCTAACGCCGGTTTTTATCCTGAAAGACAATATCGGTACCGACCGCCTGCTCCACTGATTTCTTTACCATTTTGATCCCCATCCCGTTATTGCCGGATACCCCGGGAATGGGAATAATCGCAGGCAGCTTTTCCATCCGGTAAGAATCGATTTCTTCTTCCAAAACCGCTGCCAGGGATTCGGTAATATAAATGACTGCATAATCTTTCCCAGCCATCTCCCTGAGCTTTCTGCCGGCTGCCTCCGGATCAAACGGTTCTGCCACCGGGACAATATCCAGTCCCAGTGCTGCAAAACCATAAATGCTGTCATAATCGCCCATTACTGCTATCTTATACATACATTTCCCGTATCCTTTCCCGGATGGATTCTTTTGAAAGACGGTTCTGCCTGCCCAGCAAGATAATCCGCACCGTTTTGATTTCATTTTTCCTGGCAAGGAGATAAGCTGCCAGCGGACTGACAGTAAAGGAATGATATTTCTCAGGACGGATTTCCCGAATCAGATGATTGTCACACCACAGCTCGAAGGTGGAAAGGGACTTTTCCAGGTCCGGAACTCCTTCTGCATATACGGTATGCCGCAGATATTCACAAATCTCCTCCAACCCGGACTCCGCAGCCCCGGCAAGAGCTTCGACATCCAGGGTATCGCAGGCTGCCAGCGCATTGCGGGTCCATTCCGGAGATTTACCGGTTTTCCATGCACGCACTGCAATCCGGATATCTGCCTGGGCCACCGTTTGTTCCGCATATCGTCCGAGAAATTCATTGTCCTGGGCTGTCCCGGCCTGATGAATAGCCTCCAGGGCAGCCTTGTCCACAATTCTGTCACAAAGCTGTCCATCCCCGGTGTGCATCAATGCCTCATAGGCCTCTCCGGCGGGATCCCGCATTCTCTCCGGCAGCAGGGAAAAATCCCGGCTTTGAACTGCCTCCATAATTGTGGCAGAATCCACAGTCCCGTGTCGGACAAAGGGAGATTGTCCTTCTTTCCCTGCATACACCAGCTTGATTGCCGTCTTCAGATTCTGATAGTCATTGGGATACCTCAGTATGTCGAATACCGACATATCCTCCACCAGTTCCTCCATCAGTGCCCAGGCTTTGTCCCTTTCCTCAGAAAGCATCTGTTCCACGTCGGTGTGACCTTTCCCGCCCCACCCTTTTTCCGTAAGCAGACGCAGACATTCTTCATAGCTTTTCGCCGCCATCAGCTGCTCTATAAAATCGGAGTTCAGCAGAAGCAGTTCCCTGGAACGAATTCGTGCAACGGCATAGGTATAAAGCTCTTCCGCCATGGTATTTCCTCCTTCCCGGTATCAGGCAAATAAGAATTCATGGACTTTATCCTGCAGGACATCGTGCCTGCTTTCAAACAAAGCCTCAAAGGAGCAATTCTCCTCCACTTCGCCGTATACCAGGACAAAGCCTCCGTCTATGGGTCTGGTTTCCTGAGAAATCTTCAGGGAACCGCCCCTGGCGGAAATGGCCTGATTCAACAAAGCTTCCAAACCGGAAGGAAGGCGGTCCCGATCCTTTAAGCAGAACAGGATCTGCCCGTCCTGCGGCAGAGCATATTGTTCCACCATCTCCCGGATTCGCCTGAAGTACTCGTCTTCGCTGCTCTCCAGAACAGCCTTCCTCGCCTTTTGGATCACATCTTCGATCATCTGTTGTTTGGCAGCCAGAATGGTCTTTCGCTTCTGCAGCGATGCAGAAGACTTCGCACGGGCAATCCTGTCTGCCTGCTCCTCCGCAGACTGCCGGGCAATCCGTCCGCATTCCTCTTTTGTCTCTTCTTCATTTTCCTTCAGGATCTTTTCCGCCTGCTGCTGTGCCGATGCGATCTTTGCATCGGCAGTGCTGCGGGCCTCGGACAAGATCTGAGCCAGTATTTTATCCAAGCCTGACATATTTTTCTCCAATCTCTGATGCCTGTTATATATTCACGGAACCAATCCCGGTAACCGCCAGAATGGAGATCAACAAAGCAAGAATTGCATAAGTTTCCACCATTGCCGGGAAAATAATGGCTTTTCCGGATTGATCGGGGCGTTTGGCAACCATTGCAATACTGGCAACGGCTGCGCGTGCCTGACGAATGGCAGACCAATAGCCTACAAATATCATTGGCAGACAGGCGATAAAATAAAGCAGTCCCTTGTAGAGGGAAACATCGGAAGAACCGCCGAGAATCCCAATCTGTGTCAGAGTAATAAAGGCGATCAGCAAGCCATAAATTCCCTGTGTACCAGGCAAAAGCTGAAGGATCAAGACCTTTCCAAATTTACTGGGGTCTTCTGTAACTACACCAGCAGCTGCCTCACCAGCCATTCCCACACCCCTTGCGGAGCCGATGCCTGACATAACTGCCGCCAGTACTGCACCCAGCAATGCAAAAAACACGCCCATATTTTCCATAATCATGTTTCCTCCTTAATTTCAAAGTATTTCGTATGAACAGCAAAGGGAGTAAACTCCTTTCCCCCGCCTTCATAAAACTTGCCAAAAAACTCAACAAATGATAACCGGTTGGTATGTACATAAGCCCCCAGCAGATTTATGGCCATATTGAGAGCGTGACCGATCAGGAAAACAACCGTAAACAGCACCGCACCCATGACACTGTCGCCAAACATGGCGCCCATCTGATTAATCACTGTTGCGATGACACCGGTGGCAAGGCCAAGGGCCAGCAGGCGGGAATAGGAAAGAATATCGCTCAGATAACCGGTTACATTATATAATCCATAAAGGCCTTTCAAAATACGCTTGAACCAGTTGCGGGATTCCCTTCCTGCTGTAAGGATAATTCCCGCGCCGGCAACTGCGGCGATACTGCCCGCTGCTTTTCCCACAACAGAAGGCAGGACAAAATTCAGTCCGAACATCCCGGCAAATTGTGAGCTGGAAAGCAGGACAACAATGAGCCCGCCCACCAGCAGATACCAGAATAGAACGTCATAAACGGCATCTTTGTACTGCTTCGCCCGGATACATTGAACCAATTTGGCTCCCAGGCCCGTGAATAAATGAAGAACGCCAACTGCCATGGAAAACACAAGCATCTGCATGGGGTCATTGACAGGCTCAAACCACAGAGGCGGGACGGAAACCGTCCTGTGAAAAAATGTAGTCGATACGATCTTCGTCACATCTCCAAACCAGCTGCCAAACATGGCGCCCCAAAATGTTGTGGAGATACCGCAGAAGAAGAACATACGCAGGGTTTTCTGCATTCCAGGTTCCATATTTTTGTATTTCCGCAGGCAGAATCCGCAGCCGAGTACCATCAGCAAACCATACCCCGCATCGGACAGCATCAGCCCGAAAAGAATATAATAGAAGATTGCCATTAAAAACGTCGGATCGATTTCCCCTTTTCCCGGCAGGCTGAAAGATCGTAAAACGCCTTCCACCGGTTCGGCAAACTTGTTGTTTTCCAGCAGAATCGGTACGTCCGCATCCCCGGAGGGATCTTCATATTCCACCAATAAATCAAATTGTTCATTCAGAATGGCAGCGGCAGTGTCCGCCTTTCGCGCCGGAATGTAACCTTCCAGAAAGAAAGCATGCCGGGACTGCAGCAATCGCCCTGCGACATCCGCTTTTTCCTTTCTAATGGCATAGCAGTCCAGCATTCCCTTCAGACTGTCACGCTGCCCGGATAAGTCCCGGATTTCCTCCTCTGCCGTATCCCGGGCTTTCTCCAACCTGTCTTTCTTCTCCTTCCATTCCTGCATCTGCCGGATGGGGAGAGTCGGAACGGATGCGGATGGATAGGCAAACCCCATGCTTCTCAGTGCATTTTCAACCGGGCCGGCATCCCTGCGGAGACAGAGCAAAACAATACAGACCTGTTCCCTGGTCGAACTGACGATTTCCAGATGAACCGCATCCACCGCCGGAAGCCGGTCGAACAGGGACGCAAGGAGTTCGTCCCGGGACATTTCACCGGTCAGGGACCCGATAAATGCAGCCACCGATTTTGTTCCCCGAAACTGCAGGGGAAGATCCAGACTGCTCCAGGGAACCAAAGAATCCATCTGTACCTGGAGCTTCTCCATACCTGCCCTGTATTCTGAAATGGTGTCCGATAATTCCCGGATATGTTTTGCTGTCTCCAGGATCTCTTCCTGTTCCCCGTCCAGTTTCTCATACCTCTTTCGGGAAAGCTCCTGTTTCCCGTTCAGTACATTCAGCATGGGTTTCTTTTCCGGTACATGACGGTCCAATATCTCCAAAGCTTCCTGCACGACTGCTGCCTGCTTTTCCAGCAGCAATTTTTCAGAGGAAACATCATATTTATAAAACGCATTATCTTTCCTGTTGATATCATTGATCTGAACCGTGCCGCAGCGCTGCAGGACATCCAGCACCGCTCTGCGGTCCTTTTTCAATCCAATCATTGAAATATGCTTCATCGGCAGTATTGCCATGGAACCTTGCCTCCCTTAAGATCCAATCCTTCTCTGATCCGCAATGGTACAGGGAATCACAGAATATTCGACAGAATCCATTGAATTGCCGTTTGCTCCTTTTCCTCAGCGGATTTTCGGAGTGATTCCGTTTCCTTTTCCGCCTGACGCAGAGTCTTTGTAATCAAATCCGCTCCCTGCTGCCCTGCTGCCTCCAGATCAATACGGGCTTTTTCCCTTGCTTCACTGATTCGTTTTTCATATCTGCCATTCGCCTCATTTTTGGCGTCCGCAATCATTTTAGCACCTTTTGCCGACGCGTCCTTCACGATCTGATCGGCTTCCTGCTCTGCCCTGCGGATGGCTTCCACCGCTTCCTTCGCCAATTCAACCACCACCGTTTCCGATATACTGACGATATATGTAGAATAAATCATGTTCCGGTACGAAATTATTTCCATTATATCAAATACTGAATGGATTATCCAGAACTACATCTTCCTTTTCAACCTTTTCCATTCACACCTTTTCCATTCCGCTGTTCCTCCGTTCCCATGCCGGATCGCTGCGCCAAAATCCTTCAGCCGATGAGATTGATAAGAGGCAAAAATGGCAGGAAGGCCTGTCAAAGGCCTCCCGTTACCAACCTCCCTTTATAAAGACTCTGCAGCCTTCAGCCAATGCCGGCATATCATGGCATGTCCCTCCGCCGTTGGGTGTACCCCGTCAGCCGCCCAGAACCGCGGATCCTTTCGGGAAGAAGCGGCGGCAAAAATCCCGTCCAGCGGTACCAGCGCGGCGTCAAACTCCCTTGCCAGCTCCCGGACGACATCGATCTTTGGATTTAAGTCCTCCCGCCAGGAAGTCTTTTGCTCTTCCGTTACCATCAGCAAAAAAGGTTCCATCAAAATAATATCGGCGTCCAGATGCTCCCGGACCTGCGACAGAATCCTGCGATAGTGATCCCGAAAGACTTCCGCAGAAGTGGGATCTTTCCGATCAAACCTTCTCCAGGTATCATTGATGCCAAGCAATATGGATACTACATCCGGTTTCACATCCAGGCAGTCTCTCTGCCACCGGTTCACAAGATCAATGGATCGGTTGCCGCTGACAGCCCGATTGATAAAACGGACATTCTTCTCCGGATGCAGCGCGCCGTACAAGGCCGCTGTCATACAGGGATATCCTGTGCCCAGATAATGATCATCTTCCCGGCTTCTGCCACAGTCCGAAGTGCTGTCTCCCTGAAACAAAACCAATGCATCCTTTTTCATTCGACTCTGCCTCCCAGCTAAATGATTGCTCTGAACTATAATGTAATTATATTTCTCCTGCCGGTATTTCTCAATTCTCCGGCAAGTCTTTCCCTTTCCTGTCCTCAGATCCATCCAGACAGGAAAAATGAACCCCGTCCTTCTTCCATCCCCACAGGGAATCCAGGTTGACATTCTGTGCGGATTTGAAGATCGACTGGTCAATCCCGCTGTTGGATTCCTTCAGCTTTGCGATCAGTTCCTTGACCTCCCGGCGCTTGCTGGAAGTCTTCTTCGCCGCCACCACACAACCGCAGTTCATGGCGGGAATCCCGTTATTGGAAGTGAATCTTTTGATGTCTTCCTCATGGATATAGCACATGGGACGGATCAATTCCATATTTTCGAAATGCCGGGCCCGGAGTTCCGGGCGCATGGTCTTGAATTCGCCGGCATAGAACAGGTTCAAAAGTGTCGTCTCAATGATATCATCAAAATGATGTGCCAGCGCCAGCTTATTGCAGCCCAGCTCCTGTGCTTTCCCGTAGAGAGCGCCTCTTCGCATCCGTGCGCACATATAACAGGGATAATCCCGGGCAATGTGATCCACAATCCGGAAGATATCCGTTTTGAACAACTTTACCGGAATGTTAAGATACGCACAGTTCTCCAGCAGCAGCTGCCGGTTGGTCTCATGAAAGCCCGGATCCATGGAAATAAACTCCAGCTCAAAGTGGCAAACCCTGTGCCTCTCCATTTCCTGAAACAGCTTTGCCATCAAAAGGCTGTCTTTCCCCCCGGAAACCGCAACGGCGATCCGGTCCCCTTCTTCCACCAGTTTATAGTCCCGTACAGCTTTATTGAACTTTGCCCACAGGTATTTCCGATATTTCCTGACAATGCTGCTCTCAATTTCCTTTAGCGGCTTCCTCTCCGAAAGGGAAATACCTGCCTCACAGCCGCTCCCTGCCAGATTCTCCAATCCCATCACCTCAGTTTCCCTTTTCATAGCGATATTGTGCCAGCAGCAGATCCACCATTCTGCCGTAACTGCGCTCCCCATCCTCCTGATGATTGGCTTTCAGATACAGGTCATTGGACCGGGAGGAAGCCCTCCGGATGGGACCGTCGTATTTTTCCTGATACTTGCTGCTCTCGGCCAGATCTCTCCGTACCTTTTTGTCCAGCCCGTTATACAGCTCCCGGTATGCTTTCCCGTCCAGCCCGTAAACCGTATCCAGGGTATAATCCAGGGCAAACAGTGCACCGGCATATTGAAAGTCTGCATCCGGATGAAGACTGCAGGTCAGATAGGCAATATAATTGGCCTCATCTTCCCTGGCAAATCCCAGCTGGTGTGCCATTTCATGCATCATGGTGGACAGAATCATGGGAGTCGGGATCTTCATATTGACATTGGACTCCACGGTAAACGGGCAGTAGATCCCCCAGATATGCGTATAGGCGATGGCAGGTGAGAACAGCAGCGGCTTCGGCCTGCTGCGGACCCCCTTCAGCTCCGGCACATAACGGGAAGCCGCTTCATATCCCCTGTAACATCGCCGGAAGCCCCCTTCCGCGCCGCCAAAGGGTATCATGACTCCGGACGGATTTTCTGAAACATCTTTTCGCAGGGTATTGGCGTCCTTTGCCAGCTTTTGCGACATCTGAACCAGTTCTTCCGTGGAAGACGGCTGAATTTCCAGGCCGGTAATCTCGGAAAAGCTCAGGCGATTGTAGTTGAATCCCCAAAGTACAAGAAACAGGGAATCAATCAAACTGACTGCAAGCAGTGCATTGAGGACAAAGTTCCGCAGCCGGATCCATCTGCCCCTGCGGTCCCGGATCATTCCCCGGATCAGAGCTGCCAGCCTCCACAGGACAATCAGCAGCAGAGCAGCCGCAAGCATCTCTCCCACGGAAAAGGGAATCCACCCCAGCAATTTGCCGATTAGCCAGGATATCCCTTTATATATCCCTCCGGAATAATATTTCTCGGTCCATCGACTGTGTTCCCTGGACAGGGCGCTCAACAGCCAGCCAAGAGGGAGCAACAGAATCAGCCAATATTTATTGAAACTCTTTCGCCTTTCCCCAAACAATGCAGACTTTCGTGAAAACAAACCATCTCATCCCAACTGCTTCAAAATATCGGTTTCTATTATATAGCACAAACATCCCAACCGCTTTAGAATATCGGTTTCTATTATAGCATAAACATCCCAGCCGCTTTAGAGTATCGGTTCCTATTATAGCACAAACTGTCGGATTCGTGTTTATTCCCAATGAAAATGGAAGAAAAGAAAAAGCCCGGGGGGTGCCCGGACTTTATTATGTATTATTTATTGTTTTCCCGGCTTTTCCGGTTATTCCAGAATCCGCCTTGCTCCTTTAAAGTTCGTCGAAAAATAATGTTCGCTGAGTCTCTTCGTCATGATTTGTTTATGACTGTTCGATGCATGAATGAGCTGGCCGCCTCCTATGTAAATTGCAACATGACCTACCGGACCGCCTGGTGTTCTGGAGAAAAGCAAAATATCTCCGGGAGCCAGATCTGCCCTGGAGACCGGTCTGCCGTTGGCAGCCTGTGCCCCAGACACTCTGTTCAGCTGATACCCAAAATGTTTATATACATAAGAAGTAAATCCGGAACAGTCAAAGGCATTGGGCCCATTCCCTCCATGTACATATGGCTTCTTCAACTGCTTCAAAGCAAAGTTTACTACTTCAGAAGCTCGTGCAGGAACTGTGCCGGATGCCCAATTGGCCGATCCCTGGCTGGCAACAGTAGCGCGGGTTCTTCTGGAAGTGCTTCCCCTTGAAGTATTCCTCACCACGGGCTCGGGCTTTTTCGTCCCTTTGGCTATAATCTTGCTGACCGGCTGCTCCACAATGTTCTCTGCCAGGATCTCCCGGCTGACCTCCTTGCCGTTTTCCCGGACAATGTTTACCTGGATCTCCTTCTTCCCGTTGTGGCCTTCCTGAACGGTCCTGGATTTTCCTACGGGAAGGTTCTTATCCTCTTTCTCTTGTGTGCCAAACGGGATTTCTTCCTGGTAGGTGGACTTTTCCTTTGTCGCAACGGACAGCAGTTTCTTTTCAGCGGACAGCTCAATCTCCTGTCCCGGCTTGATATTGGAAACGTCCAGCCCCGGATTCAATGCCAGAATGTCGTTGACGTGGGTCTGATTGGCACCGGCGATTGCCCACAGGGAATCGCCCTGCGCAACCGTATATTTTTTCTTTTCTTCCTGGTTCTGGCGAAGCATATCGGTCGCTTCCTGTTCCTCCTTCACTTTGGCATAAGGAACCTTCTCCGGTTCGACCTTCACATCCTCCACAAACTTTACTTCCTGGACCTCGTTCGCCGCAGTTTCAATGGACTTCACAAAAGGTGCCTGAATTGCGTTTATGATATGATCTGCCTGTTCTTTGGAGCATACATGGCATACCGTTTTCCCGTTCACCTTAATCGCAAAGGCCTCTGCCTCAATATCCACAGCCTTCTCTATGCTCTCTGCCATCTTGTCCTCGCTGATATCCTCTGCCTTTCCGGTATCTACTTCCTTGAAATGGACATCCGAGATGATGTCAACGTTGTCCGGATATTTCTCCTTTAAATCCTTCAACACATCGTCATAGTAATTCAGTCCTTTGGCTGCATGTCGAATTACTCCGACCGACACGTCATTGACATACATCTCATAGGCCCCTGCGTTCTCCTTTTCCCTGACCATACGTCCGGCAGGAGCAAAAGATGTCAGCGTCCCTGCTGTGAACATACACATTGTAATAGGAAGCAGTATTTTGGATTTTTTCATTTGATTGACCCCCTCCCAACTGGAATAAACCCCTGTAGCATTTCTGGCGTCCAGTTTCTGGTTTATCGCACCCGCATCTGATGATGTATTCATGACTTATGTTGCCTTCGTCACACCTGTGTCCTATGGTACAATACTTCCCATCCGCGTACCATTCGTATTGCGTGTTACATCCGTATTTCAAATACATTACAATTCTGTTACACTAATAATTATATTCGACGTGGATATAATAATTCCTCCTTTGAGCTAAAATATTTTATATTTTTTTAGTACAGTTTGTTTCTGCCACAAATACCTGCTATACTTAGGAAGGATTCCTGATTTGAACCGGAAAGAAAGGAAATACTAAATGACCGAAGATTGCCGCAGGCAGAAAAGGGAAAGGCAGGAGGGTTTGCTGCAATGCCGGATGCAAATATAACAAAGATTGCCCTTGCCAATTCCCTGAAAAAGTTAATGGCGAAAAAGCCCTTCCATAAACTCAGCGTCCGCGATATTGTAGACGAATGTGGTCTGACCAGGCAGTCTTTCTATTACCACTTTAAAGACAAATACGATTTGATGAATTGGATCTACTATACGGAGACCACCCGGTTTATGACCTCTTATGATTCCCTTGAGAACTGGACGGATGGCTTGAAGGATCTTTGCTGCTACATGCGTCAAAACAAAACATTTTATACCAACGCGCTCAATACCACCGGGCAAAATTCCTTCCCTGAGTATTTGAATACTTACATCAGGGATATCGCCATATCTGCGATTGAAAACTCCATGCCTCCGGAGAGGTACGACCGTGATAAATGGGAATTTTTCGTATCGTTCTTCTCCACTGCCTTTGTCGCTTT
>ENA-UOOR01004151-UOOR01004151.1-fermentation-metagenome-genome-assembly--contig:-NODE-4151-length-11796-cov-58.443744_pt1 | contig 11796 bp, 11 predicted proteins | sample MGYA00245780_ERZ724029 | MGnify/ENA primary metagenome ERZ724029 (study PRJEB28704, sample SAMN03018315) | fermentation metagenome | biome: anthropogenic terrestrial biome; feature: soil... | reverse complement strand
GGAATTCACTAAGCACATTTCTTGAGGATGGGCGTATTGAATTATCTAATAATCGTGCCTTATCCTTAGCTTTAGAAAATCCTCAGTATTGTATGAAAGCAGCTTAAATCAAGAGGTTTCTGTTCAATCCTGAGGATTTTGTTGTACACTGTCGCAGATTGAATGATACTGAAATTACCAAAATATCAAGGAGGTAATTTCATGTATCAAGATTATGATACCGCAGTTGGTAAGGTAATTAAATATCTTACCGAAAATCACTATTCAATGTCTGTTATTTACGGTCATTTAAATTGCTATCGTTCGTTCAAACAGTATCTGGAAGAAAAACAGCTTCCCTATTCACATGGGGAAGCTGAAAGGTGGTTAAATAGCAAGAGAGCGGGATGGAAACATCCTAAATTTAAAATATCCAGACTTTCACTCTTCCGGCTTGACAATGTCATGAGAAATGGGTGTATTACTACCGATAGATATGTATACGAAAACTCTTACAATTATAACAGGCTTCCTGAGTGGAGCCGATTGTTGCTGGACGGTTACCTGGATGATATCTCGCATTCATTTCGTGAAGGCTACGTGAAAGAACACAGGATAGCTTGTTCTGAATTTCTGATTTACATTAGCATCATCGGCGGAAAGAATATAGGGGATATCAACCACAAAAACGTTATAGGGTATTATTACCAAAGCAACCATCGTACCATGCAGGCTAAAAACTTATACAACCGTAACATACGGCATTTCCTTCAATATCTGGCCAATAAAAATTTAATAGCTGCATCACTTACGTATACATTAGATCGATTTGCCGTTTCAAGGATAATTATCACAGATGAACTCCCTAACGCAAACAAAATAGCTTGTATTTATCGTTCAGACCAAACTTCAGGCGAAATTTCTGCAGTTGAATACTATTCCATTGCTAAAGAATTGGGAGCTACTTATCTTGACCGTCATAATTATTCAAAAACGATGAAGAAAATATTCCGTAAAGCATGGAGAGAATTGTATATTTTTCTTGAGGCAAACAGACTTGGTTATTCATATGAAACAGCAGAATACTGGTGTTGTTACCTTAAAAAATACACTGTCCAGTGGAAATCTTACAGACTTGCCATGAAACTTTTTGAACAATATAGGACATGTGGAGATATCAACCCAAATATCGTATATTCATATAAAGAAGATTCCATTAACATACTACCCGAGTGGAGTCGTAGCCTGCTTCTCAGTTTTCTGTCAAAGAATCAGAAGGAAGGAAATTCCGTCTCCACAGTCAGCATGTACCGTTCTTCGTGTCTGCGGTTTTTGAAATTTCTTGATAGAAAAGAAATCATGTGCTGTTCTATGATAAGCCCTGAAATCATAAAGGAATTTCATATTTCAGATCCTCATTCAACAGCAGAAGCAAGAAATGCTTACAGTGTGAGGATACGTGGGTTTCTGGATTATCTTGCCGACATGGGATATTTGCCTGTAACGCTTCAGTTGGCTCTGACCACTGAATGCGCACAAAAAACAGAAATCGTGGAAACACTTACGGAAGAAGAAGTCGCTTCTGTTTACAGTTTCAGGACAAATGCAGAAACGCCTATGGAGTTAAGAAATACGGCCATGGTTCTCATCGGGCTTCGTATGGGACTACGTGCCTCTGATATTACAGAAATGAAACTTGCCGATATTTCATGGAAGGAACGCACAATTTCCGTACAGCAGCAGAAAACCGACAGATTTGTAAAACTTCCCATGCCGGTGGATGTTGGAAACAGTCTTTACAGGTATATCATGAGCGGAAGGCCCTGCGTGGATTCCGATAATGTATTTATTACTCACAGGGTTCCTTACGGAAAACTTAACACAAGCTGTTGCCGCCGTGCGTTAAACAAAGCATTGAATAAACAGAAACATGGCTTTCATATTACCAGAAAAACATTTGCATCCCGGATGCTCAAGAGTAGAACGAATACCAATATGATAGCAGATTCTCTCGGACATAGTGACACTTCAACCGTCCTTAAATACCTGGCAACAGATGGTGATACCGTGAGGCAATGCGCTCTTTCCCTAAAAGGCATTGAAGTGAAGGGAGGAATGCTGTCATGAATAAAAACTATATTTATCACAGTAGCCTTGCTCCATATATCGAAGGGCTGATCTGTCAGAAAAGGGCTGATGGTTTCCTATATGAGTATGAAGCATATATCCTGAAAATTTTTGATGACTTTTGTATAGATAAAGGATTCTGTGAGCCAGTCATAACAAGGGATATGGTAATGGAATGGGCTATTCAAAGACCAACAGAAGGAGCTAATTACCGCAACCAAAGGGTTTCTTTCATCCGGCAATTATCCCTATATATGAATTCTCTCGGAATCAACTCATACATACCCCGACAGACAGCATCAACGGCTACCACAGTTCCTCATATATTAAATGCAGACGAATTAAAGAGCTTATATCAGGTAATCGATTCCTATCTTCCCGATAATGAAGAATGGCACCGTTTTTCCATAGAGTACCAAGTCATCTTGAGGCTGCGGCTTACGGCTGGCAGAAGTATGTAATCTTAGAGTAAAGGATGTAAACCTTAATGACGGTATTTTAAAAATCATACAGTCGAAAGGAAATAAGGACCGGTTGGTATACATGGCAGACGATGTTACCGATCTGTGCAGGAATTATCATAAAAGGATGGTATCTATACTGCCTGATTCTGAATGGTTTTTTCCGGGCAGAGTCCCGGGGCAACCAATTCAAAAAACGAGCATGGATAAGAAGTTCAAACAGTTCTGGAATATGACACCATTTGCGGATTCCTGTGACAAAGCTCCTACCATACATGCATTAAGGCATACTTTTGTTGTCAACAAGATGAACGAATGGATGCTTAAGGGAATCAGCCTGAACACCATGATGCCGTACTTGAGCAGATACCTTGGTCATTCCAGTGTGGAAGACACCTTTTACTATTATCATCAGGTGGACAAGGCGTTTCAAATTGTGCGCCAGAAAGACTTCTTGTCAGGCAGAGTGATTCCGGAGGTGGTTCCTTATGAAGAATAAAGAAATGCAGACCGGAACATTGTTTTTTTCAATGACTTTAGAGTTCCTTGAAACATATCTTCCACGCCAATTAGGAAGAAGCCCTAAAACCATTAAATCATACAGAGATTCTCTGACTGTTTTTAGACGGTATCTGTATGATAAATGCCACATATCCGTTGGTACCTTTAAATTTGATGACTGCAGTCAGAAATGCATCCAGGAATTTATCATATATCTAAAAGATAATGGAAATAGCCCCGGAACCTGCAATCAGAGACTTACCGCATTAAAGTCCTATCTATGGTTTGCTGCTGATAGAAATATTGCAGTCCAGTCAGTTGCGTTGAGTATTTCCAGAACACCACAGTGCAAGGTTCCTAAAAAGGAAAAAGAAACATTAAGCGAAGAAGCTCTGACTGCCATCCTGCAGCAACCCCCGAATACGAAAATGGGATTACGTGACCGTGTTATTATGATACTTCTTTACGATTCTGCAGTAAGACTGGATGAGCTACTATGCCTTACACTAAAGGATATTTCCCTGCAGACCGATAATGCTTACATTAGAATTTCAGGGAAAGGGAACAAAGAACGTATAGTTGCTATCACTCCGAAAACAGCAGATCATCTAAAGCAATATTTGTCGGTATATCATAAAAAGGAATTAAACGTGAACGAATATGTATTTATCACTAAAATCAAAGGAATCACAGACAGGATGTCTCCCGGAAATGTAGAACGTTTTATTAAACAATATGCAGAAAGCGCAAGAAAAAAATGTATTCAAATACCGTTAAAAGTATATCCACATATGTTTAGGCGGACAAGAGTAACCGATCTCTACCAAAACGGCGTAGAACTTGAACTTGTGTCAAGAATTCTCGGGCATTCATCTACAGAAACAACAAAAGTTTATGCAAAACCATCTTTAGAAATGCTTAGAAAAGCAATCGAATCTGTAGAAACACCGGAACAAGCAAACGAAGAACCATTGTGGACATCATGCAATGAAGAAGAAATGGCTATGCTGTGTGGTTTAAGATAAAAATTAATCCTCAGGATTGAACAGAAAACCTCTTGATTTAAGCTGCTTTCAACAATCCTGAGGATTTTCTAAAGCTGAGGATAAGGCACGAAATCCGTATATGAGAATAACGTGCCGAGAATGCGATCCGCCCCTTTGTTGTGGGAAGAAAAGGTTGGCTTTTCTCGGATACAACCAAGGGAGCCAAAGCCAGTGCAGTCGTTTACAGTATTGTAGAAACGGCTAAGGCAAATAACCTCAATGTATATATGTACTTGGTTTATCTATTCACCATGATGCCGGGCATAGATTTCAAGAGTAATCCAGTGCTGCTTGAGGACTTCATGCCCTGGTCGCCCAAACTGCCGGACTATTGCCACAACACCAAACATTAAATAGGATTACAAAAACCCCGGTGCGATCATCATATCGTACCGGGGTTTGCTTTGCCATGCACCTTAATATTGAGCGCTTACAAAAAGGATATTATGGTAGAGGTATATACACAAAATCCGAACTCCTAAAATTGAGTTCGGATTTAAATTACATGGTGGAGGCGGGGCGTACCATATAGTAAGCAAATATGGAATTAAGTTGGCCAAGGATTTTGCCATGCCCGGTCGTTATGACAGTTTTTCTTTCTGATACTTCAATTCCTTAATGTGATATATTTCTACATTAGTACAAGTAAATAGTTCAGGATAGAAAATTGCAATGTTTTGCCCACTTGGATTAATTGTACTGTTATACTCAATACCAGAGTATTCTGGTTTGCCATCGTATGAAATGCTCTTAATAAAGTCAGCAATATACTGAGTTGGAATGTAATCCAGTAAGCTATCGTTTCTTCTTAGCGTACGACCAATTTCCAAATTGATTTTGTTAAGGTGATCCTTGTTAATTGCGTGCTCCAAAAAGTCAAAACCATCAATAAATGGGCTAATATGATTTATAGCCTTAAGGTCAACAACAACAATATCCTGCATTAGCTCAAAACGCCCAATAGATATATAGTCAAAAATGCCTGCTCTAATCTCGTGGATTGTTGTATCAAGATCACTTGCCAAGTATAAGCAGCTGATACCGGCTGAATTGGCTCGCCCTGCTATAGCTTCATAAGAAAGAGGAGCACCCATATTTATTGGCAGTATACCTTCCTCCGAGGATATACGTCCCCTATAAAAAATACTTCCTTTTTGGTATACTTTCCTAATAAATGAACAGTACCGCTCAAGAATTGATAAGTTGATATGGTTTGTATGGAATCTATTGTGCGTCTTTACTGAGTTGACAAAATCATCCCAATCATTCATACGTAGCAAGGAATGCTCACTCAAAAACACAGTATCTTTCAACTCGGCAATTCCAACCGGGGCATCAAATAGGTTAGGCGACTCAGCGTATTTTTCAGCGCAAACCGCTCGAACAATATTATATACATCCGTTGATGTCAGATTGTTATCAAAAATATGCCAACGGTCTGTTAACTCCGTAACCAATAGCTTTTGCTCCTCAACTGGAAACTCAGGTGGAAGCAAAATCGCTGGAGTGTATATTTCCAATAATTCTTCAAGGTAGTTTGTAAGCTCGGAATTGACATTAGTATCGTAAATAAATACTTGACGCCTTTTGCAAACCGGGCAAGAATTATCGGTTTGCCCTAACCCCTCTACTATTGGTTGCAATTCTGGATCGTTTAAGCATTTACTGCAAAACCTCATTGTGCCGCCACTCCATCCAAATATCGACCCATAAGTTCAATATGGTGCATAATTGAAAGCTTTTTAACAGTACCCAACCCTGGATATTTACGGCTATTATACATCTCTTCAAAAGTACGAATACCATAGGTATCAAGTTTTTGAGTTTTATTCCACTGAACCAGTTTTCCCAGTGCCTCTGAGAATTTTCCAGCAGGGTCAGTTATATCATCGTTAGTTTCAGAAACAAAGTGCCGAATCCGCAGATTATTATCTACATCGAAATACACAATGTGGATAACAACAGCATACGGAGCAAATCCAGTTTCCGTATAATCGTCACCAATAATAGAAAAATCAGAAAACCCAATATATCCATCTTGTAAATAGTATATATGATCCGAAGAGAACGGTTCATCAACCCTGTCAGCATAATCCACATTGCGGTTTTTCTTTAGGAACCGATCCTCAAACAATATTTTTTGCTTTGGTAAACGCCTGCGAAAAACGCTTTCATCCGGAATAAAATTAAAACGAGGATACTCAGATGTAAACACCAATTCAAAATATGGAATTGCATCTTGATTTGAACATATTGTTGCAATCGTAGTTTTATTAGTACCTTTACTATGTACTGCTGAACAGGTTTTCGCAATATTTGCATCAACATAAAGAACTGTCAAAAGGTTAGGGCTTTTAAGTAACTCATGAAACCTTTCCTTGTTTTTGGCATTTTTCTCATCTGCCAAATCTTTTCTCATGCTGCCAACTAGCGGGTTGCGAACTAAACCCAACTCCCGATTGCTTTTTCCAAAAATGCTCATGGTTTTGGTTAATGCTGAAGATAGCTTTACCGGCTCGATAATTGGAATGATAGCATCACTTAGTAGCGATTTTTCAACAAGCTCTCTAATCGCAATAAGCTCAAATTGTCTACCTCTCAAATAGGGGAAGTACATATACGCGCCTCCTTCCGATGTAAAAAAGCATCAAGCTTGCTATAATCGGCCACTTTGAAATCGCAAAAGTAGACTAGAAACTTCAGTTCATAGGGTATTCTGGTGTACAGCTCCACATCTATTCGGCAGCGCTTTTTAAGAATAGTCACAAAATCCTCATAAGCCTTTATAATTTCAATCTGGTAAAATTGCCTTTTGCAGCATCGGTAGTACTCAAACTGTGAAACTCCAGGAAGTTTCCCAAAGTGTTTCATAATAATCGCCTCATACTCCCGCTTCCTAAGAATTCTAAACATAGTATCCAGATTCAAATCATCAAGGTACTCCTCAGGCTTTTTTCTTTCACTAATAGTACCTCTTTTTGTTAAAATGCAAATGCCCACCGGCGAATTTGCCAAGCGCTTTCTTAATGCATCAAAGTGTTCCTCGCAAGTAAGTACGGAAACTCTAGTAAAGGCTCTATAATAATTATCTATTTGTGATTCAAGCCGATCCAAATTATCTAGTTCAGTCTTAATTTCATAGACAATAGCGCGACCATTAATCAAAACAAAATCTGCTTTCGCTTTTCCAATTGGAACCTCGGTTAGTGCAGTCGTTGTGGTTGGTTTATGTACACCCAAAAGCAACTTATTAAGAATGGTATTTTTATAATAATATTCATTACGGTATTCTTTCCTAAGTACGCCGTATATTTCGCTAATAAGTTCACTATTATTCTTACCGATGGGATTATCTACATACCTGCGAATTGCGGTTACATAGGTATCGCTCTGATTATCTTCAATAATTTCACGTATAGTATTCCGTGTAAAAACACGATTCAACAATATAGAGTTGTCTGTACTCATGCATTTACACCATCCTTTATAGCTACAATAATCCATATTAATTATACAGCAATATATCAATCCCTTCAATAAATTAGAGAGATATTCCCCTTGTCACCCGCGTCCCCTTGTCACCGGCTTTCCAGGCAAAATAAAAACCACCCACCGATAAAAATCCTTTTTATCAATAGATGGTAGATAATCTGTCTAATCACTCAATGTTTGATACAATTTGGCGCATTTCGATTAACGCCAAAAAGTGCACACCCCTGAAACTCTTGTTATTTAGCTCGCCAAACTATAATTGGACCTGACAATGATGTCCTCAAAACCAAAGAGACAATCAGTGAGAGATTATAAGGGTGATGAAGATTCTTCTGCCGCTTTACAATACGATGGTATGGAGGCCTCGAGTTTAATCTGCGATGAAGACCGCCAAGGCCGTTATTGATTTACCATTCATTGTTTTTTAATAATTTCATATTTTTCACTTTTATTGATTTGTTTGGTTTCACCGTTTCCGGGCAGTCATCCACAACCTTTTCAAATTAAATTAAATGCCTTGGCAAAAGCATCAAGGTCATCAATGATAAATAAATCACTACTCCATCTACCCGGCCATACAGCATATAATGTTGTGGTTTTATTCATAGCCCTTTGATAGGCCTCCAAAACCTTTGGCCTATCCGACTTATTTTTGTGATAAACTTGTGAAACATCACCATTTTTATCCACCTCAAAATAACAAACTGTGCTCATCTCATATGGAAAGTTATCAGTTGCTTTAGCGCTTCTCATCGATAATCACTCCCTTGTAGCCATACTATCACAAAATCCAAAAAGCTAATAGAATCAGAGTACAATTGTGTTCTTCTTTCAAAAAGCTACATATGTTTTGAGCTGACTCAGAGCTATAAATAACGGCGCCCCAATTGTCGTTCAGCATTTTCTATTACTGTTTTAAGGTTTTTTTGTAACAAACTTTGTTCTGGTGGCATCAGAGGCAGCAATCTCTCTTTCACAAAAGCCTCAGTCGCAATATTGGACAATACATTCAATAGAAAGACTACCATAATTATACATTCAATATATTTGATACACAAATAAATACCTCTAAAAATTAGATGACCCGACGTGGTCTGCATCGTTGAGAGGCATGTCGGGTTCTGTTGATATTATATTATGCTTCTTAAGCGGAAATGCCAAAGCCTTTTTTGCAAACTTTCCCTTCTGAGTTATAAATATAGGCTTTAGCGGATGTATCTAGTTCCTTGGCCGGCAATATTATATTTCTTCATTTTACGGTAACCAGTATTGCTGGCAATACCTAGACTACTAATCCGCGTGGTAAAGCACCACAATTTACAATTATGGAAGGCTTATGGAATCGGTTGCGGGCATTATGAATAGCCTGGGCATGAGTTCCTTGCCCTTCCCGCTTTCTCCGGTAATCAGGACATTGGAACTCGTCAGAGCCGCCAGCTTACCCTGACGGATTACCTCCTGAAAAAATGATGAGCGGCCTATCATTTGTTCGAAAAGTGTATCTGGCCATGGAACTTGTCACCCGGTTGACCAAGGCAGGGGATATATTTGAACCACACCCCAGCGATCAAAGACGATGATATTGTACCGGGTTCCATGTTCTACCCCGTAACCACATCACGTTTTTTCAACCATAGGACGGCGAAGATAATGCAGACCCCAAGATAGAAAAGAGCATTCAGGAGAAACTGTTCCGTACTGCACTGCATTGCTCCGCCAGGTTGGTTGGCGCGCATGCCCAGGCATAAAAGGGAATATGGAAACCATACCCCATACCCCTTGGCCATCGCCACCAGCCCTAATATGCCGCCGATCAACGCGATCCCCACCGGTACGGCAAAACTGCGGATCACCAGCGACAGGCAAAGCTGGAAAGCGCAGATCACGATCCCGCCGATAAAGCCATAGAAAAGCCACTCCGGAAGTTCCGGTGGAAAGGGCATGTTCAATCCGCAAATCTTGCCGGAAATGAGGAATAAAACACCGATCCAGACTTGGGTGAGCAAAACCATTGCGGAAGCGGATATGAGCTTGGCCAGATAAACATACAAAACCGGAATGGGTGCTGTCATAACAGCGTTCCAGTTATAATTCAGATGTTCCAGGCGGAATAAATACGAACAGTAAACACCTATGATAGCGGGAAGAAAAAAATAACAGGTAAAAAGAGTGTGCTGCATCCACAGGCTGTACCATTGCTGTTGTAAGATACCGATATTTTGCAGATAATTAAAGGTGCCCATGACAGCGGGCAGAATGGGAAGAATCAAAAAAGCGAGCCATACCGGGCTGTGATGAAGTTTCATACTTTCCGCTCGAAGCGTACGAAGAAACATATCTTACATCTCCTTTCGAATAAACAGTGCACGGCCAAGGATATAAATAATACAGAACGCTACGGCCAAGACGCCAAATCCGCTCCAATCAACCGGCACATAATGAAAATTGGTGATGCGCGTTGCCCTGTCCCAATCCATGCCCACAAACATCAACACACCGTAATATCCCCACAGGATAAATCTTCCCAGGTTTTGCGGAAAATACAGAATAAAAAGTCCGACAAAACTCCCGATAGCACCAACAGCAAGTGGTATCATCTGGTTTATGATTAGAAACGACAGAACCTGCTGCAGCAAAAGAATGGTTATATTTACGGTCGTGGTAAAGAGCAGGTAATATAATAGCTTGTCAAGCGGCGGACTTCCCTCAAATCCGAACGCCAGCCCCGCGATGACCATGACCATAATCTGCAAAAGCGCCACTGCGAGCATGTAGAGCGCACCGCATAAGAATTTGGCGGCGAACAAACGTCCTGCAGGCATCAAGGTATTCAGGAGCTTCAGCATCTGTCCCTTGTGTTCGATATCGCACAGCCGCGATGCTACTACGGCTGCGATGACCGGCATCATAATGGCGTTCAATATCGGGAACTGGTATAGAAAATACACCCAACCCTGAGAAAGCTCGTGCGCATCCATAGTTTCAACTCCCCAAAGCGACCACAGTACCTGTACGAAAAGCAGGGCGGCAACAATGGCCCAGACCTTGCGACGGCGGATTTTCCAAAATTCCAGGGCCAGCGATTTAATCATAAGCTCACCGCCGTTCCGGTCAACTCGAGAAAGATTATCTCAAGGCTCTTGCGTCGTTCTTCAATGCGGACAACGCCTATATTTCCTGCAAGCCTTGAGATATGGCCGGCCAGCTCGTTATCGGAAAGCTTGGGCAGCAAAAGATAGTCATCCTGTCTCTGGCAGGAAACGCCCTGCTCATCAAGGATTTTTTCCGCAGCCTGGTTATTCAGAGTGCGGACGGCAATGCTGGGTCTGCTCTTTTCATGAAGGCTGACCAGACGATCCTGAAAGACAAACTCGCCCTGGCTGATAATCCCCACATTGGCAGCGATCTGGTCGATTTCACTGAGCAAATGACTGGAAACCATCACTGTCATTCCATAGCGCTGCGGCAAGGAGCGAATCAACTCGCGCATCTCCTGCATACCCGCCGGATCCAGGCCGTTGGTTGGTTCGTCAAGAATTAATAGCTTCGGGTCGCCTAACAGCGCGCAGGCAAGCCCCAGACGCTGCTTCATGCCCATCGAGTACTGCGACACCTTTTTATCCTGCTGGTTTTCCAGCCGGACAATTTGCAGAACCCGGTTAATATCACTGGCCGGTACCCCCTTGAGCACACAGATTATCCGAAGATTTTCCTCTCCGCTCAGGTGTCCGTAATAGCTGGGCGACTCAATCAAAGACCCGACATGCTTCAGGATGGAAAGACGATTTTTGCTATTAAACTGTTGGCCGAAAACGCTAATGGTACCGGCCGTGGGTCTGGCAATCCCCAGCAACATTTTCATGGTGGTGGTTTTACCCGCCCCGTTGGGGCCGAGAAATCCATAGACGACGCCTTCCGGCACATTAAGGTCCAGGTCCTTTACTCGCAGAAATTTTCCATACTGTTTGCACAGGCCGGTTGTTGTGATAACATCAGACATTTTTATGTCCCCCTTTTATCAAACTGGGAACATCATAACCGGCTTGCCTTACATCAGCCTGTAGTTAAGCTTACATTTACCTTAATTTTGGGTAATAACCCCAAAACCATATTATTTGTATACTATAATGGATATGGTGGTGCGCCAGTTCGGCGTTGTGGATATAGCCGGTGGGAAGCCGGCACGGTAA
>ENA-UOOR01004149-UOOR01004149.1-fermentation-metagenome-genome-assembly--contig:-NODE-4149-length-11798-cov-8.596951_pt1 | contig 11798 bp, 8 predicted proteins | sample MGYA00245780_ERZ724029 | MGnify/ENA primary metagenome ERZ724029 (study PRJEB28704, sample SAMN03018315) | fermentation metagenome | biome: anthropogenic terrestrial biome; feature: soil; material... | reverse complement strand
ATCGCTTTTACAGCGCTCCTGGTATTAAGTTGTGGAGCATCAAGACAATCGTTGACCCGAACTGTCGATACTGCTCCCAAGCGCGAGTTTCGGGGAGCTTGGGTGCAAACCGTCGGTCAATCCCGTTATCAGCAGATGAACAGTGCGGCCATGAGACACTATTTGTCCGAAATGGTACGGAAGTTTGACGAAGTCGGCATCAACGCACTTATTTTCCAGGTTCGTCCCGAAGCGGATGCTTTCTATCCGTCGGATCTCGAACCCTGGAGCCGTTTCTTGACCGGTGCACAAGGTAAAGCTCCCGATGATCCCGGTTTTGATCCCCTGGCCTTTCTCACAGAGGAGTGTCATAAACGGGGAATGGAGCTGCATGCCTGGCTAAACCCTTACCGGGTAAAAACAAACATCAATAATCCGCTTGCTCCCGGTCATATCTACTGGAAGTATCCCGAACGATTTCTCCAATATGGAAATCAACTTTTTTTTGATCCCGGGTTGCCGGAGAACCGGAGCTTTATTTGCGAGGTGGTTAGAGATATCGTTTCCCGGTACGATGTGGATGCCGTCCATATGGATGATTATTTTTATCCCTATCCCATTGCCGGAACCCCTTTCCCCGATGATAACAGCTTCAATGCGTACGCTGCATCCCAGGGCTTTTCTGCCGGACAGCGCGCCGATTGGCGGAGAAACAACGTGAACTTGCTCATCCAACAACTCAAATACACCATTGCGGGAACAAAACCGTGGGTCCGTTTCGGTATCAGCCCGTTCGGTATTTACCGAAACAAGCGAAACACTCCCGACGGCTCCGGAAGCGATACCAACGGGCTGGAGAACTACGGCGACCTCTATGCCGATATCAAGCTGTGGGTGGAAAAAGGATGGATTGATTACAATCTTCCGCAACTTTATTGGGAAATCGGACACGAACGCGCCGACTACACTACGTTGCTTCAATGGTGGAATGCCAACAACTTCGGTCAACCACTCTATATCGGCCAGGATTTGCAGCGCAGCATGGATAAAAACGAACTGGATGAAAAGATTCGTCAATCGCGTGAAATGTCCTTTGTTCATGGTAACTGTTTCTGGTACGGTTACCTTATTCTGGATAATTCCGGAGGGATTGCCGATGCCCTTAAAACGGGGGCTCATCGTGCCAAAGCGCTTATTCCGGCTTATACTCACCTACATAAAGGACGTCCGGACAAAGTGAAAAATCTTACGCAGGTGTTTACCGAAGACATGCACTTTCTTGCCTGGGAACACCGGAAACAACCGCGTGATCCCGAAGCGGCCAGGCAGTTTGTAATTTATCGGTTCAGCGCCAACGAAAAAGTAGACCTCGACCGGGCCGAAAATATCGTAGCGGTAACGCCCGACAATTTCTACGTGTTGCCCTACGAAGGAGAAGGAAATAAATATACCTATGCGGTGACGGCATTAGACGCGTTTAAGAACGAAGGAAAAGCGGCAAAGATCAAAGTGAAGCTTTGATGTGAAGCCGGGTCTGTTAATTTATTGAAAGTAAAGAAATGATTCAATCGGAAAATTATCCCATGATTGCCAAAACCATGGCGGAGCTCGAAGACATACTGGCTGAAGAGTTGATCGCCTTGGGTGCCAACGATGTGGAGATCGGTACAAGAATGGTCTCCTTTACCGGCGACAAGGCACTGATGTACAAGGCTAACGTTCATTGCCGTACGGCGTTGCGGATATTGAAACCCATCTATAATTTCAAGGCCGAAAATGCCGGCGAGGTGTACGATGCCCTGAAGCAACTCAACTGGGAAGATTATTTGTCGCTCGACAAAACATTTTCCATCGATGCGGTAGTGTTTTCACATATTTTCAATCACTCCAAGTTTGTGGTGTATAAAGTGAAAGATGCTATTGCCGACTGGTTTTCCGAAAGATATGAAAAACGTCCGTCGGTGAGTGTAACTAATCCCGATATTGTTTTCAATATTCATATTGCACACAATAAATGTACGTTATCGCTCGACAGTTCGGGAGAATCGCTGCACAAACGCGGTTACAGGATTGCACAAACCGAGGCGCCACTGAACGAGGTGTTGGCTGCCGGCATGATTCTCAAGTCGGGTTGGCGCGGTGAAAGCACTTTCGTTGACCCCATGTGCGGATCGGGTACATTGTTGATTGAGGCGGCCATGATCGCTTTGGGAATCCCTCCCGGCATCCACCGGCAGAGTTTCGGATTCGAAAAGTGGAGCGATTTCGACGAAGATCTTTTCAGTGACATTTACAACGACGATAGCGGCTCGCGCGAATTCATGCACCGGATTGTAGGTTCGGACATCTCCCCCAAGGCGATTGCTGCTGCGGAAAAAAACATCCGGAACGCCGGATTGAAAAAACAGATCGATTTAAGTGTAAAACCTTTTCAGCAGTATACCGAATCGCCTGCGCCGAAAGGAGTTCTGATCACGAATCCGCCCTACGGTGAAAGGATAAAGGTGGATGAGCTTACGGAGCTGTATGCCATGATCGGCGAGCGGCTGAAGCATGTTTTTACCGGATACAATGCCTATGTGCTGAGCTATCGAAAAGAGTCTTTCGATAGCATCGGGTTGAAACACTCCAAACGATTTTTTCTTTTCAACGGTGCCTTGGAATGTGAAATGCGGGAATACGAGATTTTCTCGGGAAAAAGAGACGACCGTCATTCCAGGCCTGCCGGGGAGGGCGGTAAATTCAAGTCGGAAGGCGAGTATAAATCATTCAACCCCCGAAAGCGTTCCTCCGGGACGGAAAGCAAAACCCGAAAATCATCCGTTGAGGGGAGAGTGGGGCAAGACGGACGTAATCCGGACAGACGTTCTTTCGGTGATGAAAGCAGGAGCGGAAAACTTTCAAACAGGAAAGATGAAAATCCCCGGTTGCGCCGTTCACCCGATAAAGGCAGGGACAAACAATAGTGGTCCGAAGCATGTTCAGCTGTTAGAGACCCGGCGTCGGAATTCGTTCGGATGCCATTTTTTTTACAGCTACACGGTCGGTCTTGCTGCTGACGGTGCGCGGAATCTCTTCCACCACGAGGAAATGTTGTGGTTGCTGCAGGTGAGGCAGATAAAGGGAACATGCCTCCCTCGCATGATCAGGGCCTGTAGCGGGAGTAGTCAGCAGTACCACTGCTTCGCCCAGCCGGGGGTGCGGTACCGAAGTGACTGCAAAGGGACCAGCGATGTGGGGTTTCAGCAGCTCTTCCACTGCTTCGATCTGTATCTTGATCCCTCCGCTGTTGATCACATTGTCTTTTCTCCCAAGGATACGGAAAGTACCCTTTGTTCTAATTTTAGCGATATCATTGGTAACCAATAACTTGTCGGTTATTCGTGGGGCGTTGATCACCAGCGTCCTTTCTTCCGACAGTTTCACCTGAACGCCCGGTAGAGGAGAATACCAGGCGTCGGCTTCTTTGCCGCTGATCCTGCGCAACGCGATGTGCGATACTGTCTCGGTCATTCCGTAGGTGGAGTAGATGGCGTTGGGGAGATCCTTCAGCGCTTCTTCCAGTTGAGGGTCGATGGCCCCTCCGCCAATGATCAGCCTGCCGATCTTTATAAGCCGTTCTTTCTCCTTTTTGCTTTGCAGGGAGTTGTATACCTGTAGCGGGACCATCGCGGCAAAGTCAATCTGTTGCCTGTCTTTCGCAAGCGGATGGCCGGAAGGTTCTGCCACCAACAGGTTGAGTCCCCCATAAAGGGCACGCACCACCATCATCTTTCCGGCAATATATTCCAGCGGTAGGCAGAGCAGTGCCGTTTCACCCGTTTTCACTCCCAGGTAGTCGCAGGTGATCGCCGCGCTCTGAAGCATCTGCTCCTTGCGTACGGTGATCGCTTTAGGCTTGCCGGTGGAACCTGAGGTGTACAGGGTAAGCAGTGGGGAAAGGGAGAACCACTCTTTCAGGAACAAGGCCAGCTGACAGTAGAAAGGAGACAGCGTGTAAAGGGAGGAGGTCTCATTTAAGAACTCCTCACGCTGATAGCGTATCCCCTCAATCGTGATGTTGTTCATATACCTGCAGGGGTTTGTCGGGGAAAGTCCCCGAGGGGTTATACCACAACCTCTCCCCCCTGATCTCCAACGGCAGAGGAAGGTTATTTTGATAGAGCGAGCCGGTACCTAAACCCTGCGGTAGCGGGTTGTCGAGGGTGGAACACCATTGTGCGATGCTGTTGAGGCCGATATTGGATTCCAGGGCGGAGGTGATCCACCAGCCGATCTCCAGTTCGCGGGCCAGCGTGATCCATTCTCTGCAGCCGCTTAAACCGCCATGTAACGACGGCTTAAGGATGATATACTGGGGTTGGATCGTTTCCAGCAGTTTCCTCTTCTTATCCGGATGATGGATACCGATCAGTTCCTCATCCAACGCGATGGGCAGAGGTGTAGTAAAACATAACCGGGCCATCTCCTCCCATTGCCCTGCCCGGATGGGTTGTTCGATGGAGTGAACGTCAAGTGCGGCGAGTCGTTGCAGCTTCTCCACCGCCTCCCCGGGTGTGAATGCGCCGTTGGCATCCACGCGGAGGGTTATGTGGGGATGACTGATACGAATATCACGCAACAACTCCAGTTCCCTTTCAAAGCCGATGGCGCCGATCTTTAGCTTGATGCAGCGGAATCCCCTTTGCAGCAGGTTTTCGGCCTGTTGTCTCATGTCGTCGAGGTTGCCCATCCAGATCAGTCCGTTGATGGGAATCCCTTCCTCGCCGCGACTAAAAGGAGTCTCCCACAGTTGCCAGGATTGTTGACGGTAATGTTGCAGCGCGCTTTCCAGTCCGAAGAGTATGGAGGGGTAGGGGCGAAGCAACGGCAAGTCGAGCTCCTGTCTTTCCACGGTATGTCGACAGAAACGGCTGATCGTTTCTGCATAGCGGTCGCCGTAGTCGCAGCTCAGGTCGGGTAACGGAGCACACTCGCCGATACCGCTGTGCGTGGGATCCTCCCTGTTGCGCAGTACGACATACCAGATCCGGTGCTCACGGTAAATGCCTCGCGAGGTGCCGGCCGGCTTCTTAAAACAAAGCCTGTAAGGAATGATTTCGGCGGTAAACAAGTTGTTTATGGGTTAGGGCAGTTTGGGGAACTTTTTGAAGTCGGGCTTCCGTTTCTCCAGGAACGCATGTTTGCCTTCCTGAGCCTCCTCGGTGAGGTAATAGAGCATGGTGGCGTCGCCCGCCAGCTCCTGGATGCCTGCCTGTCCGTCAAGCTCGGCGTTGAGTCCCGCCTTGATCATGCGCAACGCCAGGGGGCTGTGTTGCATCATCGTCTCGGCCCACTCCACCACCTCGTCTTCGAGCCGGTCGAAAGGCACTACCTTGTTGACCAGTCCCATATCGAGCGCCTCCTGTGCGTTGTACTGGCGGCAGAGGAACCAGATCTCACGGGCTTTCTTCTGTCCCACGATACGGGCCAGGTAAGAGGAGCCGAAACCGGCATCGAAGCTGCCTACGCGGGGTCCCGTCTGTCCGAAGATGGCGTTCTCGGAGGCGATGGTCAGGTCGCATACTACGTGTAACACGTGTCCCCCACCGATGGCGTAACCGTTCACCATGGCTATCACCGGTTTGGGGATGGAGCGAATCTGTTTCTGTACGTCCAGCACGTTGAGGCGCGGTACGCCATCCTTACCGATGTAGCCCCCTTTGCCCTTGACGTTCTGGTCGCCGCCCGAGCAGAACGCTTTGTCGCCGGCGCCGGTGAGCACTACCACGCTCACCTCCTCCATCTCGCGGCAGAGACGCAGGGCGTCGCTCATCTCCGAGGTAGTGGTGGGAGTAAAGGCGTTGCGATAACGTGGGCGGTTGATGGTAATCCGGGCAATACCGTTGTAAAAATCAAACAGGATATCTTCGTACTCCCTGATGGAATTCCATTCTCTTTGTGTCATTCTTTGTCGTTTTTGAATTGTTGATAATAGGATGCGATTTGTTTTCGGCTCTCCTCCATCGAGGTGAACACTTCCAATAGAACAGGACGGTTCACTTTCCGGTTCACGAAGTACGGCAATTGTTGCTGTAGTTCCTCCGCATTGCGGGCCTTTAGACATTGGAAACCCTGCTGTTCAGCCCACGTGCGGGCCTCCGTGTCGTGTGCCGCTGCCACGAAATCATTCAGCGCTTCAGACCGGTCGAGTCCCGGCAGGGTGTGGAAGATACCGCCTCCGCCGTTGTTGTTCAACAGGATACGCAGGCGGGGAGAAAGGTGACGGTTCCAGAGGGCGTTCATGTCGTAGAAGAAGCTCATGTCGCCCGTCAGCAGGAAAGTGAGTCGCCCCGATGCGGAGGCATAACCCACGGCGGTGGAGAGCGAGCCTTCGATGCCGTTGGTACCCCGGTTGCAAAAGAGCTCTACCCCGGCAGGGAGGTCGAAGAGTTGTGCCAGGTAAATGGAATGGCTATTGGCCAGGTGGAGGGTTGCTCCCCCGGGAAGCTGCTGCAGGAAGCTGCCTGTCACGTAGAGGTCGGAAAAAGTTGTCTCCGGCGGGGTGATGGCCGCAGCAGCTTTCAACCACGCTTTCCGGAACCGGTTCCCGGTTTTTTCAGCCGGCAGTGCTGCCAGCCGTTCCAGGAAAGTGGCCGGATTACAACGGATGATATCGGTCAGCTGCTGGAACGTGTCGTTCACCTCTTCCGACAAGGTGATGTGCCAGAGCTCTCTGATCTCCGCTTTGCGGATGAACTGTTTCAATCGCTTGGAGGTGAGGTGTCCCCCCAGCGTGATCACTAGCTCGGGAGTCAGGTCCCTCAGCTTATCTGCATCGGTGGTGCGCAGCAGCACGTCATAGCGGTCCATCTGCCCGGCGGGGATGTTGGAGAGCCGGTCGGCCAACAAAACTACCCCCTGTTCCTCAGCCAGTCTTTGCAGGGGTTGTGTCAACCCGTGACCGGGAGGCAACTGTCCTACGATGATCATTTTCCGCGAGTAGCCGGTAAAGCGGCTGAGATATTTCCCCTCCGTTTCCCGCGGGAGATGGTGCTCTTTCTCCGGCCGACGAATTACCCGCACTTGCGGGAGCTGTTTCGTGTTGAAAGAGAAGAGCGGCTCGGAAAGAGGAATATTGATGTGTACCGGACCGGAGATGCTAGCGTTGCCGAGGCTCAGGATCGCTTCGTTGATCAGCCGGTTGCAGTGCCACTCCTCTTCCTCGTCCTTAACCTCCGGGAGGTGTACCGACAGGCGTACCAACGGACCGAACATTCCCATTTGGGGGATAGTTTGTCCATCCGTCTGCCCGATCCATGCTTGCGGACGGTCGGCGGTAATCACCAACAACGGCAACTGCTGATAGAAAGCTTCAGCCACAGCCGGGCCCAGGTTGAGCGCTGCCGAGCCGGATGTGCAGCATATCACTACCGGTTGATGCCGGGCCATGGCAACCCCCAGGGCAAAGAAACCGGCGCTCCGTTCATCTACCACACTGTAGCAGGTGAAGCTGCCGTCCGCCACAAAGGAGTGGATCAGCGGTGCATTGCGGGAACCGGGAGAAAGTACAACATGTGTGATGTCATTTGCCTTGAGCAGCGCCAGCAACTGTAATACACTCTTCTTATCTGAATACATTGTTTTTTTATTTAACGATGCTTGCCATTGTTTTGAGCTTCTGTTCTGTTTCTTTCCACTCCTCTTTGCACGTGGAGGAGGCAAGCAGTCCGCTGCCGGCATACAACGTGAGCCTGTTTATTCCGATATGCATACACCGGAGGTTGACGTACAAGGTTGTCTCTGCCGACGAATCCAGCATGCCCAGAAATCCGGTGTAATATCGCCGGTCGTATCCCTCGTGATCAGCGATGAACTGAAAGGCTTTTTCTTTGGGAAGTCCGGATACCGCTGGAGTGGGGTGAAGCGCCTTTAATAGCGTGCCTATCTCCGGCTTGTCAGGAAGCGAGAAGCTGAAGTCGGTCCTCAGGTGGGCCAGGGCACCCGCTTTGATGGTAAATGGACCGTTTATTTCCGGAGCCAGTTGAAAGGATGTCAGTTGTTTCAAGATGTAGGACGTGACCAGGTGCTGTTCACGGAGGTTTTTGTCGTCCCACGATACATTTCCTGAATTGGGATATCGTGTACCTGCCAGGGCTACGGTTTGCCAGCCGTCGCGTGAGCCGGCCAGGAGAATCTCCGGTGTGCTTCCCAGCCAGGTGCCGCTTTCGCGCGTGTGGAGCAGGTATACAAAAGAGTGAGGATACTTTTCTGCCGCCCTGAAAAAAGTTCGTCCAGGAGAAAAGGCCTCTTCCCGCTCCATTGTCCGGCTCCTTGACAGTACCAGTTTCTCTATCTCATTGTTGAGAAGCGGTTTGTGGAAACGCTGAAAAAGTAGGCTATAGTCGGATTTTTTACTTTTCTTCCCTAACTCCGCCTCTGCTTTGTCCCGCTTTTTGTCCATTAAGTTGATTTCCACCTTGTGCAGATCCGTACAATCGGGACGGATGAGGATGAGTGGAGAAGAGGCTGTTATCCGGAAAGGTGCGATGACAAATCCGTGTTGTCCGTTCAGTCCTCCGATGTCGTTCAACAACAACGGATTTTTATCGGTCTGCATCGCAAAGCGGGGCGCCTGTTCACCAGGCAGCCGGTATATTGCAAAGCAGGCATCCCGTTCAATCAGTGCATCCAGGGTCAGGTGCTTCTCTTCTCCGCTCATCGCCTCTTCAGTATACTGTTCACCACGCGGACAGTTGAGACCAGTTTGCCTGCCGAAGTGAAGATATCTACGTTCCAAATGTGAGAGGAGCGTCCCCTGTGAATGAGTGTACCTACAGCCTTCACCTGATCTCCCTCCTTTGCCGGCGAGATATGGTTGCCGCTGACGTGTACGCCTGCCGGTACCTCGTCCGGCTCGCAAAGGATTAACGATCCCTGTCCGGCCACCGACTCCGCCAGGGCCAGCGAGGCACCCCCGTGGAGGAGGCCAAACGGTTGACACACCCGTTTCCCGACCGGCATCACTGCTTCTGTGTGGCCGGGAGACAGGTGTGTGAAAGTGATGTCCAGTGTCTCCATGAGCGTACCCCGGTACGCAGTATTTATCGGATGTTGAGTCTTGTCGTCCATGCTTTAATCTTTGTTGCCTACAAAAATAGTGATTTCATTCGCATGAACATCTTAAGATTCTTTAAAATGATATCGATTTAACGCAGACTACTCAACCTGTTGACTCTTGTTACTAGGGGTGTCTGCAGAAAAACTGATTTTGTGGCTATTGTCTGCTGAACTTTGTGCTACCCACAGCATAAAATTGCCCGGCTCCGTCCTTTTCTTTCCGTCGATACCGTAGAAAGCCAAGTCTTCGGATCTCAGTTCAAAGCTGACTTGTTTGTTTTCACCGGCATTAAGGGCTATCTTTTGAAAACCTTTCAACTCTTTCACGGGGCGGGTGACACTGCCTACCAGGTCACGCACGTAGAGCTGTATCACCAGTTCTCCTTCAATGTCACCTGTGTTTTGGACATTAGCCGTGACCACCATCTTATCACCGGTTGTTCTTATCGATGATTTGTCCGCACTTACGCTGCTGATGGAAAATGTGGTGTAGCTCAATCCGTAGCCAAAGGGATAGAGGGGAGTGATGGAGTTGTCGAGGTAGTTCGACTTGTAATCAGTCGCTTCGTTTGAAAGGTCCACGGGGCGTCCGGTATTTTTTTGATTGTAATAGATGGGAATCTGGCCTACGTTCCGGGGAAACGACATCACCAGCCTTGCCGAAGGATTGTAGTCTCCGGCTATTACATCGGCTACGCCGTGTCCGGTTTGCGTTCCCGGGAACCATGCCTGGAGAATGGCGTCCATATTTTCATCTTCCCAGGAAAGATCGAGGGGGCGTCCACTCAAGATTACCAACACAATAGGTTTTCCGGTTGCTTTCAACGCTTTCAGCAGTTCACGCTGTGGTTCCGGCAGGCGGATATCGGTGCGAACAGCGGCCTCACCCGACCAGTTGAAATCTTCTCCCATAGCAGCGACCACCACGTCGGCCCTACGCGCTGCGGCCACCGCTTCGGCAATCTTACCGGGAGTAGTTTCGGTGATGGAGGATCCTTCCGAATAGAGAAGTTTTACCGCACTCTCTTTGTATTTCTCGGAGATTCCTTCCAGTATGGGTATACTCTTTTTGCGGTCCCCCAGGCCGGCCCACTCACCGTTCAGGTTGATGGAGTCGTTCATCAGTGGACCAATCAGTGCAACCGTCTTTCCGCTCTCTTTTGTGATGGGCAGTAGCCGGTTGTCGTTCTTCAGTAGTACTACCGAAGCGGCAACGGCTTTTCGTGCTGTTCTCATGAACTCCGGCGTCATGGTGTTTTGTTTAGCCCGTTCTTCATCAAGATAGCGGTAGGGATCATCGAACAATCCCAGCAGAAACTTCATCTCGAGGATGCGCCTCGTCGCGTTATCGATCGTTTCTTCCGACACTTTCCCCTCCTCCACCGATTTTTTGAGATACTTGATGAAAGTGGCGCCGGTCATGTCCATATCGATGCCGGCGTTGACAGCCAGTTCCGCAGCATGCTTCTCATCTTCGGCAATTCCGTGCGGCACCAGCTCATTGATACCTGTGTAGTCGCTTACCACAAAACCGGTGAAGCCCCACTCACCGCGTAGTATGTCGGTCATCAGCCACCTGTCTGCCGTAGCCGGCACACCGTTGGTCTCATTGAAAGAGGCCATAAAGGTGCCTACCCCCGCCTTTGCTGCCGCTTCATAGGGTGGGAGGTAGACGTTTCTCAGGGTGTGTTCCGAAAGCTCGGCGGTGTTGTAATCCCTGCCCGACTCGGCAGCGCCGTAAGCCGCCAGGTGTTTTCCTGTGGCCAGCAGGGTGTGTAGCTCTCCCAATGCTTTGCCGTCTGCTCCCCCCTGAAATCCGATGACGCGTGCTTCGGCGATTCTGCTGCCCAGGTAGGGATCTTCACCGGCACCTTCCATTACCCGCCCCCAGCGCGCATCACGGGCTATATCTACCATCGGGGCAAAGGTCCAGTTGATTCCGTCCGAAGCTGCTTCAATAGCTGCTATTTCTGCGGTTCTGCGCATCATTTCCAGATCCCAGGAACAGGCTTCCGCCAGCGGAATGGGAAAGATGGTCTTGTATCCGTGGATCACATCCTGTCCGAAAAGGATAGGGATACCTAACCGAGTTTTTTCAACGGCAACTTCCTGCATTTTTCGTACACCTTCTACCGATGTGGCATTGAAAATGCTGCCTATAAGTCCTTTTTCGAGGTAAGGCTTGAAGTCGTCAGACATGACCGGGCCGGTGATGGACCAGTTGGCGGAGAACTGTGTCATTTGTCCGATCTTCTCCTCGAGGGTCATCAGGGCCAGAACCGAATCGACTCTTCTTTCCACGTCCCTGTCACCGCTGTAACTCGTCCACCTGCCGACTGAGGGAGATTCGCAGGATGCGAACAGAATCACCGCCAACATACATGCCATGGAAATAACGCTTATCTTTATGATCTCTCCTTTCATAGATGTCATTTGTCTTGTTTCTGAAATTCAAATCCCAGGTTTCGAAGGCCCCTCTGTATCTCCGAGGCACCCATGAAGAGGTTCCACAGCAGTCCGCTGCGGTAGTTCTCAATCATCGGGGCGATGGTCAGTTGGTCGATGGCCAGGTACCGCTGTGGATACCAATTGTCCTGGATGCTAAACGCGTCGTAAAATCCGTATTTTCCCCAGATACTGTCGCCCAGCTCAACATAGAAATGTTGTAACGCTTTCATCGATTCTTCGGGCGTATAAGGAAAACTGGATAAAGCCGCCGT
>ENA-UOOR01004148-UOOR01004148.1-fermentation-metagenome-genome-assembly--contig:-NODE-4148-length-11800-cov-3.659174_pt1 | contig 11800 bp, 5 predicted proteins | sample MGYA00245780_ERZ724029 | MGnify/ENA primary metagenome ERZ724029 (study PRJEB28704, sample SAMN03018315) | fermentation metagenome | biome: anthropogenic terrestrial biome; feature: soil; material... | reverse complement strand
CGATAAAAATGATGGGAACGACACAAGAGGTGTGTGACCAGTATAGTATTTAAAACTAAAAAATACTTATAAAAAATTTATAGTTATCGATACTACTATAATTGTAGTAGCATGAAACCATTACAATAAGTACGAGGAGAATGCGTGAAGATTTTGTATTTTGCACCAATTCCATATAATGGTCTAAAGCAGCGACCGCAGTTTATAGCGGAATTGCTTGCACAGCGGCATGAAGTGTATTATATTGATCCGACCAGAAGCGTATTTAAATTCAAAAATTGTGACTTTAGAAGCGCGCGATACGATCCATTGCCAAACCTCCATGTTTTAAGACTAAGCGGTATATTTACAGCCTACCGCAGTCTTGAACCATTTGACTTTTTACACCTTAATACCATTTCGGAGCGAGTCCAATTACGCAATCTTGCGTCGACTTGTGATTTGATTTGGGTAGGCTATCCCCTTTGGTATTATGTAGTCTTTCTTATGAAGGGAAAGAAATTTATTTATGACAAAATGGATGACAATGCATTAATAATCCAGAACCGACTATTGCGCAGACTGATTTTGAAGGTGGAACCAAAGATAATCCAAAGAGCAGACTTGATATTTGTTACGGCACAACAATTTTATGAAGACATTGAAAAGCAAAAACCGACTACATATCTAGTACCCAATGCGGTTTGTAAAGAAATTCCTCTTTTGAAGAGTTTTAAGTCTGACCCGGGGAAAAAAATTTTTGGTTATGTGGGAACAATCAGTCATTGGTTTGATTTTGATGCTATTCATGCAATTCTGGGTGCTGATGAGAGAAATTATATAGTATTGGTCGGACCGAATGAAATGCCAGAAATCAAACATTCTCGACTTTCCTATCGTGGCATTGTGCCACATGGAAAAATACCGGAGGTAATACAGGAATTTGATGTATGCCTGTATACATTTTGCAAGTCCCCACTTTTAGATACGATTGACCCAGTAAAGATCTATGAATATTTGGCTCAAAATAAGCCCGTTCTGGCGGTTAAAAGCCGGGAAACAGAAAAATTCGGAGGTATGTTATCCCTCTATAATGGTATCGATGAACTTAAAGAAATCGCACAGAAGGATTTTGAAGAACCGTTCCAGACCGAAGAAAAACGCAGGCAGTTTGTTGCTGAAAACTGCTGGCAAGCAAGGGTGAAAAGTATCGCTTTGCGTTTGGAGGAGGACTAACTTAATGGATATAAAACAAGAAAATTACAATAAATTTTTACAATCCCTTATAGAGCATAAGGAAGAAGTAAACTATAATCCTCTTTCAATTATGGTAGGATTAACGAATGTCTGCAATTTGCACTGTGCATTTTGTCCCTATTGCGGCTTCTGTTATAAAAAAATTAAGGAGCCGCAATATCTGTCACTAGACGTCCTAGATACTATTAGACCACTTTTTACCACAGCATTATTTTTTTCGCCTTCAACAAGGGGAGAACCTTTTTTGTATCCTTATTTCAAAGAGTTTATTTCTCTTTGTCGAGAAACAAATATATTAGCTGCAACGCATTTAATTAATAATGGCACTCAACTGGATAAGTTTGATTTAAAAACTCTGGACGGAATTGGTACTATTGCAATTTCTTTTGATTCAGCGGATAAAAAAGTTTTTGAAATCTTAAGGTATGGCGCTTCTTATGAACACGTGATAAAGAATATAAGGAAATTGCGCATAGCTCTTCCAAATACGAATTTGCAAATGTGTGTGGTGGTAAATCGTCTAAACATATGGCATTTGCTAGATATTTTTAAATTTGCTAAAGAATTTTGTTTTAATGTTATACAATTTAATAATATATTTGGAGAAGAACAAGATAAGGTATATCAATTATTAAGATTACGCAGACAGGATCAAATAATTTATGAAGAACAAATGGCTATTATAGATAGTCTGAACAAGGATTCTAATATAACAATTTATAAGACAGCAGGTTTTGATGAATTCGATGATGAAGTGCCTATTGTAGAAGAAAAAATATATAATCAACTTCTTAACTTGAGGTCAATGGATGCTTATCTTGACTATGACAATTCGCAAGTCAATAAATTTTCGGCTTCGCTAAAAATTCAGGACAAACAATATGCACTATCAGAGAAGCGATTACCGTATTGCACTAGCCCATGGACCACGCTTATAATTTTGCCAAATGGCGATATATGTCCATGTTGCAATGTATTTAGTGCGATAGATAATATCAACGGAAAAACCGCGGAAAAAGTTTGGAATGGAGAACCTTTCCAAAAATTCAGGAAATCTATGTTTAACTATGGAATGATCCCGGATTATTGCTTGAAATGCAAATCATTTATGCGTTATGATTTTGTGGATGATTATGCTAAAAATATAGTAGATTTAGATGATTTGCAAATACCGCCACATTATTTTCCACCGGAGTATTCAATTAAGCATCCACGCCTAAAAGCAAGAATTGATTCAATTAATTGTCAGAGGAAGAAGAACATGATAAACGAAAATTATAATTCATTACAGCCAGCTAAAGCCGTAAATAGTAAAGAATATTGGGAAGCACGTTTTTCAACTGGCGATTGGAATAAATTTGATGGAGATAAGCAATCAGAATTTTTTTCAAAGATAGCTATAGATACTTTTCCCGAATGGTTGAAAGCTGATTTGAATCGAAACGAATGGAGAATTCTTGATGTTGGATGTGCGCAGGGGGATGGTAGTGCAGTTTTGGCGCGCAACTTTCCATCCTGTCGCGTTACTGGCATGGATTTCGCTGAAAGTGCAATTAAAGACGCAGAAAGTAGATTTCCCTATTGCGATTTTATAGTGGGAGATGCAACGGAATCTTTACAGCAATTTGATGTTATATTTTCATCTAATACTTTAGAGCATTTAAAAAATCCGCGCTCTGTAATGGAGATTATTTGCAATGCAGCGAGCAAATATGCAATATTTTTGTTGCCGTTTGAAGATTCCTCAGATATCTCAGAACATTTTCATGTTTTTGGAAGGGGTTTTTTCCCTTTGCAGCTAGGTAATTGTTTCTTAAAATACTATACTGTTATAGATTGCTCGTTTATGAACCCACTCTATTGGTCTGGGAAGCAAATCCTATTGATTTATGTCAACTCGGCATATCAAACACCTGAAGCATTAACCGTAGAGACTATTTATCAGAATTATACCCGGATTCCGGAACAGGAAGCATTATGTGTTGGTAATCAAGTAAAAACGCAGAAGGAAAAACTGGAAGAAAATGCAAAGATAATTAGTGAATTAGAAACTTTAAAAACGCATTTGGAGAATGAAAATGCTGTACTAGAGACCAAAAAAGCTATACTAGAAAATGAAAACGCTGCACTACAAAATGAAAAAGTTGCACTAGAGAGCTACGAGGATATATTGGAGAACGAAAAGGCTGCTTTGAAAAATCAAAAAGTGCTCATGGAAGCGCAAAAATTTAAGATTGAGAAAGAGAGAGATAATTATAAAGAACAAAATGGTGGCCTCTGTACTTTAATTGAAAAAGTAGAAGCAGAACTATTGGAACAGACTGAAAATTTGCAAAAAGTAAAAAAATCTATTCAGCAGGCGCGTGAATTATGTTACTCATTGGTAGGAACCCGTCTGTTTAAACTGGTGCATTTTGTAAGCCGTTTTAAGCGGCAGGGTATGTCAAAAACAAAGGAAGAAAGAAAGAATTTTTTTAAATGGTTCTTTGGACGTTTCCAACATGCTTCTGACGGGGACCACCGATTCAATCCGATTTTTGGAATTATAAGTATTTTGGATAACGCACTTTCGGTTAATAATGTGGAAAAAGGCAGTAGTTATGTTGACAAAAAGCAGAATGATAAGTCTAAAAATTATGAAATATATGGTTCTGGTATTGGAAGAAGCAATAATTCAATATTACAAGAAAATAATCATAGTAAACTTCGACAATCAATTCTAAGTTATACATATAAGAAGTGCGATGTTATTATGCTCGGAATAATTGATTATGATTTTCGCTATCAGAGACCGCAACATTTTGCAGATCGGTTTGCTCAAAACGGGCACCGTGTATTCTATGTTAATGCGAATCACTTTCCGGAATATTCTGTAAAAGAGGAAAAAGAAAACTTATATGTGATTGACTTTAAGAATAAGAATTTTTCTGCAATTCATCTTACAGATTGGTCTCAAAATATTGAAGCACTAAAGCAGTCGTTTGACGAATTATTATATGAGTATTGCATTCGCGATGCTATTGTCGTTATTGACTACCCTAATTGGGTACATGGTGCGGAATATTTAAGAGAACATTATGGTTTTAAATTAATTACTGATTACATGGACGACTTTACAGGTTTCTTAAATCCGACAGGAAAACTTGTGGGGGAAAATTGTAAAGAACTTTTGAAGAAGAGTGACCTGGTTATAGCAAGCTCTCAGTTTCTATTTGAGATTGCATCTAAATATAACAAAAATGTAGAAATTGTACGAAACGGTGGAGAATATGAACATTTCCATAAAGCTTATCGACAAAAGACTTATGCCGACAAGAAGATTATTGGATATTATGGGGCAATAGCCCACTGGTTTGATGTTGAAAAGGTTTGTTACGTTGCAAAACATCTTCCGGAATGCACAATTATCTTAATTGGGGAAGTAACAGAAGGGAGAACTCAGTTTGAAGAGTACTCGAATATTCGATTGATCGGTGAATTGCCTTACAGTGAGCTGCCGGACTATTTAAAAACTTTTGATGTATGTATGATTCCATTTGATACTAAAACTGATTTAATAAAGGCTACAAATCCTGTTAAGTTTTATGAATATCTGAGTGCAGGTAAAAAAGTTGTTGCCACGGAAATTCCTGAACTTATGCCTTTTAAAGATAAATATGTTTATCTTACCAATGATAATGAAGAGTTTCTGAAAAATATCCAACTATGTCTAGACGGAAATGATGTTCTTACTCCACCTGAAAAGTCTGCAATCTTTGGGAAAGAAAACGATTGGCAAGACAGATATGATATCTTCTCACAGCTTTGTAAACGTGCTATTCCAGAGGTTAGCGTGATTGTGCTAACTTATAATAATTTAGCGTATAATCGGCAATGTATTCAGAGTATTTTTGAAAAAACAGCTTATCCAAATTTCAATGTAATCATTGTAGATAACCAGTCCACGGATGGAACTAGAGACTATTTACAGGAATTAGATGCTAAAAGAATTCAAAATTTGCAAATAATTTTTAATGAAGAAAATAAAGGTTTTGCTGCTGGAAATAATATTGGGATTCATGTAGCGAGGGGGGATTATGTTTTGCTTCTCAATAATGATACAATTGTAACCCGTGGGTGGATTACTTCTATGGTAAAGCATATGGAAAACGACAACACAATCGGAATGTGCGGATCAGTTACAAATTCCATTGGAAATGAAGCTCAGGTTATGGTTAAATACCATGATATAGAGGGACTGGATGAATTCTCCTACAATTACACATGGAAGCATATGAATGAACAGTGGCAAGATCCCAATGTTCTTGCTTTTTTCTGCACATTAATCAAACGGGGAGTCATTGAAAAATGTGGATTGCTAGATGAATCATATAAAGTTGGCATGTTTGAAGATGACGATTATGCAGAAGAAGTTAAAAGTGCAGGTTACCGCCTTGCTATTGCAGAAGATTCTTTTGTCCATCATTTTGGTGGAAGCTCCTTTAAAAGATTGAAAGACAAGAAGTATAAAGAGATTTTTGAAACAAATAAAAAAACATTTGAGGGAAAGTGGCTTAAGAAATGGAAACCTCATGCATACCGTCCAGGAGTTACATGGGAAAAGAATAAGAATACCAGCTTAGAAATAGGATAAACAATTAACTAACTTTAAAAGTCATGACGTTATATTTATAGGAATAATGTTAGGAGAATATATGAATTTTTTTAATAAGATAAAAAAAAATGAAAAACTTATAATATTTATTATGTTTCTTATAGCATGCATTATAAAAATACTCCTAGTCATACCTGGTGATGCTCCAGTTACGTTTTTTGATGAATTATTATATAAAGAAAATGCAAAATATATTTTAAATGGAGATTACATGAGTTCTCATTATCCCCCATTATATTCCTTATTGTTAAGTTTATCATTTATGAAATATTCAAACAATTTTTATATTATTATGCAATTAGTAAATGTTATTTTATCTTCAATGTTGGTTTTCCCAACTTGGTTATTAGCAAAAAAATATTTAGATAATAAAGATAGTATTATAATATCTTTGATAGTATCTTTAATACCATTTCAATTTGTATATCCCAGGCTTATTTTTAGTGAAAACTTATATTATGCACTAATAATCTTTTTAATCTATATTATGATAATATCATCAGAAAAATTAAGATATATTGATTCGACTATTATGGGGATTACAATTTCATTTTGTTTAATGACTAGATATATGACATATGCTTTATTACCATTTATTGCATTAATTTGGTGTGTACTATCTTATTATGCCATGACAGATAAAGGTTTAAAGTTATATCAAATAACAAAAGAATTATTATGCAAAGGTATAGTTATTATTATATCAACATTAGTTATTTCGCTTCCATGGTTATTAGTAAGATATTTCAAAGGGTATCCAATATTAGAAATATTGAATGAAGATAGTATAAGATATGTAACAATGGGTGGATTTGAAAATATATTTAAATGGATATTCTTTTATATGAGTTATTTTATTCTAATGATGGGACCTCTATTATTACCAATAGTCTATGGTCTTATAGATTATAAAAATACTATTAAATCTAATGGTAATATTAAGAAATTTATTTTTATAGTAATTTTTATTACAATCCCAATATTGTTTTTAGCAATAAAGCATTCAGCAATGGCTTCATACAATCAGGAAATACCACATTATATAATAGGAAGGTATATAATGTATGTATTCCCATTATGGCTTATTTTTTCTTTTATTAGTCTCACTAAAATATTTTCTAAAAATATTATTACAAAACAGATTAAGAATAAAATTATTATTTCTGCACTAATTTCAATCATATTGATTTATTTATCATATTTAACAATTATTGAAGGTAGGTTCTTCAATATTACAAATTGGTTTGTCATGGTACATAATGCTATTGATGTATACTCGTTTAAAGGTAATGGTATTAGTTTTTGTATATTTACTATAATAGTGATAATTATATTAATTCTATCTATAGTTAAAAAAAGTTATAAGCTATTTAATTTTATGCTGATATTATTTTTTATAATAAGTTCGGCAATAAGTTTTAATGCTATTGAAAAACAACAAGCAAATTTATTGTTTAATAATAATATTGTGAATAAAATTAAAGAAAATTATGAAAAAGTTTATATAGGTAAAAATTTAGTAAGCCAACAAGAATATTATATTAAATTTTGGGAATTAGAGGATATTATTACTGAATATGAAACTAATATAGAAAATGATAATGAAATAAAGAATGGCGATATTATACTATCTACTAAAAAATTACCTTTCGAAATACTATTTAAGTATAATTCTTCCTATTTATACAAGTGCGAACAACAGATAATAAAAATAGAAAAAACGTTTCCAAGTGAAATAGCAATTGGGAAAAAATTTAATATTCAAAAAAGTGGGAAGTCCGCAATGGCAATTAAAGGAAGTGGTTTCTTGCCCGGCTGCTATGTTACGGTTAATGGCGAAAGATTTGATACTACATTTGGCAGCCCTGATAATCTTTCAATTATTATTGATGAAAAGTATTATGCAGCGAGAGACGATTTAATTATTCAAGTTGTTTATAATAATATAAAATCTAATGAAGTCATAATATCTGTGAGATGAAAATAATACAAAAAATTAGTAGGAGATTGCATATAATGAAACTAATAATCCAGATTCCTTGCTATAACGAAGAAAAAACATTAAAAGAAACCTATAATGATTTACCTAGACATATAGAAGGAATAGATACAATTGAATATCTCATAATTAACGATGGCAGCAGTGATAAAACTGTAGAGATAGCACGAAATCTTGGCTTTCACCACATAGTCTCCTTTAAGCAAAATAAGGGTTTAGCTAAAGGATTCATGGCTGGTCTTGATGCTTGCCTGCATCTTGGTGCGGATATTATTGTTAATACCGATGCAGATAACCAATATTGTGGCGCGGACATTGAGAAACTAGTGCGTCCAATTTTGGACGAAAAGTCTGATATCGTAATTGGTGAACGACCTATTGATGATACGGAACATTTCTCATGGAAGAAAAAGCAATTTCAGCATATTGGCAGTTGGGTAGTCAGGTTAGCGTCTAACACAAAAGTGCCTGATGCGCCAAGCGGATTCCGCGCTTACTCAAGGGAAGCAGCTCTCAGAATGAATGTTGTTAATGAATATACATATACGCTTGAAACTATTATTCAGGCCGGACATAATAAAATAGCGATGACATCAGTACCAATCAGAACAAATCCGGAGACAAGAAAGTCACGATTGTTTAAGAGTATGTGGGCTTATATAAAGCGCTCTGCATCCGTTATAATTCGATCCTTTATGATGTATAAACCACTTAAGTTTTTTGGGGCAATCGGATCCATTGTAATTGTAATAGGAGCAATATTTGCAGTGCGCTTTTTTGTTGGTTTTTTTATGGGATATGGTGATTTGTACATTAAATCACTTATTTTCTCAGTACTTTTGGTTTTATTAGGTACTCAAACGGTTATTACAGGGTTGCAAGCAGACATTATAGCTGCTAATCGCAAAATTCTTGAGGATATACAGTATCGCATGAGAAAAGTTGATTATGCATTTAATAAAGATAACAATTCTTTGGCCCTGCAAGATGATATTGAAAGAGAAATTGCTATTGCCAAGGATGAAAGTTCTCATATATAAGTGGGAAAAATCAACAAATATAATTTGAATTAATCATAGAATATGGAGCAAGACAACGTGATGGGAAAAAGCATATATTCTGACTTTATATTAAAAAATGTTCCAAGGGTTATTACTCAGGTGGACAGAGATGAACATTCAACTACATATGGGAGCTGTGATCGTAATCACTGGCATCTGAAAACAAGAGATTTTACATCCTCTATTTTACAACAGACTGGATTATCATTGGCTTTACTCTATTCTGTTAATTTTGATGGTAATATTTACTACAAAAACGAGAACTTAAAAAAATGGTCGGAAGCAACGGTATACTATTGGTCAAAAATTCAACTTAAAGACGGTTCATTCAACGAATATTATCCATATGAGCATGGATTCCCCCCAACAGCCTTTTCCTTATACGGTGCGTGTGAGACTTATAAACGGCTAGAAATGATGGATGAAACCCTGATAGATAAGTTTAGAAAAACGGGCAAATACCTGATCTCGCATATTGAAGAGAGAGCATTTAATCAAGAGATCGCATCTATCACAGCATTATATTCCCTGTTTACGATTATTAAAGAGGATTGGGTACTTGCAGGAATTGAACCGAAATTGAATAGGGTTTTAAAATTACAATCCTCTGAGGGATGGTTTCCGGAATATGGAGGGGCTGATTTAGGTTATTTAAGTGTGGCGCTCGATATGTTATCAGAATATTATTACATGAGCGGTGACACAAGAGTTAAAACACCAATTCAATGTGTTATTAATTTTATTACATATTTTGTGCATCCCGACGGGACTATTGGGGGGGAATACGGGTCTAGAAATACTACGTACTTTTTACCAAATGGTATTGAAAATGCAGTACAATTTGGAGATGTAAATGCAGCCGCAATAAAAGATAGATTGTTTAATAATAGCAAAATGTATAATTATTTTATGGATTCAGTTGATGATAGATATTTTTCGCATTATCTAATGCATTCATTTTTAAAAGCGATAGAAAAGGAAAGGGACAATACTAATGTCAATACAGTTGAGAAGTTACCTTTTTTATATAATCATTGTGAATACTTTAAGGAGAGTGGGTTGATCTCTGCAACAAAATTACCATACCATGTAATTATTTCTTTGAGAAAAGGCGGTGTTATAAAAGTTTGGAGAGATGGAGAGGAAATATTAATTGATTGCGGCTATCGTGTTAACTATGGCAAGGGAAAAGTTGCGGCAACAAACTGGCTAGATCCTAGTTATCAGATAAGTTTTGGGAATCACGTAGCAAAAGTACGTGGAAGTATGAATGTGGTATCGCTGAAAGTTTCAACACCAATTATGCATATGGGGCTTAGACTGGTCGCGTTTTTATTAGGAAACAAGATAATCAGTTTCCTAAAGAAAAAAATGATTTTTGCTAATAAGCACTCTGACATTAAATTTGAAAGAATTATTGATTTTCGAGACACTGAGATTATTATCAAGGATACTATTGAGAGCAATCATAAAATCAGATTGGAAAAGGCCTCTAATATGTCATTGAGACATGTTGCGTCAGGTAAATTTTACTCGGATAGTGATTTGCTATCCGAAACGGGGGTAATTGCAACCGGTATAAATGAAGCAAAAATAAATATAATAGTTTCTTTAGATGATGGAAAGGTCACATATCAATATGAGCAGTTGGCATAACTTAAGCGATGATATAATAGAGAAAAAGCTTTGCTGTTTGTGTGGAACCTGTGTTGGTGTGTGCCCAACAAATGCCATATCTATTTATCAAGAGAAATTTATTTTTGAAAGTAACAGATGTATTTCATGTGGACGTTGTATTACTTCGTGTCCGGGAAAGAGCTTTGATTACAAAAAATATAACCAAACTCTTTTCAATAAAAGAATAGATAATATTTCACCTATATTTGGGTCGTATATTGCAATGTATAAAGGATATTCAACAGATAGTAGAGAACGGGAATTAGGGAGTTCTGGAGGTCTCGCCTCTGCAGTTGCCTGTTATCTATTGAAACAAGGGGTTGTTGATGGTGTAATAGGTATTATTTCAGAAAGGCTCAATCCGACCTCATTTAAACCGGCTATATTAAGAACCCCGGAAGAAGTATACTCGGCCTTTGGCTCCAAGTATACTTTAGTTCCTACAAATATAATTATTAATGAAATTTCTAAAACTACAGAGAAGTTTCTGTTTATTGGATTGCCTTGCCAAATACAAGGTTTGCAAAAAGCTATAGAGATAAATACGCACTTGCGCGATCGAATATTTATGACCATTTCTGTTTTTTGCGGTTTTAATATGGAAAGAAAGGCGACAGAATTTTTAATAAAAAAATCAAAAATATCTGATATAAAAACATTACAATATCGTAGTATAAAAAATGCAGAGACGGGTTTTTTAATTACAGGATGCAAGGGTGATGAATTTTTTATAGATAAGCATGGGTACACCTTGCTAAATATGTTTTTCTCACCTGAGCGCTGCTGGAAATGTTATGATTTAACCGGGGAATTTGCAGATCTTTCTTTGGGCGATGCATGGGAACTCAAAAAAGGCTCAAGAGTAATTGTGAGAAATGAGAAAGCAAATAATATCATATTGGAAATGGATAGCAGCAGCCATATTTTTCTTGAGACTTCAAGCGAGCAAGATATTTTTCAAACGCAATCAAGACTGATTACGTATAAGAAGAAAGATATTGCTCAGAGAGCTAAGAGCTTTAAGGATTTCCCGGATTATGGAATAACATTGGCAGATCAATCAATAAAGGAAAAAATAAAAGCAAAACTCTTTTTATTTTGCTTAAAGTTTTGCCGATCGAGTTTTGCCAAGAATATTTTATCCTTATTACCGATAAAACTGACAATCAAAAT
>ENA-UOOR01004147-UOOR01004147.1-fermentation-metagenome-genome-assembly--contig:-NODE-4147-length-11803-cov-2.239360_pt1 | contig 11803 bp, 9 predicted proteins | sample MGYA00245780_ERZ724029 | MGnify/ENA primary metagenome ERZ724029 (study PRJEB28704, sample SAMN03018315) | fermentation metagenome | biome: anthropogenic terrestrial biome; feature: soil; material... | reverse complement strand
TATGTATGCCGCCGCTTTAATGACGCAGCTCGAGCTGATCCGTGGAGGCGTAACGACCTTCATTGATATTTTCCGCTTTGCCGATCAAGCAATCAGGGCCATCCGGCAGACGGGCCTGCGCGGTATCTTCAGCCCGCAGTTTTTTGATGAGACGAGCGATCATCTTGAGAGCATCGATAAAACGGTGGATTTGATCGGCCGCTACCATGGTGCGGAAAACGGCCGGATCAGTGTATGGTTTGGGCCGCACGCGCCATATTCCTGTGGGCCGGAGAGCTATGCAAGGGCGGCTAGGCTTGCACGTGAGCTTGGCGTTGGCGTGCATACACATTTATGCGAGACAAGGGACGAGCTGAAAACCATCCGCGACCGCTATGGCAAGGACCCGGTGCAGTATCTCGACGACGCCGGCGTGTTAGACGTACCCTGCGTCATGGCCCATTGCATCTATCTGACCGACGAACAGATCGCACGGCTGGCGGAAAAACGAGAAACGGTCGGCATGGTTTACTGCCCGATCAGCAACATGAAGATTGCGGACGGCGTGGCCCGTATACCCGAAATTATGCAAGCCGGCTGCACGTTGGGCCTGGGTACGGATTCCAACCTATCCAACAACGGGCTGGACATGTTCAATGAAATGCGCATCGGTGGCTATTTGCAAAAGGTGACCCGGGACGACGCGACGATCATGCCCTGCCAGGATATGCTGCGCTTGGCCACGCGCGGCAGCGCCGCGGTGTTTAAAATGCAGGATCGCATCGGCAGCCTGGCTGTGGGCAAGTGCGCGGATATCATTGCCGTGAGCTTTGAAGGCCCGCACATGTGGCCCATCTATTACGAGCATCCGAGCAACATTGTGGAGCAGATCGTCTATTCCGCGCGTGCATCCGATGTTATCACAACAATTGTGGATGGCAATGTGCTGATGGATGACCGCAAGATTCTGACCATTGATGAAAAAGCCGCCTTTGACTATGTGCAAAAACGCGCCAAGGAGCTGTATGCCAGAAGCTTTCCGGATCGGCGGCACGCCCAGGCATAATCAAATCGATCATAACGGATGGAGGATTTCTGCAATGGAAGAAATCAAATTCAGTTTAAACGGCAAGGAAATAACGGCTGCTGTCGATCCTAAGATGTCCCTGTTGCGGTATTTAAGGGATGAGTTGGGCATGGTCGGCGCCAAGGATGGCTGCAGCAGGAGCCAATGCGGGGCCTGCATGGTGATCGTCAATCAAAAGGCGGTTACGGCCTGCTCCGTAAAGCTTGGGAAACTGCAGGGCGCGCAGGTAGAAACGATCGAGGGCTTGGCCCAGGGCGGGCAGTTACACCCGCTGCAGACCAGCTTTATGAAGCTGAGCGCCTTCCAATGCGGCTTTTGCACGCCGGGCATGATCATGGCGGCGAAGGCCCTCCTGGATAGCAATCCCGACCCGACGCCGGACGAGGTGCGTTTTGCGCTGCGCCGGAATATTTGCCGTTGCACCGGATACAAGAAGATCGTGGAAGCGGTGCTGCTGGCGGCCGATATCATAAACGGGCGGTGCAAAATAGACCTCGACGAGTATAGCGGCGTGGTCGGTGATCGAGCCGTGCGTACGGACGCTCTGCGCAAGGTAACTGGCAAGCCGGTATATACGGATGATTATAAGCTGGTGAAGCCGCTTCAGGGCAAGATGCTTTTTTCAAAATACCCGCACGCCAAAGTTTTGGCTGTGGATGTATCACAGGCGCGCAAGCAGCCGGGCGTCGCCTATATCGCCACCTATGACGATGTGCCCGGCCGCAAAGATTTTGGCCAGGGCATGTTCCCCCAGCAGCCGGTCATTGCCGGGAATGTTGTACGCTTTGTGGGCGACCCGGTGGCCGTGGTTTATGCAGAAACCGAAGAGCAGGCCTATGCTGCCATGGAGCATATCCACGTTGAATACGAACCGCTACCTGTACTCACAACGCCGGAGGAAGCGATGGCGGAGGGCGCATGCAAGATCTACGAAGAGGGGAACCTGCTCAAGCATATCCATACCCATAAGGGAAGTGTGGAGCGGGCTTTTGCCACGGCGGATTTTATCGTCGAAGACACCTATTCCGTAGGGGCGATCGACCATGCTTACATGGAGCCGGATGCCGCTCTGGCGGAGTATGACGAAAACGGCCTGCTCACGGTGTACGGCTCCGTGCAGAACCCGATGGGCTTGCGCCGCGATCTGGCAGCCTGCCTAGCTATGGATGAATCCAAGCTCCGCGTGGTTACGCGGCCCAACGGCGGCGCGTTTGGCGGCCGGGAGGAGCCATCCGTGCATATTCAGGCTGCGCTGGGCACCCTCCTTACGGGGCGCCCGGTACGGATGGTATTTACGCGGGAAGAGCTGAACATCTTCTCTACCAAGCGCCACGCCATGAAGATGCATTATAAGCTCGGCGCCACGAAGGACGGCACGATCACGGCGATTCAGGCAAACACCGTGGGAGATACCGGCGCCTATGCTTCAAGCGGCGAGTTTGTTCTGTTCCGCGCCTGCGTGTTTGGCGCGGGGCCTTATGCCATACCGAATGCCTGCATGGATAGCTATGCGGTCTATACGAACAATGTGACGGCTGCCTCTATGCGCGGGTTCGGCAGCACGCAGCCCTGCGTGGCCATGGAGAGCATGGTGGATCGGCTGGCGGAAAAATGCGGGTTCGACCCGTTTGAGATCCGTCGGCGCAATGGCCTCGATATCGGCAAACAAACGATCACCGGGCATGTGATCGACTACTCGGTGGGGTTCAAAGAAGCGCTGGACAAGGTCGAAGCCGCCCTGCGCAAAGACGGCCTTCCCGAACCCTCCGGCCCCCACAAAAAGATCGGGGTCGGCATTGCGGGCAGCATGAAAAATGTTGGCCTGGGCTCAGGCTGCGAGGATGCTGCCTGGGCGCAGATGCGCCTTGGGCAGGATGGAATGATCGAGCTATTGGCCGGCGCCGTAGAGTGCGGGCAGGGCCACGATACGGTCGCCGTCCAGATCGCCGCGCAAACCCTCGGCGTTTCCATGAACCGGATCCGCATCCTGCCGATCGATTCCACCGTTTCAATGGATGGCGGCATCACCACGGCCTCCCGCCAGACGTTTGTTTCGGGCAATGCCGTTAAAACGGTAAGCGCCATGTTCCGCGGCAGCATGCTGCGGATGGCCGCCCGGATCAGCGGCATTGAGGAAGGGCATCTCGAGTGCGGTGAGGACGGCATTTTCGACGTACGGGAAGGCCATACCCCCGTTTTGAGCTATGGGCAGTTGGCCGAGCAAACGGAAAAGCTGCACGAAAAGCTCTATGAAAAATACTATTATATTGCGCCCCAAACCAGCCCGATCCACGAATGCTCGGACAACCCTTCCAACGATATGGTCGGTCATCGCCTGCATTTCTCTTATTGCTTCGGCGTGCAGGCTGTTATCGTGGAGGTGGATGAAGATACGGGAGAGGTGCGCGTGCTGCGCGTGTATGCCGCAAACGATGTAGGCCGCGCCATCAACCCGGCGCTTGTGGAAGGCCAGATTGAAGGCGGCGTTGCCATGGGGATCGGCTATGCGCTATCCGAAAAGTTTGAGATGAAAGACGGATATGTGCTCACCAAGCAGATCAAGGATATGGGCATTCCGCATACGATGGACGTGCCGCTGGATATCCGCCCCATCCTGGTCGAAGAGATCCATCCCTATGGCCCATATGGAGCAAAAGGCATGGGCGAGCTGCCGCTCAACGCGACCGCGCCCGCCATTATGAACGCCATTTACCAGGCGACGGGCGTTCGCGTGACGGAGCTGCCGATAACGCCGCAAAAGCTTAAGGCGCTCCTGAAGCAACGCGGATGATAGGGGAGGGAACAGCTATGCGCTTGCAGGGCAAGGTAGCCATTATTACCGGCGCCGGTTCGGGCATGGGCCGGGAAACAGCCATGGAGTTTTTGCGCCAAGGCGCAAAGGTCGTAATCGCGGATATCGACAGCGAAGCGCTACGCGAATCCGTGCGGCGAGGCAAGTTAATCTCACAGGATATTGATGGCGTTGTAGCCGATATGTCCGTGCCGGAGGATTGCAAACGCACGGTGGATACAGCCGTGCGGCTATTTGGCCGGATAGACGCCCTGTTTAACAACTTGGGCATCAACCTTTCGGCAACCGTAACGGAGACGACGTCCGCCCAATGGGATAAGATTTTTGCCGTGAATGTACGCAGCATGTTTTTAATGTGCAAGTATACGCTGCCGGTCATGATGGAGCAGGGCGGCGGTTCGATCATCAACACGTCGTCCTCCGGCGGTGCGGCGGCTCTCAAGGGGCTGGCTGCATACAGCGCCTCGAAGGGTTCCGTCATTGGCTTGACGCACAGCATAGCAGTGGATTATGCGCCCTATAACATCCGCTGCAACTATCTGATCCCTGGTGTGATTATGACGGATATGACTAAAAAAGTGATTGAAGCCCAGGATGACCCCGAGGCTTATGCGCGGAACATGCGAACCAACAATCCGCTGCAGCGCTTCGGAACGGAAAATGAGATCGCCATGGCGGCCGTCTTTCTTGCCTCCGATGAAACGCCGTTTATGACCGGCGCGTCTATCGTAGCGGATGGCGGATACTTGGCCCAATAGCGGCGGAGCGAGGAACGAGGTGAGAGAGATGACTAAACGGTTGCAGGGGAAAGCCGCGATCATTACCGGCGGTGCGGCCGGCATGGGGAAGGCGAGCGTGCTGCGCTTTTTGGAAGAGGGCGCAAAGGTGGCGATTGCCGATATCGATATGGACGCCATGGAGCACACCTTGGAGCAGGCCAGGCGGATCAGCGCGGATGTAATCGGTATCCGCACCGACCTGACGAACGAGCTGTCGATCAGCGATATGGTGGCGGAAACCGTACGCCGCTTTGGCGCCGTCGACGTGTTGTTCAATAATGCGGGGCTTAACCATGCGGGCTTGCTGCATGAAACCTCGCTGGAAGATTGGGAGCGCGTATTTTCCGTAAACGCGCGCGGTATGTTCTTAACCTGCAAGTATGTTTTACCCATCATGATGGAGCAGCGCAAAGGGTCTGTGATCAACACCGCTTCTCCGGGGGCTATCGTTGGCCTGCGCGGCATTTCGGCTTACTGTGCGTCGAAATCCGCTGTGCCGGCGCTCACAAAGAGCATTGCCATCGACTATGCGCCCTACCAAATCCGCGCAAATTACATTTGTCCCGGGGTGATCCTCACGGAGATGACGGAGAAGATCATTCAAGCCCAGCCGAACCCGGACGAATACCGGGAGTGGTATAGAAAGGCGCGCCCGCTGGGCCGTTTTGGGCAACCTTGGGAGATCGCCAACGCTGCGGTTTACCTGGCTTCCGATGAAACGGCCTTTATGACCGGCGCTTCTATCGTGGCCGATGGTGGCTTTACCGAGCAGTAGGGAGGGTGACTATGAAGATATATATGCCCGCTGTCTTCCCGGAACCGCTGATGAGCGGTTGGGACGCAGGCATAACCCTGGATGTAAATCGAAGCGGCTATCCCGTTTCCCGGGAGGAAATGAAGCGGCATCTGAGCGACGCGGACGCGGTGGTCATCAACCTTGACGATGTTTTTGACCGGGAAATGATTGACGCCTCGCCTAAGCTGCGCGTGATCACCCTGTTTGCGGCCAGCACCTATAATATTGATGTGGAGTACGCCAGGGAGCGGGGCATTACCGTTTGCACAACGCCAGGTGAAATATTCGAAAACACGGCGGACCTGACCTTCGCGCTGCTCATGGCGGCGGCGAGGCGTATACCGGAGGCGGATGCTTATATCCGCGCCGGGAACTATCATGCCTGGGAGCCGGCCGGTCTGCTGGGCGGCGACATCTATGGCAAAACCTTGGGGATCATCGGCCTGGGTAAAATTGGCTCTTGTGTCGCCCGGCGGGCTAAGGGGTTCGGCATGCGTATTTTGTATACGGCTGCCCACGGCCCAAAGCCGGAATTGGAAAAGGAGCTGGGATGCGAATTCGTCCAGCTCGACCAACTGCTTGGGGAAGCGGATTTTGTCACCCTGCATTGCAAGCTCACGCCGGAAACGGAGGGCCTTATCGGCGCCGAGCAGCTGCGCGGCATGAAAAAAACAGCCTACCTGATCAACACCGGCCGGGGCATGCTGGTGGATGAAGCGGCCTTGGCGGATGCCCTGGAACAGGGATGTATCGCCGGCGCCGGGTTGGATGTTTTTGCAGACGAGCCGCGGGTAACAGAAAAGCTGCTTGCGCTCCCCAATGTGGTGATGACGCCGCATCTGGGCGCATCTACCCGCGAAAATCGCATGCGCATGGCCGAAATCGCCGCGGATTGCACGCGGGCGGCGCTTGCTGGCAGGATTCCAGCGTTCTATGCATAAGGGGTAAAGGAAAGTCGAACAGAGGCGCCCGGCGTATGCCGGGCGCCTCTGTTCGGTTTTCCAACCGTGGGTTCAAAAATCAGGGAAAGGGAGGCCGTCCCCCAGGCTGCTATTCCACGCCAAGCTCGCGAGCAAAGCGAATGAATAGGCGTGAGCCCAGGCGGTCGCACCCCATTGCGACAAAATCGGCTCCTTGCTGGATGGAGGTCATGCCGGACGAGGCTTTGATCTTGACGTGCGGGCCGATGTGTTGTTTGAAAAGGGCGATATCATGCGGCTCGGCCTTGCCTACGGCATAGCCTGTGCAGGTTTTAATATAGTCCGCCCCGGCGCGGGTGATAACCTCGCACATCCGGATTTTCTCCTCATCCGTCAGGAGCCCCGTTTCAATGATGACCTTGAGCACATGATCACCGGCAACCGCCTTGAGCGCGCGGATCTCATCTTCGACCTGTGCATAGAGCCCGTCTTTGACCCAGCCGATGTTGATGACCATATCCAGCTCGTCGGCGCCGTTTTCCAGCGCTTCCTTTGCTTCGAATATCTTGCAGCCGGTGGTGTTGTACCCATGAGGGAAGCCAATCACCGTGCAGACGGGGAGTCGCCCGGCCAAACGGGCGCTGGCAAGTTTTACATAGCTGGGCGGCACGCAAACGGACGCCGTGCCATAATGCAGCGCATCGTCGCACAGCTTGACGATATCATCGTGCGTTGCGGTTTGCAGCAACTCTGTGTGATCGAGATGCTTCAAAACTTCCCTTACATCCATAAACCATTATCCCCCTGTCATGTTGTTTTGTGTAAGTTGGCGAAATAATACCAGTTTAATACAAGACTCAATAACAAAAGTATATAACATTATCAAAACATTTTCAACACATCAAAAAAATACTGGAATCGGTTGACATAACTATCAGATTACATTATAATTAGCACCATAAAGCAGAAAACGACAAAGATATATCCAATATATAACCTTAATTTGCTCTAAAAATGTATTTTTCACGATTGAAACCACCTTAGGCCGATTTGTATCCTCGCTTTAACTGACTGAGCATTTGCCACGAAAGTGGTGAAATAAGAAACGGAGGAGAACGAAAATGAGGAAAAAACTGATTGCTTTCCTGCTTGTGGCGCTCATGGCCGTATCTGTGCTAGCCGGCTGCACACAACCCCCTGCCGCCGAAGCAACGCCTGCCGCCGATGCGCCCGCTGTTGCAGTACCTGAAGATACAGGCGCAGACACAGGCACAGAAACAGACACGGCCCTAAAAATGGTCATGATCACCGATTCCGGCGGCCTTGGCGACGGCGGCTTTAACGACATGGCTTGGCATGGCGTTGAAATGGCCCGCGACGCGTTGGGCTTCGAGATCGGCGTGATCGAATCCACCGAGGCATCCCAATTCGCGTCCAACATGTCCGCCGCGGCCCGGCAGGGATACGATATCATCGTCTGTGTGGGCTACCTGCTGGAGGATGCGCTCAAAGAGGTTGCGCCCCAGTTCCCGGATACGAAGTTTGTTATTATCGACGGCTCGGTCGAAGGCGATAACATCTATTCTTATAAGTATAAGCTCAATGAATGCGGTTTCCTCAGCGGCGCCTTGGCTGCCTATGTGACCGGCGAGGATAAGTTCGGCACCGTTGGCGGTATGGAGATCCCCGATGTGGTGGCCTGGGAGAGCGGCTTTGCCGCTGGCGTTAAAACCATCAACCCCGAGGCTGAGGTTATGACGACCTACGTCGGCTCCTTTGCCGATCCGGGCAAAGCCAAAGAACTGGCGCTGGCGCAATTCAACAGCGGGGCCGCCGCCATTATGGAGATTTCCAGCGGCGGTGCTATCGGCGTAATCGAAGCGGCCCGCGATGCGGACAAGCAATTCGTCGCTACCGATAGGTCCAAGGATTCCTTCGCCCCCGGCTTTGAGCTGACGGCGGCGCTGGCAGCCCGCGATGTCGCGCTGTTCGAGGCTGCCAAACAGATCAAAGAAGGCACGGCGGTGCCTGGCATTACGCTTCTGAGCATGAAAGACGGCGTGTTCGATGTGCCCGCCAATACGGAAGAACGCTATGGCAAGGATGCGGCCGAGTTGATTGCAAAGCTTAAACAGATGGTCATCGACGGGACGATCGTCGTTCCCGCCACCAAGGAAGAAGTGGCGGCCTATCAAGCGCCTAATCTGGGATAACCAAAACGAACAACTACAATCATCGTGAATATAAGGGACCGCTCCACCTCCAACCGGGGGTGGAGCGGAATCGGCAATAGGTCGGAGGGCATGATGGAAAATATCCTTGAAATGCGCAATATTGTCAAAACCTTTGGCAAATTTATTGCCAATGACGATATCAACCTGGAAATCCGCAAGGGAGAAATCCATGCGCTTCTAGGCGAAAATGGCGCCGGTAAAAGCACGTTAATGAATATCCTCTACGGCCTATACCGGCCGGATTCGGGCACGATTCTCATAAACGGGAAAAAAGTGGAAATACGCGAGCCGCGCGATGCCATCGCCTTGAATATTGGCATGGTGCATCAACATTTTATGCTGGTACAGCCCTTTACGGTCGCCGAAAATCTGATCCTTGGCGTAGAGCCTGTCAAAGGCCTGGCGCTGGATATTAAAAAGGCGGTCAAACAAATTCAGGAAGTATCGGAAGAATATGGCTTAGAAGTCGACCCTTCTGCTGTGGTCGCCAACATATCCGTGGGGATGCAACAGCGGGTTGAAATATTGAAGATCTTACTGCGGCGGGCTAACATCATGATCTTTGACGAGCCCACAGGCACGCTGACCCCACAGGAAATCCAGGACTTTTTCAAAATTTGTAAAACACTGCAGGCCTGCGGGCAGACCATTATTATCATCACGCATAAGTTAAAGGAAATTAAACAGATCAGCGATCGCGTTACCGTCATCCGTGCCGGTAAGAACATCGGCACCGTGGAAACCAGCGAGGTCACCGAGCAAAAGCTGGCCGAAATGATGGTTGGCCGCAAGGTCATCCTGCAAACGGAGCGAGAGGAACAGCAAGCCCGGGAAGTCATGCTGGAGATGGAAAACGTGCATGCGAAAAATTCCCGTGGCATGCCGGCCCTTAGGGGACTGTCCCTGCAGGTGCATGGGGGCGAGATTGTGGGCATAGCCGGCGTGGAAGGTAATGGGCAAACCGAATTGGCGCTCGTATTGAAAAAGCTCATTCCCTTTACGGAGGGTACGATTCGCTATAAAGGCAAGCCGTATACCAAAAACGTCAGCACGCAGGAACTTATTGATAACGGGGTCGCGCATATCCCCGAAGACCGCCAAAAGATGGGCTTGGTCCTGGAGTTTTCCGGAAAGGAAAATTTGGTTCTAGGCATGGAGGACTGGAAGCAGTTTTGCAAGGGCCCGTTTGTCGATTATAAGGCGCTGGATGCCTTCGGCGAAAAAATGCGGGAACAGTATGATATTCGCTGCAAGTCTGTTAATATGGCAGCGGGGGAGTTTTCTGGGGGAAATCAGCAGAAGATCATTCTAGCCAGGGAGATCTCCCGTAATCCGTCCCTTCTGATCGTTTGCCAGCCAACGCGCGGCCTGGATGTAGGTGCGATTGAATATGTACACAAGCAGATCCTCGAACAGCGCAGGCTCGGCTGTGCGATCCTGCTGATTTCGTATGAGCTGGACGAGATCATGTCGCTGAGCGACCGGATCCTAACGATCTATAACGGCGAGATCGTGGCGTCTTATAAGAACGGCGAGGTTAGTAGCGAGCAGATTGGCCTTGCAATGACAGGCTTCCGGCAAAAAGCTGCCGAAGGGCAGCAATGAAGAATCCTTGCGGTTCGATAACGAGGTATAGGATGGAAAAAAGAGAGACGTCAAAAAGCGAAATGTGGGGCAAGCTGCTGGACCGGTTTGTGAACCCGATTATTTCCATTATATTTGCGCTGGCGTTTGGCGCGGTCTTGATCGTGGTGATCGGCAACGACTTAGGGGCGGCATATAGTGCGCTGATCTTGGGTGCGTTCGGCAACCTAACCGCGTTTTCCGAGACGCTGCTCGCGGCGACGCCTCTGATGTTTACAGCTATGGCGTTTTCGGTAGCATACCGCGGAGGTATGTTCAATATCGGCGCTGAGGGGCAATTTTATGCCGGTGCGATCATGGGGGCCTGGGCCGGCAATGCAATCACGGGGCTGCCGCCGGCCCTCCATATCAGCCTGGTGGTCCTGGCTGGCGCTACCGGCGGCGCGCTGCTTGGGTTTATTGCGGCTTATCTCAAGGCGCGGCGCGGCGTACATGAAGTCATCACCTGCATCATGCTCAACTATATTGCGATCAATGTAACGAACTATCTGGTCAGTACCAACGGCCCGCTGCGCGGCGGCAGTACGCTGCCCGCTACGCAGATGATTCAGGAAACCGCCAAACTTCCGAATCTGCTCCCCCCCACACGCCTTACCGGGGGATTTATGATTGCAATCGTCTGCGCTGCTGTCCTGTATATTTTCTTATGGAAGACGCGCGTGGGTTATAAGATCCGCGCCGTAGGCCTGAATCCTATTGCCGCCGAATATGGCGGCATCAAAAGCCTAAAATATGCCATCATCACAATGGCTCTGGCGGGTGCGCTTGCGGGCATCGGCGGTGCTGTTGAGATTAGCGGCGTCCTCAATCGTTTCTACGGCAACTTTTCTTCGGGCTACGGCTTTGACGGAATAGCCGTCGGCATGCTGGCAAACAACCACCCCATTGGGCTGCTGCTGTCGGCACTTCTGTTTGGTGCGCTGAAAACCGGCGCAACCGCCATGCAGATACAGGCGGGAACCAATGCGGAATTGGTTAAGGTACTACAAGCATTTATCATTTTCTTAATTGCCTGCAAATGGACCCTAAGCAAGTTTATTGAGCGGGTACAGGAGAAAAGGCAAGCCGGCAAGCAAAACCATTTTAACAAAGCGAAGGAGCGTGAAGAAGCATGAGCGTGCTTGCACAGGTTCTCAACGCAAGCGTTTTTGCAGCCATGCTACGCATGGCGACGCCTTTGATACTCGGCGGTCTTGGCAGCGTGTTCTCCGAGCGCAGCGGCATTCTCAACCTCGGCATCGAGGGCGTTATGTTGATTAGCGCGTTTGTTGCGGCCATCACCTCCCTGGTTACGCAATCCGCTTGGCTGGGCGTTTTGGGCGGCATGCTAATCGGCGGACTAATGGGCTTGTTTCACGCGTTTTTGTGCATCAAGTTCCAGGCAAACCAGACCGTTGTAGGAATGGGCATCAACATTTTCGCCACGGGCATTACGCCGCTGCTGCTGCAGGCCTATTGGGGCAATCCCGGAAGCACGCCGACCGTACCAGGCTTAAGTTCGATCTCCATCCCAGATCGGAAGAGCGTCGTGTAGGGAAAGAGTGTAGATCTC
>ENA-UOOR01004146-UOOR01004146.1-fermentation-metagenome-genome-assembly--contig:-NODE-4146-length-11812-cov-55.442460_pt1 | contig 11812 bp, 9 predicted proteins | sample MGYA00245780_ERZ724029 | MGnify/ENA primary metagenome ERZ724029 (study PRJEB28704, sample SAMN03018315) | fermentation metagenome | biome: anthropogenic terrestrial biome; feature: soil; material... | reverse complement strand
TTTCCGAGTGGAGCAAAAGATCATGAACGTTCTTTTCGTTCATGATATGATTTCGTCAAATGATATCCGATAAGGAGTATTTGCATTCGTCGGTATTTTGGCTCCGTATTTTGGAGCCTTATGTACCGCTACGTAATGCAACTAAGCGAAAGCGTCTCCGAATCGGATACATTTGTCGAAATCATAACATGGTATACATGTCGGGTGTGAATAGTAACGATTCATCTTCGGTCCTATGGAAGGAGAGTCTTGAGAAGCAAAACAAATTTAAAATAGAAAGGGTTAAAGGAGATAACAGCATGGTAGAAAAAAAGAAATTACAAAAACGAAACGAAGTAGACAAGAGATTTACCTGGGCAATGGAGGATTTGTATGCCTCCGATGATTTGTGGCAGCAGGAATATGAGAAAATAAAAGAAATGCTTCCGAGAGCATTGGAGTATCAGGGGCGGTTATCGAAATCAGCAGAGCTGCTGTATGGCTTTCTGCAATTGTCGGACGAGATCAGTAAGCGGTTGGAGCGGGTCTACGTATATGCCGGTCAGAAGTATCATGAGGATACCGGCAATCCCACCTATCAGGATCTTTCTAACAAGGCCAATGCATTATCAGTTCAGGTAAGCAGTGCGCTTTCCTTTGCTACTCCGGAGATTCTTGCCATTCCGGAGGAAACTTTAAGCCGGTTCCTTCAGGAGCAGGAAGAATTAAGGGTATATGATTTCTACCTTAAGGATATCCTGCGGTTAAAGCCACATATCTTATCCGGAGAGATGGAGGAATTATTAGCGGATGCCGGTGAGATGGCGGATGCCCCTTCCAATATCTTCTCGATGTTCAATAATGCAGATATTAAATTTCCGGAGATTAAGGATGAGAACGGTGAAGAGGTGCAGATTACCCACGGACGGTATATCCGCTTATTGGAGAGTACGGACCGGCGGGTCAGACAGGAAGCCTTTCAGGGGTTCTATGCAGCCTACCGCAGCTTTAAGAATACCCTTGCCGCATCGTTTAGCTCCAATGTAAAGCAGGAGGTTTTCTTTGCGAAGGCAAGAAAGTATCCGTCTACCCTTGCGATGGCTCTGGATGGCGGGAATATTCCGGTAGAGGTGTATACGAACCTGATTGCTGCCGTCCATGATCATATGGACCTTATGTATCGCTATGTGGAGCTTCGGAAAAAGCTGCTGGGGATCAAGGAGCTTCATATGTACGATTTATATACCCCGCTGGTAACCGATGTCCATATGGAGGTGCCATTTGAAGAGGCGAAGAAAATTGTTGCCAAAGGGTTGGAACCTCTGGGAGAGGAATATCATGGGATTCTAGAGGAAGGCTTTCATAACCGTTGGATTGATGTCTATGAAAATGAAAATAAGCGCAGCGGAGCTTACTCCTGGGGTGCTTATGGAACCCATCCCTATGTATTATTAAATTATAATAATACCCTGGACAATGTATTTACCCTGGCACATGAGATGGGGCATGCAATCCACAGCTATTATTCCGATCATGTACAACCCTATATCTACGCGGGCTATAAGATCTTCGTTGCAGAAGTGGCATCTACCTGTAATGAAGCATTGCTGATTGATTATATGCTAAAGAATACGGAGGATAAGAAGGAAAAGGCATATCTGATCAATCATTTCCTTGATAAGTTCAAAGGTACCTTGTTCCGTCAGACAATGTTTGCGGAATTTGAAATGATAACCCACAGGATGGTGGAGGAAGGCGAAAGCCTGACGGCAGAAAATCTCTGCAAGATCTATCATGATCTGAATGTATTATATTTCGGAAAGAATGTAATCATTGATCCGGAGATTGATATGGAATGGGCGAGAATTCCTCATTTCTATACGGCATTCTATGTCTATCAATATGCGACCGGCTATTCTGCAGCAATTGCATTATCCAGACGGATATTAAAGGAGGGCAAACCTGCCGTCGAGGATTATGTCCATTTCCTAAGCGGCGGAAGCTCCGACTATCCGATCGAACTCTTAAAGGGTGCCGGCGTGGATATGAGCACGAAGGAACCGGTCAATCAGGCACTTTCGTTATTCTCGGAATTGCTGGATCAGATGGAGAGCATCCTGGAGTAACCCCCAGTTGCCCCAGTCGATTCTGCGGGCATTGCTGTACGGACTTATTGCCGAAGAGGAATTCATACGATAAGAATTCCTCTTTGGTATTCATTTGGCAGCGGGGTGCCATATTTTTCGTACACAGCCTGATTGTATAGATGAGCGGCAAATAGATCCTCGGAAAGCATCTGCATTGCCAGAGGGTCGATTTGTTTCTCCGCCTTTGCTACTTTTGTAATAACGGGAATCCTTCCGATATCGGTAATTCTGCGCAGCAGATGGGAGGATTCCTTTTTTATACCAAGTACTCGGGCATAGGAGGTATAACCGTTTTGGCAGTATTGTTTTAGAGAGGTCTTGCGGATATTCAATAGAATATGGGTAAGAGCCCGATTGATCCGAGTCAGGGTGAGATTTTTGGTCTTTAAACGCAATGCCAATTCTTCCATAGTACAAGCATAGATGGAATTCTTCTTTATCCGGTCAGCTAAGTCGCCGCTCATATCAACGTAGCCGTTCAGCAAATTACGATCTTCCGATAAAAGCTTGTACTTTATAATAGAAGAAAAATCCTCCCAGGTTATGGGATAGGTTTTATGATAATCGGAAACCAGGATCTCATATACGGCATCCGGAACACTGGCAGTAACCGGGGACAGCCCGGGAACCTCCCTGCTGCTTTGAAGTATCGTACGGATGGCGGTTGCCGAGCTGATCACAGAGGAAGGCGAATGCTTATCCTCCTGTTGATTCCCGGCTTGATTCCCGGCAGGACCGCGATCAGGATACGCCTGGGACAACTCCTTCTCATGGTAGCCGGCGGTCTTTCTCTGTATGGTAACTGGCCGGAGGGGGGAAGAGAGGGAATGAATTGCCTTTATATATTCCATTCCTAAGATGTTATTCGGCGAGGAAAGAACCCTTGCTGCTTGCTCCGGATCTGTCGAATGCGAGGCATTGCCGGATCGGAGATACGCTGTGATTGCTTTCTCTCTGGCAGCAGGATAGGTAAGTCCCTCTTTCACATAGGAAAGAAGCTGCTTGTCATACTCTTCGGTGGTTCCGGCAAGGATGCCTGCTACTTCTTTAAGGGAAGAGATATCTCCGCATTCACTTCCAAAGCAGAGCGAATCGACGATTCCGAGTTTATCAAGGAGGGAAACTGCGCCAAGGGCAAAATATTCCGCACTGGCGGTCGCATAGCAAACCGGAAGCTCCAGGACAAGATCAGCGCCGCCCTTGATTGCCATCTCGGCACGGCTGTATTTGTCAATAACAGCAGGGGCTCCGCGCTGAACAAAGTCCCCGCTCATTACGGCAATGGCATAATCGGCACAGGAACTTTTCTTCGCTTCTTCAATATGATATTTATGACCATTGTGAAATGGATTATATTCTGTAACTAGACCTACTACCTTCATAGAAATGAACCTGCCATTTTCTGATTTCATCATGCAATTAACCGCGAATTTTATTAAGGTGATCATAGCATTCTTTTGTCCTACCGTCAATTATTTCGGAAAGTTGCCTTTCGGGCATATGAAAGGCAGTATGTTTTACTATGCATTTTGTAAAAGGGGAATCAGGCGGTTTCCGAATCGTTACATATCCGCAGAATTCGTTACTGTTCACACCCATCATGTATACCATGATATGATTTCGACAAATGATATCCGGTAAGGAGTATTTGCATTCGTCGGTACTTTGGCTCCGTATTTTGGAGCCTTATGTACCGCTACGTAATGCAACTAAGCGAGAGCGTCTCCGAATTGGATACATTTGTCGAAATCATATGATAGACTTTGCCCAGGGTGTGAACAGTAACCAGAATTCTACAAGATTTGATATTAGCGGAAAAGGTACTTGTATCAAAATATAAATTGTTCTATAATTAAATTTATGGGTTTGGCATAATATGTACATACTAATTAAGATAAGATGTCAAAGGAAGGAGAAACATCATGGGATTTATTGATGAAATTAAAAGCAACGCGAAACAAAACAAAAAAACAATTATATTACCGGAATCCGAAGATAAGAGAACACTGCAGGCAGCAGAGGTTGCTCTGAAAGAAGGAATTGCCAACATTATTTTAGCAGGTGATCCGGAGAAGATAGCGAAGGATGCAAAAGCATTGGGGGTTGATTTGACCGGTGCATCCATAGTGAACCCGAAAACTTCAGATAAATTGAAATCTTACATTGACCTTCTGGTTGAGCTACGTAAGGCAAAGGGAATGACACCGGAGAAAGCAAGGGAGTTACTAACAACAAATTTCCTTTACTATGGTGTTACTATGGTAAAAGCAGGAGATGCAGACGGAATGGTAGCAGGCGCATGCCATGCGACCGCAGATGTACTTCGTCCCTCCTTACAGATCTTAAAGACGGCTCCCGGCACCAAGCTGGTATCCGCATTCTTTTTAATGGTGGTTCCGAACTGTGAGTATGGCGAGAACGGTTTATTTGTATTCGGTGACTGCGGATTAAATCAGAATCCGACCTCCGAAGAGCTGGCAGCGATAGCAGCAAGCTCAGCGAAGAGCTTCAAGAGCCTAGCTGGTAAGGAACCGGTCGTTGCGATGCTGTCCCATTCAACAAAGGGTAGTGCAAAGCACGCAGATGTTGATAAGGTTGTAGAAGCAACAAGAATAGCAAAGGAAAACAATCCGGAGCTTAAGATCGACGGTGAATTACAGCTGGATGCAGCCATTGTTCCAAGCATTGCTTCATCGAAAGCACCAGGCAGTGATGTTGCAGGGAATGCAAATGTTCTGATTTTCCCGGATCTTGATGCCGGCAATATCGGATATAAGCTGGTACAAAGACTTGCCAAAGCAGAAGCATATGGTCCGCTGACACAGGGAATAGCAAGACCGGTGAATGACTTATCCAGAGGATGCTCCTTTGAGGATATCGTAGGGGTTATTGCAATCACCGCGGTTCAATGCCAGACAAATAAATAATTAATCAATTGATTGCAGTAGATTGCTGCATTCGATTCACGCAGCATTCGTTAACTTCATAATAGCAAAAAAGCTGCGCAAATGAGAAAAATAAAATACAGAAAAATAAAATACAAGGAGAACTTTATAAATGAACATTTTAGTAATTAACTGTGGAAGCTCTTCATTAAAATATCAACTGATTGATATGGATTCCAAAAATGTTTTGGCAAAAGGTCTTTGTGAAAGAATTGGAATAGAAGGCTCTAAACTAACGCATGAACCGACCGGCAAGGATAAGCTGGTAGTGAATCAGCCGATGAAAGATCATCAGGTAGCCGTAGATATGGTTATTAAGGCTCTCTTGGATGCAAAGCAGGGGGTAATTAAGAATATCAGTGAAATCTCAGCGGTCGGTCATCGTGTACTTCACGGCAGCAAGTACTATAGCGATCCGGTTATCGTTAATGAAGACGTTAAGAAGGTAATCAAGGACTGCTTTGACTTAGGCCCTCTGCATAACCCAGCCAACCTAACCGGGATTAATGCCTGCGAAGCAGTTATGCCGGGAATCCCCCAGGTAGCCGTATTTGATACCGCTTTCCATCAGACCATGCCGGAGAAAGCATTTCTTTATGCGATTCCTTATGAATATTATGAAAAATATAATATCAGAAAATATGGTTTCCATGGAACCAGCCATAGCTATGTATCAAAGAAGACCTTAGAGATCTCCGGACTGGATCCAAAAGATTCTAAGCTAATCATTGCACATCTCGGAAACGGAGCAAGCATTTCCGCCGTACAAAACGGTAAATGCGTAGATACCAGTATGGGACTAACCCCTCTGGAAGGACTGATCATGGGGACCAGAAGCGGTGATATCGATCCGGCGGTTCTTCAATACATCGCGCATAAAGAAGGACAAACCATTGATGAGCTGCTTAATATGCTGAATAAGAAATCGGGTATGCTGGGTATGTCCGGTGTTTCCAGTGACTTCCGTGACGTGAAGAAGGCGGAAGATGAAGGAAATCATAGAGCAAAGGTAGCAAACGAAGCATTTGACTATCGCGTGGCAAAATACATCGGCGCCTATGTAGCAGCAATGAATGGTGTAGATGCAATTACCTTTACGGCAGGCGTGGGTGAAAATGACGGCCTCAAGCGTGCGCAGATCTGTGCATACCTTGGATATCTGGGAGTGAAATTAACAGAAGACCAGATCAGTATCCGCGGCAAGGAAGCCCTAATCTCCGCACCGAATTCTAAGGTAAAAGTTTACGTAATTCCGACCAATGAGGAATTATCCATTGCACAGCAAACCTTAGCATTGGTTCATTAATAGTGTTACTGTTCACACCCCCAACAAAGTCTATAATATAATAAAAGCGTAGTGAGCATATGCAAGTTTACTTGCAATATGCGATCGGAGCTAAAGATCATGAACGTTCTTTTCGTTCATGATATGATTTCGACAAATGATATCCGATAAGGAGTATTTGCATTCGTCGGTACTTTGGCTCCGTATTTTGGAGCCTTATGTACCGCTACGTAATGCAACTAAGCGAAAGCGTCTCCGAATCGGATACATTTGTCGAAATCATAGCATGGTATACATGCCGGGTGTGAACAGTAACAACGATAATATGGCTGTGTTTTATTTTTTCGTTGACAAATAATAGCACAGTGGGTATAATACAAGAAGTGCGCAAAGGAATTGAAATATAAATATGTTGCATATTCGGAGAAAATACAATGCTTATATCTTTGTCAGAAATAATGAATACGACAGATAAAGTAGAAAATATCAGTGCTCCAATTGAAATGGATACCTTTGAATTTCAGGGAAATTCCTACGAATTTATTCGGAAGGATCCGGTCAATCTTACCATAACAAATCTTGGCAACAGGAAGGTTATGATTGAAGCTGATACGAAGGTTTCTCTAATGTTAAACTGCAGCAGATGCTTGAAGAAAATTGCGTATCCTATGGAAATTCAATTTTCTAAGGAGATTGATTTTAATTTAACAGAAGAAGAGCGTGCACAGGATCTGGATGAAACCAATTATATTGTTGGATACGATCTTAATGTGGACACTTTGATTTATGATGAAATTTTAATTGGTTTTCCGATGAAGCTTTTGTGCAGGGAAGATTGTAAAGGAATTTGTAAGAATTGCGGAAAAAACCTGAATGAGGGAAGTTGTGATTGTGACACTACAGAATACGATCCCCGAATGGCAAGAATCCGAGATATCTTTAACAATTTTAAGGAGGTGTGATAATGTCTATCTGTCCAAAGAACAAATCATCAAAAGCTAGAAGAGACAGCCGTAGAGCAAACTGGAAAATGACAGCTCCAAACTTAGTAAAATGCAGTAAGTGTGGAGAGCTTATGGTTCCTCATAGAGTGTGTAAAGCATGTGGGTCTTATAACAAGAAAGAGATCCTTACGCAAGATAGCGAAAAATAAAATTAAGACCTTCCGGAATTCCGGAAGGTCTTTTTCAACGAGAACTATGCTTTGAGGGTCAAAAGCTTTCCTAACAAATCAACTAACCTTTCATCATATGGGACAGGATATGATGAACATACCGCTCCAGGTTCTCCTCCTGCAGCAGAAAATCGGTATGAATCTCCAGGAAGGAAATTTTATCGGAATACTTCTGCTGAAAGTAAGGGGTAATCACAGGTTCGTATTGCGGTACAAAAATCCCCTTCTTTCTCGTATAGCAGGTAGCTGGCTTGGCCTTCTGGCGATAATCTTTATCAACAAAAGCGGCGAGACTTTTATGAATTGCCCGGTCCTCCGCCGGCAGATAGTAATAGTCTTTATAATTCTCATAGAAATATTTTAGCTCCCCTTCAAACAATTCGATAGACAGGGCTGCTTGCGTTTCCTGCGCAGTAAAACAAACGATATCGGTGCTATATTGAATCGGAACCGGCAGTGCCGTAACCAGCTCAAATTCAATGATAAGAGCCGTTCCTTTAATATTAGCCTTCTGTATTCGAATCGGCTTCTCAAACAGATCCGCATAATATAGAATAGGGCATATCTGAACCAACCCCTTTATATCATCCTCATTATGGAGCAGAATCTGCTGCAACAGCGTCTCTGATTCGGAAGGCATAGCGTTGGAGGAAGAAGGATTGGCCGGAAGTCTTTCATCAGAAGTTAGGTGCCGGTGCTTCCTTTTTAAGATCTCATAGCGTCTCTTTCCCAAGAAAGCCTGATACACCTCGATCAAGTCACCGCCGTCCAAAGTATCCTTGCGGCTGATATGCAGAAAGGCTTCGATGGTTTTTTGCTTGCAGTTTGGCAATCTTAGTATCTTACGATACGGATATATTTTTTTATAAAGGTCGATTCCCTGAAGATAATCAAAGGCATACGGAAGCTTTAATAAGAAGCATTTCCGGAGAAGATAGGGAATATCAAATCCGGAACCATTAAAATGAATTAGTGCTTCATAGTTTTTGGAAAACTCAAAAAAGGCTTGGATAACACAAGCCTCCTCGTCAATCCCTTCCGAAAACCATTGGATCAATTGAAAGGAGGAATCTTTATAATAGATACAGCCGATCAAATAGAGATAAGTGGTCTCTGGTGAAAAGCCGGTTGTTTCGATATCAAAAAAGAGAATTTTTGTCCTGTCATATGTAAATGGATACTGCAGATCAAGATCCATTGGAAGTTGTCTTGTTATCATCGGTGGGTATTCGTCTCCTTTCAACTGTTATCCTGCCTATAAGTTTCAGTCATTTTCTATGGCAATTCTATCATATTCGCAACATAATCTCAAAACATTTTATCTTTATGACACGTGAACAATAACAATCAATCTTTAAGAAACTATTACATTCGCAATCGAAGCTTTGAAAATCCGACTTGTTATGATAGAATATTCACTATGGAGTAACGCTAAAGGGGACTGGATATTATGTGGAATATAATTTTATTTAAAAAAGAGTTTTATCAATTATTTTATATTTTCTTTCTCTACGGTTTTATCGGATGGATCTATGAAAGCTGCTTTGTATCCATCAAAAAAAAATCATGGGTAAACCGGGGGTTCTTAAATGGACCTGTGATTCCGCTCTATGGCGGCGGCGCACTGCTTATCTATCTTTTCTTCTGGGATTACCGTGAGCAGTGGTTATTGGTATTTTTCGGAGGAGCACTGCTTGCTACGGTGCTGGAATACATAACCTCATGGGTTATGGAAAAAATCTTTCATATGCGGTGGTGGGATTATACGCGTTATCGTTTTCATCTGAATGGAAGGATCTGCCTGGAAGCCTCTCTTTTATGGGGTGCGATGGCAATTCTTTTATTGAATGTTATCCAGCCGGGGATCAATTATATCATTCTGAAAATCCCGAGAAAAATGGGGGAAATCGCAGGTTATGTGATAATTCCTATCTTTCTTACAGATATTATTGTTACGACTGTTTACACCGTCAAATTCGACCAGCTGCTTGCAAAAGCACAGAAGCTCCGTCGGGATATGCAGGAATATCTTGTATCAATGAAATTGTATGAAACGAAGGAAGAATGGAAGAAGAAGCTTAGCGGACTTCGGCTTACCGGAATGTTTACCGAGGTGAAGGAAACCCTGGATGTAAGGATGCACCACTCCAAGGTATATCAAGCCTATATGCCGGAATTTGATGCGAGAATGGGAGAATTCTTACATCGCTATCAAGAATTGAAAGCCAAGAAGATACATATCAGATTGATCAAGGCTTTCCCCTCCTTAAAAGTTGGGAATCGTGAAGCTGCTCTAAAGGATATTAAGGAAAAGATAAAGGGGAAAGGAGTACGCGCATTGAATAAGGAGATAAAAGACATTAAGGTAGAAGTTACCGGTAGAATTCAAAGTTACGTAAGCGGATTCCTGCGGGCGGCTATTGTTGGACTCCTGGTTTTATTACAATTTGCCATGATTCTATATTTATCCTATAAGCTAAGAGGCTTTACGGTATATATTTATTCCTTTATACAGGTACTGAGTATCATTATTATCATAGGTCTTGTTAATGATAACCGGAATGCTTCCTATAAGATAAGCTGGATCTGCATTATTGCGGCATTTCCGATTACGGGGCATATTATGTTTGTGCTCTGGGGGAACCAGCGGGGGAAAAAGATTGAGAAAAGAGTAATGGAAAAACTACAGCATGGTTTAAGCCATTATGAATATAATCCGGAGACCATCCAGAGCTTCATGGAGAAATATCCGACCAAGAGCAGAATGACCAGATACTTAGAGTACAATGGATTTCCGCTTTATAAGAACAATAATGTGGCATATTATCCTATGGGAGAGGACACTTTTGATGCGATTTTTGAAGAGATTGAAAAGGCGCAGAGTTTTGTTCTGATTAATTTCTTTATCGTTGGGGAAGGAGTCCTGTGGGACCAGCTTCATGCCCTCATTCTTAAGAAAAGGAAGCAAGGAGTTAAGGTGATGTTTCTGTACGATGATTTTGGAGCGATTCTTCGTACGCCGAAGAAGTTCAAAAGCGATCTGGAAAATGAGGGAATCGAGGTTCGGGTATTTAATCCGATTCACAAATATACCGATAAACTATATATGAACTATCGTACCCATCAGAAGATCATTGTAATTGACGGAAATGTTGGATTTACCGGCGGGATGAATCTGGCAGATGAATACGTTAATCGGGTTCAAAGATTCGGTGTATGGAAGGATAATGCGATCAAGGTGGAAGGAGACGCTGTCTGGGGGCTGACGGTAACCTTTCTTCAGATGTGGGAGGTTAGCTCTTCCGATGGGGATACGGTCGATTATGACCGATACCGTCCGACCAGGCAGTTCGAAGAAAATGATGTGTTCTGCCAGGTGATTTCCGACGGACCGGCGAACAATCCGAAGAATCCGATTGAGAGTATCTACAAACAGATGATCTATTATGCTAAGAAGATATTGTATATCACGACACCTTACCTTATAATTGAAGATGATATGCGTGAGGCTTTGATTACCGCAGCCAGCAGCGGAATCGATGTACGGATCATTACACCGTATATTCCGGATAAGAAGAACGTAAAGCTGCTCACAGAATACAATTACGGCCGTCTGCTTGCCGGCGGGGTGAGAATATTTGAATACACACCCGGATTTATCCATGCCAAGACAATTATTACAGAAGATACGGGAATCATTGGCACGATTAATATGGATTATCGTAGTTTTCATCTGCATTATGAATGCGGGGTATGGGTCTGCAATCGTGAGTTTGTCGATATCGTCCGTCAGGATCTTGTGAAAACGATGGAACAGTGTCGTGAAGTAACGTACGAGGAATGGAAGAACAGACCGCTCACGATGAAGGTATATCAGATGGTTTTAAATTTATTTTCCACCCTGATGTAGGAAAGGAGCTGCCGATGTACACCAATGTATGTAAGCACTGCTTTAAAGTATTTAAATCCAAATTTCGAACCTTGACCTGTCCGGATTGCAGACAGCTGGATCAGGATCATTTTGACGATATTGAATCTTATCTGCGGGAATATCCGAACAGTAATGCGATTCAGATCTCGGAGGCATTGGGAATTACCGCTTATGAGGTATTAAAGTATTTAAACGAAGGCAGGCTGAATATCTCCAAAGGATATTTCGAGCAGATGGATGATTAAGTAGATTGTTACTATTCACACCCGACATGTATACCATGCTATGATTTCGAAAAATGTATCCGATTCGGAGACGCTTTCGCTTAAGCTTCATTACGTAGCGGTACAT
>ENA-UOOR01004145-UOOR01004145.1-fermentation-metagenome-genome-assembly--contig:-NODE-4145-length-11817-cov-14.766111_pt1 | contig 11817 bp, 16 predicted proteins | sample MGYA00245780_ERZ724029 | MGnify/ENA primary metagenome ERZ724029 (study PRJEB28704, sample SAMN03018315) | fermentation metagenome | biome: anthropogenic terrestrial biome; feature: soil... | reverse complement strand
AAGATTAAATTAAAAGATAATGCGGTGTTTGTGTAGTTAAAACTATGTTTTTATCGGGAGGATTGAATGGAAAGAAAAGCGACACAAATAAATATGAAAGAAAATTACAGTATTGTTGTTGAAGAATCGATAGATATAATTGAAAACAACTTAAGAAATCAAGGTTGGGCTTGTGTAAGAGAAATCAATGGTGTGAAATATGTAATTACTGATGATGGGTTTAAATACATGTTTGAAGTATTGGTTGATAAGGAGAATTAAAATGAAATTTAGAATATTAAAAGATATTGATGGGTATTATTATGGAGAAGTATTTAGTGAGAATAAGCAAACATATCAATACTTATCTGGTACTAAGTCTGGATTTAAAATTATTTGTAAAATTAAAATAAAAAGTATATATAAAAGAACAACATATAAAGATAAAATAGTTGAAGAATTTGAAATTTAGAATGAATGTTTTATTGAGGAAGTGATTTAATGAATGAATATTTCAATTTAACAAACTATGAACAAAGTGATTTAAGAGAGTTAATGTATTATAATAAAAAGTTCGATGGCTTTAATAAAGTAAAACTGAATTGGCTGGATAAACTTGTTGCAAAAGAACATAAATATGGGTATAACCGTATGAGTCCATTTGGGCTGTATATGATATGTGGTGGTTTTCTGCCATTATGGTTTCTATTCATATGGTTGTTTGGTAGATCGGATTTTACTTTATTTATTGGTTTTGTAATACATTTTATAATAGCAGTTATATTAGAATTATTATATAACGTAAGTTGTGACAAAATTGATTATAATGCTTTGATGGACAGAAACATGCAGATTAATATTTATGATTTGATTGAATAAATCAGTTAAAATAGGAGTTTTATTTGGTTAAGATTAAATTAAAAGTAAAGAGGTTGCAGAAGTGGTAGAAAATAATGAAAAAACATACACTGTATACGTTCATGAGAATATTTATAATCATAAAAATATATTGGAATGACGAGTATGAATGTAAAAGATAGATGGCAGTTTGGATATGGTTATAGGGGAAATTTTGAATTAAATGATGATATACAAAAATACGGGTGGAATGAAGGTTTCATTCATAGTATAGTTAATGATAATTTGACAAAAGAAGAAGCTGAAGAGATGGAAAAGCAATTAATTAAAGAATTAAATACTACCGATTCACAATATGGTTATAATAAGACATTCGGTGGAAAAGAGAATATTCCAACAGAAGAAGCTATACAAAACATGAGTGATGGATTAAAAGAAAGAAAACTTTCTAAAAGACACAAACAAAGGCTTAGTATAAATCATAATCGTTCTAAAAAAGTTAAATGTGGGAATACAATATTTAGATCAATAAAGAAATGTTCAGAATATTATGGAGTTAATTATGGTAGTATGAAAGATTGGCTTAATGGCAAATACAACATGCCACAAAAGTTTAAAGAATTAAATTTAAGATATTATAATGAATAAATTCAATTAAAACAATAAAGGGGTGGCTGAATGAAACAAAGACAATTTCAAACATATAAATTTAATTCGTTAAGACTAAAGGAGTTTGGTTATAATATTACAATTACACCTGAAGAAGCGAAACTAACAGGTGAAATAGTTTCTTTATTTGATAATCAAATGTTTAGGTCTATACGTCAATTAAAAAATCAAACTATAGATATGGATGAAATAGATGAATTATATAAAGAAAGAGATTTTATAAAAAGAGAACAAAATAGTGACGATAAAGAAATTAAATTAAAAGAAAGTAATAAAAAGATAATAGATTTATTGTTTATAGAAGAATACATAACAATTGTAATGAATCATAATTCGCATTATAGATATTTATTTAAAAATGGATTAATACTTAATGGTAAAAAATACATAAGATTTTCGAGTTCGGCAGGGCAGTCTCGTGTTTCAACGGTTGTGTTTGTTGAAGAAGATATGGCTAAAAAACTAACAGAGAAGCTGAACAATGGTCGGAATATGAATTATGAAATTGCTCCAAGTAAATTTAATGCTTATTGGGGTTTAGCATCTTCAGCAACACAGGTAGTAAGAACACCGAGATTTTGCGTAGTACCAGATTATAATTCAAAAACTAAAGTAAAAGTAAATTGGGTAACTGAAACATCGTGGGATGAAGATGATATTTTGGACAAAATTGAAAAAGACTTTGAATTTAACAGATTTGACGGTATGGGGCTAATAACACCTCAAATGGCAGAAAAATTCGCTAAAGATTTGGATTTAGATTATATTCCTGCTCAATGGTGTGTTAGACAAAATTTTTTAAAAGGCAATTTAGTTACATTTGATATATTAGATTTTTGCGTGAAGAAGAATAATGGTAATTATATTATTACAGATATTTATAATGACAGTGTTGATTTAAGAGAAATTGATGTTATAGTATCTGAAAGTATGTTTAAATTATGGGGAGCGTTTGAAAATACAAAAGTATATGCCTATAATTGTGAAAAAAATGGATTACAATGGGGTGTTTCTTTATATACCCCCAAAAAAGAAGATGAAAAAAATATATTAAAAATGAACTACCAGTATCTTCAGGCTTTAAATTTAAATGATAATGATATAAAAAACATTTGTAGCAAATTTATTGATTGGGTAAAAGGTGTGTCAAGCGATAATATTTATTATACAATATTATTTTTAATGGGTGTAAATCCCGATATAAAACATTATAATAACGATATGTTTAAATGCTTAATTGCAGAGCCTAAATTAATTAATGATAAGTATATACATAGCAAAATAATAGATTTAATTAAAAAGAAAATCGACAATGCTTGTTTAGGTGATATTTATGTAGATGGAAATTTTCAAGTAATTGTATCCGATCCTTATGCTATGATGCAACATGTTTGCGGATTACCAGTAACGGGATTATTAAACAAAGGAGAATACTATTCAAATTATTGGAACGAACGCAATATAAATAAAGTTGCTTCAGCGAGGTCACCATTAACATATAGAAGTGAATGGTTGTTATTAGATTTAAAAAATAATGACGAGTTAAATTATTGGTATAAATACTGTTATACAGGGATTATATTGAATATTCATGGTAGCGAAACTATGAATTATGCAGGGAGCGATTTCGATTTTGACATTTTAGCGACTACATCGGATAAAACAGTAATAAAAGGAGTTTATACGGACGAACTTCCTGTAGTTTACGAAGCACCAAAACCAGACAAGAAAATTCCAACTATAGAAATGTTATATGAAGCAGATACATTTTCTTTTGGTCAAAAAATTGGGGCTATAACAAACAAATCTACTTCTGGTTATGCTTTATTGCCTTTATTGGATAAAGATAGTTTAGAGTATGAAATAACGCTTAATAGGATGAGAATGTGTACTAAGTTACAGTCAGCACAAATAGATAAAAGCAAAATCGGCAAAGAGGTTAAGGGGATACCGAAAAATTGGACTAAAAGACAACAAATACATAAAAATGATAGTGAAAAAATAGTAGCAGAAAAGGAATTATTAAATAATATTTTATTAGACAGACATCCTTATTTCTTTATTCATTTATACAGTGATACTAAAAAAAGATATAATAATTATGTTGCTGGCTATGATTTAACTTCCAAAAACAAGTTCAAAATATCTTTACAAGAACTAATTAATTTAGATAAAAAGACAGAAGAACAAGAAAAATTTTTAGAAGCTTTTTATAAATACAATCCAGTAATAGAAAGTGATTGTAATATGAACGTGTTGTGTAAATATATAGAAAGTGTTGATTTTGACATTAGAAATAAAATATATTCTGAAAATATAGATACGTGTAATTTATTATATGAAAAATCTATTTTATTTAATGAAAAGACATACATGAAAGTGGCAAAAGAATTAAAATTACTTAGAGAAGAAATTTCAAATATGTCAAGATTAGATAAAACACAGACCAAAAATCAATTTAATGAAGAAAGAAAGAGATTGTCTATAAGAATTTCAGCATTAGTTAAAAGTAGTCTTAAAAAAATATGTTCAAATAAAGATGAATTACTAAATTATTTATTAAAGGCAAGTTATGAAGAAAAAGGATTATTAGATGTTAATATATTATGGAATACATATTCTTATGATTTATTTAAAAGATTATTAAAAAGAAATAATTATATTTTAAAATTGCCTATTCCAGATGAAAATGGAGATATAAATTATTTAGGAAGGAAATATTCAGTAAAGGAGATAAATTTAAATGATTAATAAGTATACATATAACGAAAAACTCTATGCTGAAACGATTGAAAATAATGGATTCCAAACCAAATTTCTTAAATATGAAATTACTATTATGTGTAAGTATTTTAGAAGTTTAGGGAATACGAGAAGTCAGACAAAGGATTTAATTTATAAATTTTGTGAAGATAACCTGTTAGGATTTAGGAGAGAGAATTATTTTCAAATTATAAATCGGGCGTTAGAAGTTTCGGGTAAGAAGAATAATAAATTAATAGTTATTGAAAGTGTAAAAATATCTGATAAAGAAATGAATTATATAAAAAATTTACCCACAAGCGATGAAAATAAAAAAGTTGTATTAGCTTTATTAGTTAAAAATAAACTTGAACGAGCAAAACAAACAATTAATAATGGAGAATATAAAGGTTTTAATTACTTTAGTGGAAACAAAGCACAATACGGAGAACTTCATAAAATGGCTAATTTACCCAATAAATGCAAGATTAATGATTGTATTTATGAGTTAGATGAGTTAGGGGTAGTCGAAGCTAAAATGAAAGGTAAAATTAAATTAAAATTTATTGAAGAGATTGAAGAAAGTGATAAATATGATTTAGAAATAAAACAATTTTGGAATATTGGATTATATTTTGACGAATTAAATGGTGATAAAAAAGTTAAAAGATGTGAAGTTTGTGACGAGTTATTTAAAATTAATAGTAAAACTAATAAACCAAAATATTGTATAGAATGCAAGAGGTTATTACAATTGAAATATCAGCGTAATTCTATGAAAAAGTTAAGAAATGTGAAGTAAATTCAACACTAGAAACACATTGATATTTCAATGTGTTCAAGGTTTAATATGAAGTTTTATATTAGGGAGAGGCTTTTAAGTACGCTTTTTCCTAATAAATTAAAAATTAAATTAAAAAAAGAAGATAAAAGAGAGGTAATAAGATGACAAAAAATGAAATGAAAAAAGGAATTGCGGAAAAACATTCTATAAGTCAAGTGGAAGCAGAAAAATGGATTGATGCAGTGTTTGACGAATTTGCTGAAGGACTTAAACAGAATGGCAGGGTATCAATTTATAATGTATTAACAGCAGAATTAAAAGATACTAAGCCAAGATCGGGTGAAATTAACGGTAGACCATATACAACACCAGCAGGCAAAAGAATTAAGACTAAATATTCTCCTAATTTTGAAGAGAAAGTTTTCGGTGAGTAATTATGATTAAAAATAATATATGCGAAAATTGTAATCATTTATTGGTTTGTAAGATAGCTGATAAACTTGCACCGTTTCACGAAGATGCTAAAAAGGACTTGGGTGTTACTATTACAATAAATGAATGTAAAGAGTATTCCGAAGCTTAAAATATATTAAAAGAGGATAAAAGAATGGAAGAAAATATGATGAAAATTAAATTTAGTTTTACAAATCAATGGGGAGAAACTTTTGTAACAGAAAGAGAAGTTCCTGAAGATTTTTGTGATATGAGTGAAATAGAAATATTAAATGATACATATAAGAATTTTTTAAACAATTTAACATTTCCAGTTTACGATAATCAAAAGGTTGCAATTGTTGATATAGAGGATTAAAACAGCAGTTTTATTCGGATTGTAGTTCCGAATTCTCTGTGGCGGAGAGCTTAAATATGAGCCAAAAATTAAACTACAAGTCGGAGTAGAGACTTAAAACCTATTTCCATTGTTGCTACCCGATATGCAACTAAAATAAGGTCGGGTTCAAATTTATTTATCAAACATCAAAAATCATTCTAAGTGCTACTTAGAATATGCACAACAATAGTCCCTAACTAGCCTCTTAACAATGCGTAACACGTTAGGTCATTCACATTAACCATATAAATACTTGCCCTATTTGGGTAGCTATTTATAAAAAAACTTAGTAGACGTACCATGCCATAAGTTACGGTTTTAGGTGGCAAAGAATTTTAGGGTATAGAATCCCAACAAAGAAGATATTTAGTTTAACTTTAGGTTAAACACTTACTACCATCAATTTGAACAAGAGTAGTTTAGTCCGAAATTTTCATAATAATTCCTCCTTCAAGGGTATTTAACTACCCTTGCTTGGGTTGATGGTAGGTTATTACAAGAGATGTCTTAGCACCAGTGATTTATTATAGAACTGCATACTCAAAAGGTGTGCGGTTTATTTAAATTAAAATAAAAGAGGATAGAAGATGGATATAAAAAGATTAGAAGGGGAAACGGATTTTGAGTATAAAAAGCGATTATGCTTGTTAAAATTAAATAAAGATATAGATTTAGATTGGCAAGAGATTGTAGATTTGCTTGAATTAGAAGTTAGTGCAGACCACCTTCGCAAGATTTCATATGGATTTTTTGAATATGAAAATTATTTAAATTCTAATGGTGTTGCTACACGTATTTTAGGAATTAGCGACTTGCATTGTCCGTATCATCTCCCGAAAGAAATTTATAAAGATTATGTTGGTAATATTGATATTCTTGTAATAAACGGGGACATAATAGATTGCCAAAGTTTGTCGAAATTTTTGAAGTTATATAGATTAAGTCCTATGGAAGAAATAATTCAAGGTAGGCAATATTTAATAGATTTAATTTCATATATAAAACCAAAAAGAGTTGTCATAAATAAAGGGAATCATGATGTTCGTTTAGGAAAATATTTAGCTAAAAATTTAGATAGTGATATACTTGAGCTTTTGCCAGAGACACCATTAGATTTAATTTTTATTGATGGCTTTCATCATTATGACAAAAAGAATCGTTGTAAAACTTGGTATGAACCATTAACTAATGTATTTCCTGAAATTGATATTGAATATACTGGTGATTGGAAATGTAAAATTGGCAAAACTTTATTCGCACATCCTTATACTTTCTCTGGCGGAATTTTAAAAACGGCAGAAAAGGCAGTTAATTATTTCTTTAGAAAAGACCGTGATTTCGACACTGTGATTTTAGGACATACCCACAAAGTTGGTAGTTTCTTTCAGGGTGATATAAGTCTTTACGAACAGGGTTGTTGTTGTAAAACTGAAGAAATGGATTATATGGATGGTAATTTAAATTTTCCACAACAAAAAGGTTTTATTTATTTGTGCCAAAACGAAAAGGGCGAGATAATCAAAGATAAAACTAAATTAGTTGTTTTAGATTAGAAGTGTAATTTTATTATAAATTAAATTAAAAAGATGGTAAAAGATTATGGACGAGAAAATAAAAGAAGATAAAATCTTTAATTCAGATGTTCGTGGAATTAAGGACTTTTTGGCTTGGAAGAAATTATTTGAACGTGGATTCATTTGTGTTGATGCTAATAAACAGAAAGATTTTGTTTGTCCATATCATGAACATAAATGTACATTCAAAAGTGTTTTATATTTTTTAAAAAGTGAAGATTTTGAAAAAGAATTGGAACAGATTTATAAGGAAATAGAAGAAGAAAATAAAAGAGGTTAATATGGAGAAAAAATACTATACAATTTTTAAGCCTGAACTGGCTAGGCACTTGCTAAAGATGGGTAATGTAATACACGATATTAAACCAATGAAAGAAGATCCAAGAAGAACAATATTCATATTTGAATTAACAGAAAAGTTTAATAATGATATGGCTACTTTGCAAAAGTAGTTTTTTTATTATAAAAATAAATTAAAAAGTACAAGGAGAAAGTGCAACATGGAAGAAAAGAAATATTTAGTTATTGATGGTAAACAAACAAAGATAGAAGATTTAACAAGGCAAAAATTTGGTAGATTAACTGTAATTGGGTTTGATGAAATTAGATATAAAAGGGATATAATTAGAAGAAGTAATAAAGAAATTAAAACAATATCTATTCATTGGTTATGTGAATGTGAATGTGAAAATGCCATTAGTGTATCAGGTTATAACTTGAAATCTAATCATACTCAATCGTGTGGATGCTTAAATAAAGAATATCTTAATAATAAAGCTATTAATTTACTAGGTAAAAGATTTGGTAAATTAATTGTTTTAGAAAGAGATTATGATAAACAAAATCAACAAATTAATGATGGTAAACTATCTAAAGTGTTTTGGAAATGTAAATGTGATTGTGGAAATTACACGGTGGTACAAAGTACAAATTTAACTAATAGTCATACTCAATCATGTGGATGTATGGTGGGGGAAAAATTAAGTGAAGTTGTCGTTAAAAATGCCTTGTCCAATAATGGAAGTTTAGGTGAATGGATTTTAAATAATTTATCGAGTGATTTCTTAAAAAAATATTGGAGTGAAAACAACAAATTATCTCCTTTTGAAATACCATTTAGAGGTTCAAAAGAAATTTATATAATATGCGACAAGTGCAATACAGAATATTCTATAACACCATATGAATTTACATATTTAAATATGAGATGTCATAAGTGTAATATACCTAAAGGCGAAATTCGTATAATGGAATATTTAGAGAAAAATCAGATTACATATGATTGTCAAGTAAAATTTATAGGGTTAGTTGGATTAAATGGTGGACAATTAAGCTATGATTTTATGGTAAATAATATTTTAATTGAATTTCAGGGTGAGTTTCATGATGGAACGGCAAGAATTCAAACAGAAGAAGGGTTTAAAATACAAAAAGAACACGATAGACGTAAAAGAGAATACGCTAAAAAAAATAATATTGAATTATTAGAGATTTGGTACTGGGACTTTGATAATATAGAAAAGATACTTAAATCTAAAATAAATTAAAAAGATATTAAAAGAAAGTGGTGATAATTTGGCAAATGCTAAAGGTAAGAAAACAGAAAAGATAATTTGTAGTATTTGTGGAGAAGAAAAAGCTAAGTCAAATTATTTTTTATCAACTAGAAAAGAGTATCAAGTATCTAATAATGGATATTGTCCAATATGTAAAAAATGCATGTCAAATTTACTTATTGATATAGATACAAAGAGTATAACTATAACAAATTTTAAAAGAGTCTTGAGCTATTTAGATATGGTTTATATCCCCTCATTATTTACAGAAGTTTCTTTGCAGGAAAATGTAAATGCAAATAATTTTATAGGATTATACAAAAAGTCATTAAATTTGAAAAAAGAATGGAAGAATTTAAAGTTTGCTGATAGTCCAAGATTTGAGGTAGATCAAAATATGGCTAAGAATGAAACTAAAAAAGAATTATTATTTGAAATTACAGACGATATAAAATTATTTTGGGGAAATGATTTACCACCTGAAGATTATAAGTTTCTACAACAGAACTTTGATAGATTTACGGTCAATGAAAAAAACATGGACTATAAAAAAGAATCTGACTATAAAACGCTTTGTGTTTATGAATTACAAAAGAGCAAAATTCAATATGATTTAAGTAAAGTTGCAGACGTTCAGAAACTTCAAGGGTTAATAGATAATTTATCAAACAACTTAGGAATACAGGCAATTCAAAAGAAAAATGATGAACAAAATGATAGATTTACATTAGGATTAATAGCGAGATATCACGAAGATGTAAAAAAGAAGCCTATTAGGCGATGGGTGGAAGATTTAGGTAACAAAGATATGATTGACAAAACTATAAAAACTTATTATCTTGGTGGGATTTTACAAGCAATGCAAATAAATAATCCTAACATTGAACAATATAAAAAAGAAGTAGAACAATTTACTGTAAAATTAGACGAAATTTTAGAAGAAAAGGATGAAGAAAATGGCTAAAAGGTCAGTTCCTAAAAAAGAAACTTCTAAAAATCGTGAAGATGATTATGTATTTCCTATTGAAAAACTTAAAGTAAGTGATGAATTATTAGAACAAGCTGAATATGCGTTATCTTATTTTAGACAATTTCCTTATGCTTTTTGTGAACAATATTTAAATGTAAAACTATATGATTATCAAAAAATAATTATATATGAGATGATGCATAGATACAACTTTATATGGATAGCATGTCGTAACCTTGCCAAAACCTACCTTTCTGCACTAAGCATTGTTACACGTTGTATACTATTTCCGAAAACCAAAGTAATAATTACAGCTCCAGAAAAACAGCAAGCGATTGAAACTATAACAAAAATAAAAGATATAATGAAAAATAGTCCTATGTTAAGAGAGGAAATTTCAGATATTAGTGATAGTATGGCTACTGCAAGATGTTTGTTCTGGAATGGTTCAACCGTCCGAATAGCCACAATGTCCGAGGGTAGCAGACATTTTAGATCAAACTGGATTTTTTGCGATGAATTTATAAAATCAGACCCTGATATACTTTCAAGCGTTATAGAAGCATTCAAAGGTGATCCAAGACGACCATTATATTTAGATGTTGACGAATACAGAACACCAGAATATGAATATTTAAAAGAAAAAGATACATCTGTATACACTTCAAGTGCTGGTTACGCTGGAACATGGAGTCATAAATTATTTGTAGACCATTTTGAAAAGATGGTTAATGGTGATGAAGATTATTTTGTTTGTGATTTACCTTATCAAACTGCTGTTGCTTGTGGATTAAGAAGTTTAGAGTTTTATAAAAAACAAAGATTAAGTCCTTTAATGACACCTGAAAAATTTAGCTGTGAATATGAAGGAATTTGGATAAATGATAATGAAAATGGTTTTTATAAATACACAGCATTAGAAAACTGTAGAACTTTACAAAAAGCAGCTTATCCACAGGAGTTAATGGATTTTATTGATTCTAAAAATAAAAAATTTATAGATAAGAAGAAGCAAGATGGAATTATTAGAATTTGTGGTGCAGACATTTCCACAGTTGGAAGTAGAATAAATGATGCTTCTGCTTTTGGTGTATTACAATTAATTCCTAAAGAGAGAACTATTAGAGGTAAAGATAGTGAAGTTATAACAGTTCCTTATTATGATAGAGAATTAATATATATAGAAACAAAAGAAGGTATGCTTGTCAAAGACCAAGCAAATAGACTAAAACAGTTATTCTATGAATTTAATTGTGATTATATGGTGGTTGATGCTATGAATGCGGGTGTAACTGTAATTCAAAATCTGGGCGAACCATCTGTAAATACTGAAACTGGTGAAAATTATCCACCATTAATGTGCTGTAATAAAGACGAATATGCAGAAATGTGTAATTATCTAAATGCTAAAAAGGTTTTGTATGCAATCAATGCTGGAGCACAGTCGAATCATGATATGGCACAAAGTTTACAAGCCTGTATAGGTCAAAGAACTTTAAAATTATTAATCAATGAAAATACAGCAAAAGATTATTTAAGAGTATTAGATGGATATGACGATTATCCATTAGACACAAGATTAGATTTAGAGTTGCCATATATGAATACAGCTTTATTGATCAATGAAATGGTTGCATTAGAAAGAAAACCTACTGATAATGGTTTAATTCGACTCAAAGAACCTGCAAGTGGTAGGAAGGACAGATATAGTTGTTTATTATATATGAATGCGATAGCTGATGAATTGCAATTAAAATTAAAGCAACCTAGAAAGAAAAAATCCACCCTATCATCATATATGTTCCACGATTAAAGAAAGGAGGTCTAAATGAAAACAAAAAATAAAAGTAAAA
>ENA-UOOR01004144-UOOR01004144.1-fermentation-metagenome-genome-assembly--contig:-NODE-4144-length-11818-cov-218.678228_pt1 | contig 11818 bp, 16 predicted proteins | sample MGYA00245780_ERZ724029 | MGnify/ENA primary metagenome ERZ724029 (study PRJEB28704, sample SAMN03018315) | fermentation metagenome | biome: anthropogenic terrestrial biome; feature: soil... | reverse complement strand
TGATTTATAAAATTACCGCTAATTCACATTGCGAGGGGTAAGGAGTTCTGAACTTAACTAAGAAATTTTTCTCTGGCCGATATCCATCGAAATTGCATGAACCTAAAAGTGAACGGACTATTGAAGAAAGAACCTTCATAAAAACAGCTTGATTAAAAAAATAGTCTCATTTTCACAATCAGGTTAGCTATTTACACTTTCACCTACTTCCTAAACACCCTTAGCATTTCATTTTTTTCTATTGATATCAGGCCTGGTAATTTTACGGCATGTTTAAATTCAAAAAGTTTTTTAGTCTTTGATTGTATAGTTTAAAAAAGATGAAAAATAACGCATCAAAACCATTGGCCCTTACTTTTTTTGCAAGTGGCATCTGGGATACCATTGCCGGCATTATGTATCTGTTTTTTATTGGTGATGGCCGCTATTTTGATAACCCCTCGGTGCATCCCTTTTACAGCCTGTTTCTTGGTTCCTTTTTTATCTGCTTTGCCTACCTGCAATTCTTATCGGCATGTAACATTGAACGATATATTTTTAATGTTGGATGCCTGATAATTGGAAGAGTATTCTATGTGGTTCAGCTATATTACTTTATCGGTTTTGTCGAAGGTTTCCCGTCAACATTTTTGATGACCGGAATAATTGACGGAACATTCGTAATTTTATACCTCATTTTTACCGTTCAAAGTGGGTTTGGGTTTCGGGATTTGTTTCTTCCGAATAAAGGTGAATAATGAGGTTCAATTAAAAGTGTAATAAAATGGCTATTCCAACTTCAAGAGCAAAAGAGGCAGCAGAAATCAGTGTTAACGCTGATGAATGCAACGCTTGCGGATTGTGTGTTAACATCTGCGGCGATTTAAGCCTAAAAATGGAAAATGGTGTGGCACGTAAAAGTGAAACCGCCATTTTTGGCTGTATAGGATGTGGACATTGTATGGCCGTTTGTCCGACAGGGGCCATAGAAATTCACGGGAGGGAAATCAGTCCGGCAGATATTTTTGATTTGCCGGCCAAAGAGAGTGCAGCTACTTACGAGCAGGTAATTTCATTGTTTGAGCGGAGAAGAAGCATTCGTACATTCAAAGATCAGGATGTGGAAGCAGAGGTAATTGAGAAAATCCTAAAGGCTGCTAAAACAGCTCCCATGGGTTTGCCACCTTCTGATGTGCATGTGATGGTTTTAAAAGGAAAAGAACAAACCCGCGCTTTTGCCAAAGATTTTTGCGATTATCTGGAAACCATGAAATGGTTTGTTTCTGGTTGGTTCCTGACTTTGATGCGCCCTTTCTGGGGAAAGGCGAACGACGAGATGTTTAAAGGTTTTGTGCGTCCGCTGTTTAAGATATATCCCGGAAAGATGCGTGAAAACATAAATGTGGTAAACTATGATGCACCGCTGTTAATGTATTTTTATGGCTCTCCCTACACCGACCCTGCCGATCCGATTATCGCCGCAACCTATGCCATGACTGCCGCTGAATCGCTGGGGCTGGGAACCTGTATGCTTGGTGCGGTTCATCCGCTGATTCAGCATGGATCAAAAGCAAGAAAATTCAGGGAAGATCATGGAATAAAATTTCCAGGACGCGAAGGTCTGTTTGTGGCCATTGGGTACCCGGCAGTTAAATTTAAAAAAGGGATAAGAAGAACGTTTGCTTCGGATCAGTGATTTTTTTGGCGGAAATCTTTTCCACTAGAAATATATTAGTGGAGGTGTAGCCTGCCAGAATCTCAATCAGGGAGCGTATTTTCCTTAGAATGTAATTTTAACGGTTTGCCCTTCGGCAGCTTGTTTACGGCTTCTTTCAATTTTAGCCACGAAATCCGGGTCATAGGGCGAATCCCTGGCAACCTCGAATTTAATATTCAAGGCTTCAAAAAAAGCTTTTATGATGTTCATTTCCTCATCGTTATGATGATGGATTTAATGCAGTTGGACTTTCTCAACTCATTGATAATGAAACAGGAGTTTAAGGCTTTACAACCCACTTAACTGAATAGCCAGTCCCCCCGGGAGTTTTCTTCTTTGGATTTATTAATGTGAATTAGAAAAGACGCCATATAATTAAACGAAGTAGGGCAACGCAGATAACAAAGTTCGCCTACCAAACCGGAGAACGAAATATATGCATCTATTAAGATTACTATTCCCAGCAAAACATCCGGAACAAAGCACGTAAAGCCCTGATATTGTTGTTTATTCAGTAGATAAAATCTTTAAAAAGAGTTTCCATAATCTGCTTGAAATTTTTTTTATCAGATTGATAGGATATTAAATATATACATACATTTGCAGGGAAATTCAGCAATTAAAATCGTGGTTACGAAATCAAGAACATTTCATTAAAAAACGGTCCTCTCCAGGGAAAAATAACGAAAATGATAGCTATGAAGAACAATAGTCATAAAATTGAAAGTGTGGAGCATATAAGTGCCAAAAGCATCGTATTCAAACTGTTGGTACTTTTTTTAGATAAACGAAACCCCATATTTTAAACCGGTAGTTTATGAAAATAGAAACTTTACAAAACATTGTTTTGCTTATTTGCATACTATTGTTTTCATCATGTACCCCCGATGATCCCCCTGTTCCTGACAACCCCTTAAACAGGTTAACAACAGCCCAATTCAACCCTGACAAAAATTATGGGACTGTTACTGATATTGACGGTAACGTTTATAAGACTATAAAAATTGGCGACCAGGTTTGGATGGCCGAAAACCTGCGGGTTACCCGCTACCGTAATGGCGACAGTATTTTTAATGTACTGGATAATGAAATATGGTCAACAGCGGCTGAAGGGGCATATTGTAATTACAATAACACATTAAATATGGATACTATTGCTACCTATGGGCGGTTGTATAACTGGTATGCTGCTGCCGACCAACGCAACATTGCCCCAAAAGGTTGGCGGGTACCTGATATTGACGACTGGAGCCTATTAATTGAATACCTGGGGGGTGATTCTATTGTCGGGGTCAAATTAAAAGAGTCTGGTGATTTGCATTGGGAATCACCCAATTTTGCAGATAATAGCAGTGGTTTTACGGCTATTCCAAGCGGATTTCGATATAGAAATAATAAGAATTTCCAAGGCGCGGGGCTTTTTAATTCATACTGGGCAATGCCTATTTATGATTTGGGAACAGCTCCATTTTTATCTCTATTCAGTTGGAACTCTATATTTCATAGAGGGATAAACTATAATGTCAATGGTTATTCCATACGTTGTATTAGGGATTAAGCTTTCAAATCATTAATAATTAACAATTTACAATTAACCTTCTAATTAAATTAAAATGAAAAGAAAATTAAAAAATTTTGCAGCTTTTGTAATGATCATGCTGTCAAGTATGATAACTTTTGGTGATAATTTTACAGTAATCGTTCCTTCTACTTATCGTTACAGTAATCTATTGCCACCTGTTAAACCGGGGAGTAGTCAACAATTTCAGATTTCAATAAAAAAATAACATGGCCGATACCTGTACGGTCTATATTTTAAAAAGCAATATGGGTGAGTTAGAATCGTGGGTTACAGTTGATGCCGAATCCATGTACCTGTTACCATCACAACAGAGCAATTTTTTAATTACCATAAATGTGCCTTCTAATGCTGGGGACCATGATTACGCACTTTTTCTTCAATTCAAGGCAAAGCCAAAGCATAGTGATTATGTACATTTTGACGGGAATACCCAATGGATAATAGTTGATAACTCTGCACCCCAAACGCCAACATTTACCGTCAGTCCAACAAGCTATACTGTTTTTGTTAATAATTGGAGCAGCTACGATATCCGTTCGGCCAGCTATACAATTTATAACCATTCCTCTGGGATTAATGGAATAAAAAGCTACACAATAGCTTTAAAAAAAACGGATAATACACCCGTCGGTAGTCCGCTTACAAAATTAGCAGCCGATAATAATTATTATACATTTAGCCAATTATCAGCAAATACAGGCTACAAGGTTAGCGTTACAGCAACGGATTTAGCTGGTAATGTTACTACAAAAGAAATTGCTACATCAACTCCCCCGGCACCACCATCTTCTTTAACATTTTCAAATATAACATATATCAGTGCAACGCTCTCTTGGGCAGCATCTGCCGGGGCTACAGGGTATAATGTTTATAAGAAAGTTAACGGGCAGCCCAGTGTCCTGGTAAATAATAGCCCTGTAAATGGCACTTCATATACAATTAATAATTTAGAGCCCAATACCTCATATACCTTTTTCATGAAAGCTTTGAGCAATGTAGGTCCTTCTGATGCAAGTACTAATGTAGCATTGAAAACCATTGCTTTGCCTACAATAAATGGAGTGTCGCAAGTCTGTTCATCTGGTACTACGGTTACTTTAAGTAGCTTGATATCGGGTTATTCTGTTTACTGGAGTACTAATAGCACCAATTTAATCCTTGTTTCTACTAATGGTTCTTCGGCTGTATTTAGAGCCAATGGGAATGGCAATGCTTTAATAAAAGCCTCAATTCAAGCGCCAACCGGTCAAATCCTGGCGCTTTCAGATAAATCTGTATTTACTGGTTTACCATCGACCCCGACAAATATAAATGGTATTACAAGTGGACAGGTATTTGCTGAAAACAGCCAATATACTTTTAGTGTGCTTAATAATCCAATTATGGTTAATCAATACATTTGGCAAGTTAGTAATGTAACATTGTATAGCGGGCAAGGAACAAGTGCTATTGATATTGTAACCCCTTCCATGAATCCTGGAAATTACGACATAATGTTTACCGTAAAGGTAAAAACGGCTAACTTATGTGGTTCTAGTGGTGAATATAAGGTAAATGCCTATGTCAGGGCTGGGTTGCCATATGTGAAAATCTTATCTGATACTGCCTCTGAAAACTTTCAGGCAACTTTTGATACAGCAATAATATCAGATAGTGCTTCAATTATTTCATTGTTTGATAACACAAGTTTACAGTATTTAGCATCGGTTCCTAGGTCTTCTTTTGTTATTTATCCTAACCCTGCAAGTACAGAATTAACTATATCACAAAACAATGACAAAACAGTACAAATTTTAGGATTTAATGCTTCTCAACCTAAAATGATAAAATCCATAAAGATTGTTGATAGTTTTGGGAAAATTCAAACAATCCGAAATTTTGCAAATGACAGTTATGTGATAACCCTTAATATTTCAAATTTGAAAAATGGGATATATTTTCTAATAATAAATGAAGAATCATCTCCTGAAAGTTATTCTTTTGTTAAAAAATAGTAATAATTATGGAGGCTATTATAGTTGAGAGCTAATCTGGCCCCTGTCATTTATAACTGACGGGGGCCATTTTTCGGCTATTGCCAGTAGCCACAGCTCACATGCACCCTGAGTGGTTGTACCTGACGTCGCCCTGATAGTACTGATTCTGTTTTGGATGGGGAAAAGCCGGGATTTAAGATTCATTTTGTATCTTGATAGAATTAACTGCCAATATAAATCAAAATCAATAATGTCCTTTCATTGAAAGCACAATAATTTTATTATCATATACTTCGTACAAGATACGATGTTCTTTATTAATTCTGCGGGACCAACAGCCGCTCAAATTGTATTTTAGAGATTCCGGCTTACCAAAACCTTCGTAAGGGCTTTGGGCTTTGCTTTATAGCTTAAATCAGGGAGCGTATTTTGCGCAGAATGTTATCGTTCCTGGATTTTTTCCAAAAGTCCACGTCCTCCTTGGCCTGTATGGTATATTCTATTTCCATACATCATCCAGGTCAATTTTAACGGTCTGGCCTTCGGCAGCCTGTTTGCGGCTTTTTTCAATTTTGGCCACAAAATCCGGGTCATAGGACAGATCAATCATCAAAAATAACTCCGGTTTACCACAAAAATAGTAATTCGTTCAGATATTACCTATAATGAATAAACTTACTCAGGCCTGCTGAAAAAACAATATATCATTGGATGTCTGCAAGTTACGAGGATATATATGCAAGGCTTTTATCCCTATGCGCCCTCATTCCATGCTTTTCAGCAGACCAAAATAAAACCTGTTAATCTTGTAAATCATGTCAAAAAACAATCCTGTAAATCATGTAAGAAAAAACAAGTTTATATTTTATCAGGTATTAGACGAAAAGGGTTTTTTTCATCAGGCCTACTGAGGCAGGATATATGGTTGAAAAATCCCGACTAACCTAGGGCGATCAATCCGCTGCGAAGTTTGTCCCTTTCTTTGGGATTGTTTAATGAATTTTTTTTGAAAACTCAATACTAAATCAATGGCCTGGGTTACATATGATATTAAGAAAGTTTGTACTTTTAACATAGATTTTGCCGGTTTGAAGGATCGTATTTATAATTATTCGTCAGCAAAACCTACAAACATTTTGAGTAATTGAAGCAATGGTAATCTTAAAAGGGAATGATCCGATGATTAAAAAAGGAATTTCATTATTAATATGTGGACTGATTGGAATAATTCCAATGTTTGCACAGCCTGACAGTACTATCGTAATTGACAATGATATTCAATTGATCCATCTCCAGGATTCAATTTACGTCCATGTAACCTGGCATCATCCTGACAATTTTGGACGATTTCCATCAAATGGACTGATTGTTATAAAAAACGGCCAGGCCCTGATGGTAGATACACCAATGGACAATGATAAAACCGGGAGATTAACTAAATATTTAAAGGATTCTATGTCTGTGGATTTGACCAAAGTGATCATTGGGCATTTTCACGATGATTGCCTGGGTGGATTGGGTTATTTGCAAAGCATTGGGATTGAGTCAATTGCAAACTCAAGAACCATCGCCAAATGTAAAGAGATTGGAATTTCAGTTCCCTCCACCTCTTTTACGGATTCGTTGACTTTTGATTTTAACGGGGAGCAAATTGATTGCAGGTTTTTCGGGGCAGGGCACTCATTTGATAATATTACGGTCTGGATTCCTGATAAAAAGATACTGTTTGGTGGTTGTTTAATTAAATCAGGTAATTCAACCGGCCTTGGGAATTTGTCAGATGCGGTGATCGCTGATTGGAATTTTACCATTGAGAAAATAGTAAAAAATTATCCTGTGATTAAAACTGTAATTCCCGGACACGGCCAATTTGGAGGTGCTGAATTGTTGAAACATACGGTTGAATTGGTTGAAAAAGAGAAAAATAAATAAAACCCGAAAGCACACCATTATGGATGGTTCGTTGGCGGGTTTGTGGTTTGAAGTCGGCAGGATAACCAAACCCTGATCATTGTGTGTTCTTCTTGTGTTTAAGTACCGCCAAATGACAAAGTATAAAATACAGAAATTCCCCAAATCCAGAATAGCAACGCTGGATATCTGTGAGATTGGCAAACGGAAACATCATGTAACCGGTTTGATAGAGCTTGACATTTCAAAAAGTCGCGAAAAAATCAGGCAATACAATAGAAACAGCAGTACCAAAATTTCATTTACTGCATGGATTATTAATGTAATTTGTAGTACTATCAGTAAATATGAAACGCCATCTTCTTACCTTAAAGGAAAGAACAAGCTGATTATTTTTGATGATATAAATGTATCCATCATCGTTGAAAAAGACATAAACGGGCAAAAAGTACCTATCCCGCTAATCATTGAAAAAGCAAATGAAATAAGCATTGAAGCAATTTCAATTCAGATTAATAATGCTAAGAATAAGCAACTTACAAACAATGATATTGTGCTTCAGAAGAAAGCGGATAGACTGGAAAGGATTTATTACATGCTTCCCGGATTTCTCAGAAGATCGGTTTGGAAATATATTTTAAGACATCCAAAACTTGCTTTCAGCAAAATCGGAAATGTTGCAGTAACATCCATTGGAATGATGGGTCAGATTAAAGGTTGGTTTATTCCAATTTCGATTCATCCAATCTGTTTCGGATTGGGTTCGATCATAAAGAAACCAATTATAATTGATGACAAAATAGAGATAAGAGAAATGCTGAATATGTCAATTCTTATTGACCATGATGTGATTGATGGGGCTATAATGGCCCGGTTTATAAATGAATTGACAAAGAATATTGAAAATGGGATGAATTTAGGAGTCTGTTGAAAAATTCACAACCTCTCTATATTACGGTGCTCTGCACCTCTCAAAATCACTACTCTACATGTATTTTCTATAAATATTACGCCACTCTGTGGCTCTTTTTCAGGTGCAGAGCACCGTAATATTTGTAAAAAGAATGGGTCAGAATGACAACAAGGTGCAGAGCACCGAAATATAAAAACATAGAATGTGGACCAATAGCATAAAAACCCCTTGTATGTTTCCAACAGACCCAATTTATAAAGGCTCGACCAGAAAATAGTGACAAGTCAAGAGGGTATTTCATACTCCCATTCAACTCAAAATACCACACCTTCACCTTCCAATTTTACGCGCTCATCCTACTTCCCTTTTATTGGCCGGTAGGGCACATTACTTTTGCTTCATGAAACTTAAAATCAACCATTAAAAACTCAAAATCATGAAAACAAAAGCATTTACAGTGGTTCTTTTTCTGCTTTTTGCAGGAAGCATTTTTGCCCAGGAAACCGAAAAAAGGTTTGGCTTTGAACTGAATGGTGGCCCATCCCGTGCCACCGCGAAAATTGAAGGAGTAAACACACAAACAGGCGTTGGCTTCGAGGGATTATTTCACTACCGCTTTATGCCACATCTGGGGGTTTATGCCGGCTGGGGCTGGAATACGTTGCCAGCTATACATTCCTTTGCCGGTGATGATGTGTGTTTTGAAGAAACCGGATATGTGTTCGGACTGAATTTCAGCCATCCCATTGATGGTTCTGGCCTTTCCTATTATGTGAGAGCGGCCGGGCTTTACAACCACATAGAAACGGAAAATGCCGGTGGCGATATCATTAACGATACCGGACATGGTCTGGGCTTTCAGTTGGCCGGCGGAATTGAAATCCCACTGAATTCAAAATGGAAACTAACACCAGGCGTAAAGTTTAATTCGCTTTCACGCGAAACCACTTACGAAGGCACCACCAGGGAACTGGACTATCAGTACGTTTCCATCCGTGTGGGTATTGCGAGGAAATTCTAATCGGATACATTCAAATACAAACCGATTCCCCTGATTAGATCAAAACCCAAAGTGACATGAAAACAGTAAACCTCTTATTATACCTGCCCTTCCTTCTGTTATTATCCTGTGAAAAAGACCCTTACCTAAATTTCGGCTTCGATTGTGGCTTTGATAAAAATTCATCGGGTTTGGTTATTGCCGATTTTTCAAGAAGCGAGAATACCGTATATTTGACTGGAATTATCAGCGTAAGCGAAGGACAACTGGAAGTAAACCTGAGCGGCCCTGACGGTGAGCCGGTTTATTCACGAACCCTGATTGCACCCATTGAAGTGCAAATCAATGAGATATACGATGCCCGCCCCGGCTACTGGAAACTGAAATACAAAAGCAGGGGTGGTGCCGGAACAATTGACCTGCATATATACAAATAATGAAATTATTGATTCGGCCCGTGCTTAATTTTTCTGACTGCTATGTGCTTTAAAAAAATCCATCGTTATTTCCCTTTCAGCAGACTTTTTGCCCTGCTGTTGGGTTTAACGGTTGTTATAGAAATCATTGTAATCTCCTACAATCATCTGAGTGGATATTACCTGCTGGATGGCTGGCCGCATTTCTTCCTGCGCCTGCTGCGGGGGTCCTTGCTCGGTTTGGTGGCCGGTTTCCTTATCGCTTATCCCGATCTGTACGTGATCCGCTACCTGAACAGCGTGGCGCCCTGGGGGAAGAAAGTGTTTATGCGCCTGACAGTGCAGTTTGGCTTTGCAGTATTTATTGCCGTGTTGATTTCCACTCTAATCACACTGTTTGCCAACTGGCTCAGTCCCTACACCGAGGACTTCAAAGGGGTGCTAATCTACAATGCGATGATTTATAGCGTAGTTAACCTGCTGCTGATGTCGGTGCTCGAAGGCTGGATTTATTACAACGAAGGCCGGCAAAGCAGGCAGGTGGCCGAAACCCTGCAGGAGGAGCTTTCACAGATCAGGTTTGAAGTGTTGAAAAGCCAGATTAATCCCCACTTCATGTTCAACAGCCTCAATGTGCTGTCGGGCCTTATCAATGTGGATGTGGCCAAAGCACAGTTGTTTATTGATGAGTTTTCGCAGATATACCGCTATGTGCTCGAAACCATCGAACAGCCGGTGGTGCCGCTCGGCAAAGAGCTGGATTTTATGCGCTCTTATCTGTTTCTCCAGCAGATCAGATATGGCGAAAACCTTACCTTTACGGTGGATATTCCGGCTGAGCTGCTTCAAAGGGTGGTGCCGCCACTTTCACTGCAGGTGTTGCTCGAAAATGCCATAAAACACAACATCGTGAACGAGGCCAAACCACTAAAAATTGAAATATTTAGCGAAGGCGAAACCCTGGTGGTGCGGAACAACATTCAGGCGAAGATTTCAGGAACCTCCACCGGCCTGGGACTGAAAAACCTGAGCAAACGCTATGCCCTGATCAGCACAAGCGAACCATCGTTCAGGATAATAGACAAACACTATGTGGCTAAAATTCCTTTAATCAAAATTGATGCAGATGAACATACTGATTATTGAAGATGAAAGCTTCGCCGCCGACAAACTTGAGGCGATGCTCCGGGAAATTGACCCGACGATTCAGGTTTTGGAGAAGTTAGGTTCCATAAAGGAATCGGTAAAATGGCTTGCACAACATTCTGCCGATTTGATTTTTCTCGACATTCAACTGTCGGATGGCCTCAGCTTCAGCATTTTTGAGCAGGTTTCGGTGAATACGCCGGTTATCTTTACCACCGCCTACGATCAGTATGCCATAAAAGCCTTTGAGCTCAACAGCATTTCTTATTTGTTGAAACCCATCCGCAAAAGCGACCTGGCTGAGGCGCTCAAAAAGTTTAATACCCTGAAATCGGCTTACAGCATTGATTTTGAAGAGATCCTGGCCCGTCTGCAAAACCGTGAACCCGAATACAAAAAGCGCTTTCTGATTCAGATAGGGGATAAGATTAAAAAAGTTGAGATGCCGGACATTGCCTACTTCTTTGTATTGGAAAAAGGGGTGTACCTGCGCACTTTTCAGGGAAATACAGTCCCGGTTGAATATACCCTCGATAAACTGGAGACCGTGCTCAACCCGGAGCTCTTTTTCCGGATTAACCGGAAATATCTGGTGAATATCAACGCCATTTCAAGCATGTTGGCTTATTCCAGATCGAGGGTGAAGATTGAGCTTACTCCTAAAGCAGAGGATCCGTTTGAAACCATTGTGAGTATTGACCGCTCGGCGGAGTTTAAGAAGTGGCTGAACAGGTAAGCAGGTAAGGAAGGTTTTATTTCGCCCTTACAGGGCTTAGGTGGATTCCTCGTTTTCTTTCGATGGGCCTGCGCCCATCGTTATGGTATTACGCCCTTTCAGGGCTCTTTCCACCTTTATTCGGTCTTACACTGGATTGGGTCACCAAGTCCATCAACATCGAATGACTGGGCTCTTTCCACCCTCTATTCGGTCTTATACCCTTTCGGGACTTTATGTGCGGTGGGACTTTTATCAGTATTGCCATTAGGCAGGCACTGCTGAAAAAGTGGTTATTGTATTTCGCCCTTTCAGGGCTTAGGTGGATTCCTCGTTTTCTTTCGATGGGCCTGCGCCCATCGTTATGGTATTACGCCCTTTCAGGGCTCTTTCCACCTCTATTCGGTGTTACACTGGATTGGGTCACCAAGTCCATCAACATCGAATGACTGGGCTCTTTCCA
>ENA-UOOR01004141-UOOR01004141.1-fermentation-metagenome-genome-assembly--contig:-NODE-4141-length-11827-cov-3.540095_pt1 | contig 11827 bp, 7 predicted proteins | sample MGYA00245780_ERZ724029 | MGnify/ENA primary metagenome ERZ724029 (study PRJEB28704, sample SAMN03018315) | fermentation metagenome | biome: anthropogenic terrestrial biome; feature: soil; material... | reverse complement strand
AATGGTATACTTTTGGATTGAAATACTGGTATACTTTTGGGGTGAAATAAACAATTCTACTAAATAATGTCTTTTTTCTCGTCTTCCGGTATCTGCATAAATAGCTTGAATTCTGCTAAACAAAACCATGTTTTCTAAATCAAAACCATCTTCTTTGAATCGTTTTCTATCAAAAATAAGAACTGTAGTAAAAGCTTTATATAGGGCATATTCAAATTCACCATCAAAGCAATGTCCCCCTGCATAAGGCTTTTTCTTTTCTGGACAATCAACAAACTGAGGTAAAGTTCTTTGCATTGATTGTTTATTATATCCAAAAGCCTTACAAAAATCATCTAATGAAAATGTGACATCATTAAAAAAATTTGAGGTGGTTTTATTGGCTAAAAAAACAAGAACATCTCTTATTAAAGGAGCTTGGCTGTCATATGCTCGTGAAAGAATATCCGTGTCAAAAGAAAATGCCTGCGGTATGCGTGTTAAATTGTTTTTTCCTTTATTCATAATGGGTTATTTTCAAACCAATATTCAAATATATCGGTATATGTAGCTTGTAATGTTTTCCCTGTCTTTGCCCTAAGCATATATATTTGTTGTCTTAAATCTTTTCTTACTCTGACATTGGAGGTCACATATTCATCTTCCACCGGTAGGTTTTCTTTCTCATCTTTTTGGGTTTGACCCACCAAAAGCTCAACCCCTTTCCTTTTTTCTATACTCGTAGGATTTTTAAAGTTCTTTTTTTTACTCATATTGGTATATTACTTGTAGTTAATTATTTCCTGCACTAAATCTGCATAATCTTTTGCACCATTTGAATTAGGCGCATATTCAAATATATCCTGTCCTAAATAAGTAGACTCAGCTATTGAAGTGTTTACTCGTATATATGTTTCAAAAACATTGTGTTCTTTATCTTCCAAAATTGCATCTTTGATATCATTCTGAATTGTTGTTCTTTTATCAAACTTTGTAATAAGAATGCCCATAACTGCAAGCTTGGAGTTTAGTCTTTCTATTACAATATTAATAACTTCGTAAAGCTTAGAGATGCCCTGTACTGCTAAGAAGTGCGCTTCCATAGGTATAATAACTTTATCAGAAGCAGTTAGCGCATTTATCGTTAGAACACCGATGGAGGGAGGACAGTCTATTAAAATAAAGTCATAATTGATTTTTATTTTCTCAATCAAACTTTTTAAGAAAAAATCTCTCCCAGCCTGAGAAAGCATTTCAATTTCTATAGCAGACAAATTTAAATTGGATGGAACGATATCCAAGTGATCATTTATTTTATAAATAGGAAGAGCTATTTCTCCTTTCAAAGCTTCGTAAATTGTTTTATCCGCACTATCTATACCGAATGAAACAGAAAGATTAGCTTGTGCATCCAAATCGATTACAAGCGTTTTAAACCCTTTTTTCGCTAAACCTGCACCCAAGTTTTGTGCTGTGGCTGTTTTGCCAACGCCTCCTTTATGGTTCGCTATAGAAATTATCATGGTGTTAATCATTTTTCCCGATTTTATTATTTAATCTAATATGCTTGTCATGTTCATTGCTAAGTGTATCGCATTTCATTTTATATATTGAACGATTTTTATAATGCCAACAAAAATACTAATTTACTAATATACTACCTAACCTATACTGTTAAAAATATATTGAAGACGCTTTATAGTAATGCCAGATTATTTTAACAACTATAATATTATAATTAAAAAAACATTGTTTCTTTTTTTCAGTGTAATAAAAGTAAAAAAATTAGAACAAACGTTTGTTCCTTATTTTAATTTTTTTACCTTTGCAGTGTAATCAATTTTATAATTATTTCAATCAACTTGAAATTGATTCCAATATTTAATCATATAATTAATTTAAATCACATGAAATTATCAGAAAAGTCTTCAAAGAACATGTTTTTATTGTTCGTTTTTTTACTATTTTCTTTATTTTCAGCAAGCTCTAAATCGTCAGGACTACTTCAGGACACACGTACTATTAATGGGATTGTTTCAGATATTAAAGGTGAACCTTTAATTGGAGTTTCGATCTTAATTAAAGGAACAACATTAGGTACAGTAACTGATCTTGATGGTCGATATACTCTTAAAGGAATTGCTGACGGTCAGATTTTAGAGTTTACGTATGTCGGATTTGAAAAACAAGAAATTCAAGTTAAGCCAAATGAGACTATTATTAATGTTATTATGCAAGATGCATCTGTTAAGATGGATGATGTTGTAGTAATAGGTTACGGAACACAAAAGAAAGAAAGTGTGGTAGGATCAATATCAACTGTAAGTGTAAAAGAAATAAGACAAACCGCCACGACCTCTTTAGCAAATGCTATTTCAGGACGTTTACCTGGCATTATTACTCGTCAATCATCTGGTGAACCAGGTTTTGACGCAGCCTCTGTTTACATTCGTGGAATGTCTACTTGGGTTAATAATAAACCACTCGTTCTAGTTGATGGAATAGAGAGAGAAATGAGCAGTGTCAACCCAGAGGAAGTTGAAAGTTTATCAGTAATGAAAGACGCCTCTGCTACTGCTGTATATGGAGTAAGAGGTGCTAATGGTGTGGTTCTTATAAACACTAAAAAAGGAAAGCATGGCAAGCCTCAGGTTTCTTTTAGAACAGAAACTGCATTTTTAAATAGTTTAAGTGAAAGAAATTATATAGATGGATACGAATATGCTCTTTTAATGAACGAGGGAAATGAAAATTCCGGCAAAGCTCCTAGATGGAGTACAGAAGAACTTGAAAAATTTAGAACTGGCTCTGATCCTTATTTGTACCCAAATGTAGATTGGATAAGCACGGTCTTAAAGAAAAGCTCGATGCAGACAATTAATAACTTAAGTATTACAGGAGGAACTGATGTCATACGATATTATGTTAACTTAGGATATGCATTTCAAGATGGAATATATAAAGAAGACAAAAGCAATCCTTATAATACTAATGCTAACGTAAATAAATACAATTATAGATCAAATGTGGATATTAATCTTTCAAAAGATTTAACAATTGAATTAGGGATTGGAGGAATTATTGACGCACGCAATTATCCTGGAGCTGGAGCAGCTGGAATTTTTAATGGTTTACGTGACACCGGACCAATTGCATTTCCTGCAACAAACCCTGATGGAAGCATAAGCGGAACAGCTGTTTATATTGGATCTAATCCGTGGGCTCAATCTACTCAAACAGGATACTCCGATGAGAATTTGACAACTATTCAATCCACAGCTGGAGCTAAATGGGACTTATCAAACCTTATTACTCCGGGCTTGTATGTGAAAGGGAGATTTGCATTTGATTATTATCACGCTAATAAAGCTCTTCGATATAAATCCTTCGGAATAAAACAATATTTAGGTCTAGATGAAGAGGGAAATGAAAGATATAATATAGTAAGAGAAGAGTCGCCTCTTGGATATAGCATGGAGCAACATTCGAACAGAGCTGTATATTATGATTTATCTTTAAATTATGATCGTACTTTTGAAGAACATAGTTTTTCTGGTCTTTTGTTACTTAATAGACGAAGCTATGATAATTTATCTGCTGGAAACTCTATAAGCAACTTACCTTCCAGAAATCAGGGAGTCGCAGGACGTGTAACCTATAATTATGACCAACGTTATTTCATGGAATTTAATGCTGGTTATAATGGATCTGAAAATTTCCCAAAAGGAAATCGGATGGGCTTCTTTCCCGCTATTTCTGGTGGATGGTTGTTATCAGGAGAACCCTTCTGGAGAGATAATATTGTTAGCAATCTAAAATTAAGAGCTTCTTATGGTAAGGTGGGAAATGATAATATTGGAGGAGCTCGTTTTTTGTATCTTACTGCTATGAATAAAAATAATCAGGGATATGAATGGGGAGTAGGACAGTATCCTATGAGTGGGATAACTGAGGGACAAATCGGCTATAATGATATTACATGGGAAACATCAACAAAAACTAATCTAGGTGTTGACATAGGTTTTTGGAAAAATAATATTATTTTACAGACTGACTTTTTTGTTGATAAAAGAGACGGTATATTAATTCAACGACAGTCAGTACCGTCTGCAGCTGGATTTTTACCAAATAGTGTCTTATTTGGTAATTTAGGCAAAGTTGATAATAGAGGATTTGATGCTCTACTTGAAGTTAAGAATCGTACGGCATCAGGATTATTTTATTCGTTTAGAACCAATGTAACATTTGCAAAAAATCAAATTCTTGAAAATGATAAACCCACTCCTTTATACTCAAATTTATCAGAGATTGGAAAACCTATCGGTCAACCTTTTGGATTGGTGGGATTAGGATTTTTCAAAGATCAAGAAGACATTGACAATGCGCCTGATCAATCTCAATTAGGAGAAAGACCAATACCAGGAGACATTAAATATAAAGATGTCAATGGAGATGGCCATATTGATACTAATGATGCAACAGCAATTGGGTATCCTCGTGATCCTCAGTTAACTTTTGGATTAGGAGGAACTCTAGAATATAAGGGCATTGATCTTAGTATATTTTTTACCGGAGCAGCTCGCAGCAGTTTATTCTTTGAGGGTCGCAACTTTTATCCCTTTGAAAATGGAATGGGATATTTTAATATATATAGCGAGATTTATGATAATAGATGGACTCCTGAAACTGCTGAAACTGCAAAATACCCCATTGTTACCGAGGGTTATAATCCTCAGACTATGAGGAGATCAACTGTTTGGCAAAAAGATGCAAGTTATTTGAGATTAAAAAATATTGAAGTTGGTTATACTATTCCGCAAAGGAGTATAAAAAAGATTGGATTATCTGGAATGCGTATATTTGTAAATGGAACAAATTTGCACACTTGGGATAAAATAAATAGTACAATAGATCCTGAATCCGATAATTGGTACCCATTACAGCGTTCTCTGAATCTTGGACTTAGTGTTAACTTTTAAAATAAAATAAAAATGAAATATTATATAGTGTTTATAAATCTTGTTCTTTCGTTCTTTATCTTACAATCATGTGAAGATTTTTTAGATAAAGCTCCCGATGAAGATCTTACTTTAGAAGATGTTTTTTCAAATGAACAAACTACCGAACGTTTCCTAGCATCAGTATATTACAATTTACCTTGGGAAATGAACTTTGCGAATGATTGGGGGGAGAACCCTTTTGTTGGGGCATCGGACGAAATGGATTTACCATTTACTGATATATTCTCCACATGGATGAATATGGGAGCTTGGAGTGCTGATAATGTTCCTCAAGATATTTGGGACATGTCTTTTAGAGGAATAAGAAAAGCAAATATATTCATTGAAAATATTGAAAAAGCCCCTATTAATGAAAATAAGAAGAAAGAATGGAAAGGTGAAGCTATTTTTTTGAGAGCTTTTTTCCATTTTCAATTACTGCGCATTTATGGCCCAATGAATGTTTATGAAAATGCTTTAAAACCCAACGAAGATTTTACTTCTATTTTATCACAACGTATTCCTTTAGAAAAATGCACTGATTTTATTATAAATGAATGCGATAGAGCCGCAGAGATGCTCCCTATAAAAATTGATCCCGTAAAATTCAATCAATATGCTGGACATGCAACAAAAGCTGCATCAATGGCCTTAAAGGCTAGAGTTCTTTTATATTTAGCAAGCCCTTTATGGAATGGAAATCCTGATTATGCAAACTTTACAAATAAGGAAGGAGAAAATCTATTCCCAAAAGAATATGATGAGAATAAATGGCAAAAAGCTGCAAGTTATACAAAACAGGCTATTGATGAGTTAGAAAGTGCTGGATATGGATTGTTTTTTTCAGAATCCTCAGATCCGTTAAAGAACTATCGAGATCTTTTTTTAGAATTACATAATAAAGAGATATTATTTGCACGTAACTTTGGAGCATTCGCGCAAATTGAACAAATTGCTGGTCCAAATGGCATGGGTGGATGGTCAGGATTATGTCCTACTCAAGGATTAATAGACGCCTATCAAATGGCAGATGGGAGTACTCCAATAACTAATTATGATAATAACGGGCAACCTGTAATAAATCCGAATTCTGGATATCAAGAAAAAGGGTTTACAACTGAAGATAGCCCAAAAGGCTATTATCTTAAAGACATATTAAATATGTATGCTAATAGAGAGCCTCGTTTTTATGCAAGTATTACTTATAATAATTCATTCTGGAGAACTCGTCGTGTTGACTTTGCAAAAGATGGGGTTGATGGTAGAAAAGGGGGCTCTGATTATACAACAACTGGATATTTAATGCGTAAGTTTTTAGACGAAGGGGGGGTTAATTTAATTACAGGAAGATTTACTAACAAAACATGGATATTTTTTAGATTAGGGGAATTGTACCTAAATTACGCAGAAGCTCTTAATGAAGCCCAAGGTCCAATAGATGATGTTTATAAGTATGTAGATGCGATTAGGAACAGATCTGGATTGCCAGGTTTACCAACAGGCTTATCAAAGGATGAAATGAGAGATCAGATACGACATGAACGCCGTATAGAATTAGCATTTGAAACTCATAGATATTTTGACTGCCACAGATGGAAAATAGCGCAAGTAACAGACAATGGACCTATATATGGAATGAACATAAACGCAAGCGGAACAGATTTTTATAGTCGGACTAAAGTAGAGGATCGCGTTTTTGAATCACCTAAGCATTATTTGTGGCCTATTTATCAAAATGAAATTAACAAAGCCCCTGAATTGTTTATCCAAAATCCAGGATGGTAATTAATAGAGGAAATTTTCATTAATCATTTTAAATAACACCTATGTTAAAGAAATTTTCAAGTTTATGCCTTATTATTGTATTTTCAACTAATATGTTTTCACAAAAAACAGGCATAAAAAAAGAAGAAGTTGATTTTGTTAATTCTTATATTGGAACGGCTTGGGATAGAGGAGGTGGTTTAATTCCAATGGTGGGACCACCTTATGCTATGACTAACTTTAGTGCTCAAACACGAGAAAATAGTATCAGCCAAATGCCCTATGTTTATGAGGATTCAACTATTATGAGTTTTATCGCAACACATCAGCCAATGCTCTGGATGGGTGATTATGGGGAAGTCTCAATTATGCCACAATCAAACATATTAAATGTTTTACCCTCAGAGCGAATGCTTCCATTCTCCCATGACGATGAAACAGTGAGTCCATATTATTATAATGTTAGATTAGAGACGCCTTCAAAAAAACATATTAAAGCTGAAATGGCAGCTTCATCTAGATGTGCTATAATGAGTTTTAAATATCCTGAGGATGAAACACCCTATATTGTGGTACAAGCGACTAATTTAAATGACATTCCTGATCCTGCTCCTTGGAGACCAAACTTAAATAGTCGCGAATCTAGACTAAATAATGTAGAGGCATATATCAGAGTAGATAGAGAAAACAATGAAATCACGGGATATAATCCAGACCATATGTCTTATGATATTAGTCCCTCGATGAAAAATTTTAAAGGCTATTTTGTTATTCAATTTGATCAGCCTATTGATTCTTTAGGTGTTTGGAATAATGATGGTCGATTACCAAATAAAGCAGAATTGTATTCAAATAAAAGATTAGGGGCATATGTTTCATTTAAAGATATTACGAATAATACCATAAACGTAAAAGTTGCAACGTCATTTATTAGTATTGAACAAGCACGGAATAACTTAAGAAATGAAGTGGCCGAGCACAATCTAAATAGTTTATCTTCACAAACTAAAGAAAAATGGCAAAGTAATTTATCTAATATTAAAGTAAATGGGATTAGTGAAAATGAAAAAACAATATTTTATACAGCGTTGTATAGATGTTTGTTATTTCCAACACAATTAACAGAGTATGGGCGCTATTATAGTCCTCATGACGATCGGATACATAGTGGAGTAATGTATACAGATTATTCATTATGGGACACTTTTAGGGCGTTGCATCCACTACTAATATTTATTCAACCTGAAAAAGTTGATGAATTAATTACATCTATGTTGAATATGTATAAACAAGGAGGGTGGTTACCAATGTGGCCGAACCCTGCTGAAACTAATGTAATGATAGGTACTCATGCAGATGCTGTCATTGCAGATGCATATGTAAAAGGATTTAGAGGTTTTGATGTAGAACTGGCATATGAAGCTATGCGAAAGAATGCTTTTCAACCTCCTAAGAACGACACATATCAACCATATTATGACAGACAGCCATGGAGTGAAACAGACTACGAAGTTCGCGCCGGATTGACATGGTATCATTCTTTAGGGTATATCCCTGCGGACAAAACAAGTGAATCTGTGTCACGCACACTTGAGTATGCTTTAGATGATTATTGCGTTGCACAGATGGCAAAAGGGCTTGGAAAGAAAGATGATTATAACAGGCTAATGAAATGGACTCAAAACTACAAGAATTTATATAACCCTGAAACTGGTTTTATGGCACCCCGAAAATTCAATGGTGAGTGGTATGAAGACCCTAATGAAGGATTTACAGAAGGAGGACCTTGGACATATCTTTTCTGTGTTATGCAGGATATTCCTGGTATGATAGAATTGATGGGAGGAAACGAATCTTTTTCTAAGAAATTAGATGAAAATTTTGAGGGAGGTCATTACCGTCATGATAATGAGCCTGGGCATCATTATATTTATTTGTATAATTATTGTGGACAACCATGGAAAACACAGGAATTGGTACGTCAATATACAAAGAACAATTATCTTAATCAACCAAATGGAATATTTGGGAATGATGATTTAGGGCAGATGTCAGCATGGTATATTTTTGGTACGATGGGATTTTATCCTGTTACATCTGCCTCTGGTATATATGCTATCGGTGCTCCTCAATTTCCAGAATTAGAGTTAACCTATTCGGTTAACGGTGAAACTCGTACACTTAAAATTGTAGCTCACAATTTATCAGAAGAAAACATGTATGTACAAAGTGTTACACTTGATAAAAAAACTATTAAATCTCCTTTTATAAGTCATGAGGAAATTATAAATGGAAGAAATTTAGTATTTGAAATGGGACCCAAACCTAATTATAATTGGAAATAAAAAAACTTTTAAACAAAAAATAAAATGAACATTTACAAATCGATTACAATAATAACAATATGCTTATGCTTAGCTTCTTTCAAAGATAAAGATAAAAAAGAAGATAAAACACAACTACCTGAAACAATAGAATTGTCACATGCTAAACTTTTGGATAAAGTTAAAGGAGGTTGGGCTGGTCAAACCATAGGAGTAACTTTTGGAAGTTATACAGAATTCCGATTTCAGGGTACTTTTATCCAAGATTATTATAAAATCCCATGGCGGGAAGGCTATGTCAAGGAACTTATGCACAAATGGCCTGATCTTTACGATGACATATATATGGACTTAACGTTTGTTGAAGTGTTAGAAAAAGTAGGTCTTGACGCACCAGTTGATTCTTTTGCTCAAGCATTTGCTCATGCCGAATATCCTTTATGGCATGCAAATCAAGCAGCGCGATATAATATATTACATGGAGTTAAAGACCCCGGACATTGGTTAAACAATCCTCATGCAGATGATATTGATTATCAAATTGAAGCCGATTATGCTGGATTGATGAATCCTGGAATGCCTAATTCGGCATCTGAAATAAGCGATAAAGTAGGACATATTATGAATTATGGCGATGGATGGTATGGAGGTGTGTATGTTGGAGCAATGTACAGTTTGGCGTTTATTTCTGATGATATAGAGTTTATTGTTAAAGAAGCTTTGAAAACTATCCCTTCTGAAAGTAAATTTTATAAATGTATTAGTGATGTAATTGAATGGCACAGAAAATATCCAAATGATTGGAAGCAAACTTGGTTTGAATTACAAAAAAAGCATGCAGAAGATATTGGTTGTCCGGAGGGAGTTTTCCTCCCCCTTAATATTGATGCTACTATTAATTCAGGATATGTTGTTCTTGGTTTATTATACGGACAGGGTGATTTTGAAAAAACTTTGCAAATTTCAACTCGTGCCGGTCAAGATTCTGATTGTAATCCAGCAACTGCATGTGGCATTTTGGGTACAATGCACGGATACAGTAATATTCCGGAATATTGGATGAAAGGGTTAAAAGGAGCAGAAGATATTGATTTTAAATATACGACAATGTCATTGAACGATGTTTACAATATTAGCAATAAACATGCATTGCAAATGATTGAAAAAAATGGAGGTAATATTGAGTCTGACAAAATAATAATTCAAGTTCAAAAGCCCGAGGCAGTAAGGTTTGAAGAAAGTTTTGAAGGGTTATGGCCAATTGAGAGAGTTGATTTTCATAATAGGGATTTCGAAAATATTGAGTTTGAATTTGAAGGCACTGGTTTTGTTTTAACCGGTAATGCACAAAAACGAAACAACCAAACTCAAGACGGAGAATTAGAGGCTACATTATTTATTAATGGTGAAAAAGTTGAAACAGCAGTTTTTCCTACTGCATTTAGATATAGAAGACTGGATTTGTTTTGGAAATATCAACTACCTAAAGGGAAGCATAAAGTAAGAATTGAAGTTGACAAATCCGATGATTATTTCCTTGAATCATGGAATTATATCATATACTCTGACTCGGCAAACAACTAAAAGTATATGCAAAAAACATCTTTGTTGTTTTTTTATTTTATTGTTTGTTTTTTCACTTCATGTCATATAGAAAATAAGAAAGTAGATAAAAGTGAAAGGAGCTACAACAATCCACTTCCGGTTGAATTTGGTGATCCGTTTATTTTAAATGCTTCCGACGGTAAATATTATATGATTGGTACAGGAGGTGTTAAGGATGGATTTAAAATGTATTCGTCAGATGATCTGAAAGAGTGGAAAGACGAAGGCAGAATTTATCAGGGAAACACTTCAGACTCCTGGAGTGTAGCCAACTTTTGGGCGCCGGAACTGTATGAAATCAATGGTAAATTCTATATGATATTTAGCGCCGACTGGCGTGAAAATCCTACGAATGAACTGGAAAATTTCCGTATAGGCGTTGCCGTTGCCGATGCTCCAACCGGACCTTATACAGACCTTTACAACCGACCTGTTTTTGATCCCGGTTATCCCATCATCGATGGTAATTTACTTTTTGAGGATGATAAAGTGTATCTCTATTATTCACGTTGTTGCTACAAGCATCCGGTGGAAAGCGAAGTTGCCGATTGGGCACGTGAGCAGGGAATGTTTGATGAAATAGAAGAAAGCTGGATTTATGGAGTGGAAATCGAACCCGATTTTTCGGGTATTATCGGTGAACCACAACTTCTACTGCGACCTCCTGCTTACATGGACGATAAACAAGCAGAATGGGAAAGCAGATCTGTAACTTCAGGCGAAGTTAATAGACGATGGACAGAGGGGTCTTTTATATTTAAAGAAAAAGGCGTGTACTATATGATGTACTCAGCAAATTATTTTGGAGGAGAAAACTATGCTGTTGGTTATGCAACTGCTAACTCACCATTAGGACCATTTACCAAAGCACATAATAATCCGGTTCTTCAAAAAAATGTAATGGATGGAGGAGTTGTTACGGGAACAGGTCATAATTCTATAACTACTTCACCTGAGAGAAAAATGTTATGTGTTTATCATGGACGCACTTCTAAGACGGGCAATAAACGAGTTGTATTTATAGATGAAATGGAGATAAACGATGAAGGTAAATTAATAGTTCATGGTCCAACGACTGGAAACAAAACTAATAAATAGAAATGGAATTACTAACTTAGCCGGGACACAGAGTTAAGCATAAAAGCTTATTTTTGT